>SXGQ01334534.1_pt1 | contig 14559 bp, 9 predicted proteins | sample 3178371 | NCBI WGS metagenome assembly SXGQ01 (sample SAMN11356859, study PRJNA531348) | freshwater metagenome | isolation source: freshwater sample F1-20 | place: China: Fuxian Lake, Yuxi | collected 2017-12-25
AGCCGATGCTCACCGTCAGAGGGTTGGACGCTGGACTGGCCGCTGCATTGCTCAGCTGCAATTGAACGCCGGCCGTATTGGCCAGCGACACCGCCGAACCATTGCCCAAGCCAGAAGCGCTGGTGACATTGACCGTGCCGCCACTGATCGAGGTTGCACCGGTGTAGGTGTTGGCGCCACCGATCGTGAGAGAGCCGCCGGTGGCGTTGGCGGTGAGCGAGCCGCTGCCGCTGATGGTGCCGGTCAAAGATGCGGCCAGACCGGTGAACTGAAGGGTCGAAGATCCGGTTGCGGTGAAGCTGTGGACGGTATAGCCAGCGGCCGTGCCCGTTCCAGCCGCTACCGAGCCCCCGGTGGCCAGGGCCGAGCCCTGGTAACGCACCACGACGACGCCAGAGCCTCCCCACTGGCCACCCCAGCCTTGGCTGGAGAAAGCACCGCCGCCACCACCGCCGGTGTTGGCCGCTCCCGCCGAACCGCCGCCTCCGTTCACGGTGGTCGGCGAACTGCCTCCTCCCCCCAGGCCCGCCTCGCTTCCAGGATTGTTGGCGCCCGCACCGCCGCCTCCGTAGAACGTGGCTGTGCCCGTGATGGACGAAGACAGACCATCGCCACCATAACCCTGACCATCGGTATTTCCGGCCTCACCAGCGCCACCACCGCCTCCGCCTCTGCTGGCTGCACCAGATCCGCCAGCAAAGCCCTGCCCGGCGGTGCCGGCACCCCCGGGCGTCATGTGGTGCGCACCACCACCGCCGGAACCGCCCGAGCCACCCGGTGAGCCGCCAGAGCCGCCCGCACCACCACCCGATGCAGTCAGCCCGGCAAAGCTGGAATCAGTCCCCCGGGTCGCGCCAGCACCTCCGCCCCCAACGGTCACCTGGGAGCCCGAGGCCGCCAGGGTCAGCTGGCCTTGCAAAACGCCGCCCCCCCCGCCGCCGCCAGCCTCGTAGCCAACGCCGGTGGCATTACCACCACCGCCGCCACCGCCAACAACCAGATACTCCACCTCAACACCTGCAAAGCCAATCGTGGCACCGCCCGCCCCCAAAACAATGTTGTTGGCCAGTGTGGTGCCATGGGCCAGCTGCAAGTTGGTGCCACCGCTCAAATTGAGCTTACCCGTGCCACCGACCTGGCCCGTGCCTGAGCGCAGGATCAGGCCACCGGTGCCCGAGCGGGTGATGTCGGCGTTGATGACGATGTCGCTGGCAGCCTTGAGCTCGAGGTTGAAGGCTGAGCCCGAGCTGATGGCCGACGAGACGGTGATGGTGCCAGCCTCGGATCCGGTGCTTCCGGTGGACACCGTCACGTTCGTCGAGTCGAGCGCGGTCTGCAAGGTGCCCACGTTGATGACCGCTGCATCGCCGGTGGCGGTATAGCTGGCATCGACGCCCGATTGGGCATCGCCACTGATGACGATGTTGCGCGGGTCGAGCAGCCACTGGCCGGTTCGGCCCTCAGGCGCATGGGTGCTGACCGCAATGCCATCGACCCTCAGATCGTGGCCCGAAGTCTCAATGCGCCCGCCGTCACCGCCCTGCGGACCGGCCCGCGCCAGCAAGGTGCCGGCCACGGCGGTCAGGCCGCCGGGCTTGTGAATGTCGCTCCAGGCCACGATGGTTCCGCCGTCACCGCGCTCGGTGGCCGAGGCATCGAGCGTCACGCCAGCGGCTATGCGCACACGCTCGGCCTGCGGCAGATCGCCGCTGCCTTGCCAGCCACCGCCCACCAAGATGGTTCCTCCGCCCAGTGCCCCGCTGGCGCTCAGCGCGGTGTTATCGAGCAGGTTGATCTCGTCGGCGCTCAGGTGCAGCTGCCCCCCTTGTCCGGCTCGTGCATCACTGCGCAAGCGGCTGCCCGAAACCTGAAGCGTCGACACAGACGTGTTTACCGCCTGCGGCGAGGTCGATCGCAGGGATTCGGGCGCATTCGCGCCGCCCGCTGCGCCGATCTGAGCCCACAGGTCAATCTGCCCGCCGCGCTCTGTGCCACTGGCGTCCAGGTGCGCGCCGGCCAAGACCGTGGACTGGCTGGCGATTTCAATGCGACCGCCCCGATCAGCGTGGGCCAGCAATTGACCGCTGCTGTGCGCCTCGAGCGCCTGAATCTGTATCTGCCCTGCGGTGCTCGGACTCTGGCCAGCTGGCGCTGCGGGGGTAGAGACGTCGAGCGTGCCGCTGTTTTTGACCACGTCAGCGCTGAGCCGGAGCACGCCGCCCACAAGCCGGGCACCGCGGGCCTCGACGGTGCCGGTGTTGTTGATGACCGCACGCTGCAAGGCATCGGCGGCGCGGGCGCTCATGAACACGCGCCCGTCTTCAGCGCTGACCAGGTGTTTGTTTTCAACCAGTGCGTTCATCACGCCCTGGTTGACCACCACGGTCACACCGCTGGCCTGGTTGGTCAGGGTGACGGCCTGGCCGGCCGCCAGCACCACGGCGCCCAACCTCGCCCGGATGATGCCTTCGTTGCGCACCTCGGGTGCCAGCAGTGCGATCAGCCCGGCGTCCTGGGCGCTGAGCGTGCCCTGGTTGGTGACCACGCCCTGGCCTTCGGTGAATTCGTACCTACCGGCCAGGAAGTTGGCATCGGTGATCTTCATGGCGCCAGCGACCAGAGCGCCAACATCAACCTGCGCATCTTTGCCAAAGATCACCCCGCTGGGATTGAGCAGGAAGACCTGGCCATTTGCACTGATGCGACCCATGATCTGCGAGGCCTGGCCCTGCTGCACCCGGTTGAGAATGGCGGCGCTGGCCGAGGGCTGCACAAACTGCACCGAGGCCTGGCTGCCCACATTGAAACTTTGCCAGTTGACGATGGCCCGGTCGCTGCCCTGCTGCAGCGTCATCTGGTTGGCGCTTTGGGTGATGTTGACCTGCCCTGCGGCCACCTGGGCGCCGCTGGGCAGGGCATTGGGCGCAAGCTGGGCCTGCGCCAACAGCGGCGTACCGAAGGCCATGGCCAGGGCGAGTGCCAGTGACTTGAAGATCGCGTCGTGGGCAAAAGATACCGGGCCGCGGACAGCGCCCCCACAGGACGCGAGATCAGCGCCCGCGCCCCCTGCGACGGTGGTCGAGGCTCTGCCGCTGGTGCGGGCCAGTTCGTGGGCCACCACCCAGCGACCGCGGGCCTTGCTCCAGACGATGCGATAAACGTGGTTCATCGCTCAGAAAAAACTCGACAGGTTAAGCCAGACCCGGTTGCCGATCCGGGTGCCGTCCGCATCGGCCCCGCTGGGCGATGCCACCGGATTGCTGCCCGCGCGGCGCGCCACGGTGAGCTTGGCGCTGGTCTTGCTATTGATGGCGTAGTTCAGGCCCAAGCCCCAGCCTTGCAGGCGGTAGCTGTTGATCTTTTGCGTGTTGTCCGGCGGCACCGACGATGGATCGCGGCTGTAGCTCACGCCACCCACATCCTGAAACAGCGTCATCTGCAGATCGGCGCGCAGGTTGTGACGCGCTTCGAGCGTGAGAAGCCAGCCGTGGTCGCCCGAACCCTGAGCACCTGGGTAGGCGCGAACCGCCTGAGCCCCACCGATGCTGAACTTCTCTGAGGAGTCCAGATTGTCAAATGAGCGCTGCGCATTGAGCGAAAACCACAGACTGGTGTCGGCGCTCACACGCTGCAGGCGGGCCAGATTCAGGCCGAATTTGTCGAACGTCTTGACCACCCGGCCGGTGGTGTAGGTCAGGCCCCAAAGGTTGGTACCACCGCCGGCCCATTGGTCATAGAGGTCGCCGCCGACATTGAAGACGGTGGTGCGCCCAGCCTTGCGCGAAGACTCGACGCCGTTGGCGTAATTCACGTAGTCGGCGTCGTTCAGGCTCAGACTCAGGTTGACATTGCCCGTCGCCTTGCGAATCCAGGGATAAGTCAGCACCAGGCCGCGCGTCCAGGCGCTCCCAAACGTGCCGCCTGGGGTCTGAAAGCTGCCGATCAAGCGGTAATTGAGAACCGAGCCGTGTGCAGCCAAGCGCAGGCCGTCGTAACCGATGGGCAGGCTGTAGCTCATGCGCAGGAAGCGCACGCCCTCGCTGGCCATCAGGTTGGCCTGAACCTGATCCCCCCACTTAGCCGGGTTGTCTAAGCCCATGTTGACGCTGGCTCGCCAAGGACCGGTGGAGCGCGAGCCCTGGTTGTCGGTGGAGGCCGAACCGCTGAACCACGGCTTGGACTCGACCGTGATGAGCAAGTCGGTGGCCTGCGGTTTGTCGCTGGCGTCCAAAGCGGCTTTCACGCTCACGCCCGGCAGGTCGTTGAGCACACTGACCGAGCGATTCATGGCCAGCAGATTGAGCGGCTCACCGGGTTTTTGATGCTGTGCAAAGCTGCGCTCGATGCGCTCGCGCGAGACGGGCCAGTGCTCGGTCTGCGCAAAACGAATGGCGCCGAGCTGTGCCTCGATGATGTCGATCCGGACCACACCGTCTACCACGTCTTGCTCGGGCACCTGTGCCCGCACATACCAGCCGCGCTCCTGGTAGAGCGTGGCAATGGCCTGCGTGGCTTGCTCGAGATCGGCAAACACAAGGTCACGGTTGAGCCAGGGCTTGAGCACCGCCTGTACATCCACAGGCGCCACCAGCGTGATGCCGCGCAGTTCAAACCGCTGCACCACAAACTGCATGTCGCCGGCCGATCGAGGCCCGCTGTCCACGCGGGCCGGAGCCAACTTGGGCGCAGGTGCGGGCAATGCGCGCTGCGTATCGCGCAAGATGGAGCCAGCGTCGGGCGTGGCGACGGCCTGCCCGCGCACGCTGGCCGAGGTGAAAGCCAGCACCGCCCCGGCGACCAGCGGCAGGACGCGCGGCAGGCTCAACAGGCGGGTGGCTAAAAACATGGCGAGCGACTGCCAGTTGTAGCGTTGGGGCGCGAAGACTACTGCCGGCCCTTCAGGCGGCTTTTGCCAGGGATTCCCGATCGGCCGCAGGCGACGCATCGGACGGGTTGGCCGCCGCTTGCGCGGCGATCACCTGCGCACCCACCTGCGCGGCCTGTGCAAAGTGCGCGCCCACCAAGCGTCTGAGCTCATCGATTTGCGCCATGGCATAGCTCAAGTCGGGGAAGACCGCCGGCAGATCGAGCAAGCGCCCGTCCTCCGTCAAAAAAGCCGGTCGCACAGCCACGCCAGCGGCAACCGTCTCAACCATGAACACACTGCGGCCTGTCAACGGCACATCGCTCGAGGGTGCTGCCGGATTGGCAGGGGGCGAAGATTCAGGCAGAGATGCAGAAGTCATGAAACATCCAAAAATCAAAATTAGTCCAAACAATTTGGTGACTTTGTTAAAAGTCTATCAAATGCCAAGTGATTTTTGGAAAAAATAGGGACTAAATGTTCAAATTTTTATCGGATAAGCTGGACCAACGCTTGAAAAATAGATCTTAATAAGACATTTTCTGACTTTTACTGACAAATAGGTTTTTAGGATTAAAAAAACCGCACCGGGGCCGTGGGGCGGCTCAGGCGGTTGGGAGCCCAGCGAACCTGCTCACGCCAGGGGCAGATCGCGGGACACCTGCTCGAGCCAGCTTTGAAGGGCCTGCACGTCCAAGGGTTTGACGAAGTACTGCTCAAAACCAGCAGTGACGGCCGCTTGACGGTCATGGCTTTGGCTGTAGGCAGTGACGGCCGCCAGCCGCAGCCCCGGGATGCCGGGCAGACGACGCAGCCGCCGCGCCAATTCATGGCCGTCGATGCCGGGCAGGCCGATGTCGAGCAAGGCCACCTGAGGCTCGAAGCTGCTGGCCAATTCGATGGCCGCAAGTGGCTCGATCATCACCCGCACGCAATGACCCAGGCTTTGCAAAAACAGACCCAGCAGGCGCGCCGCATCGCGGTTGTCGTCAACCACCAAGATCCGCAAACCGTCGCGGCTGGCTTGCACCTGCGATGACATGGCCCGGCCATCGGCCTCGAAGGGCAACACATGCTGAACGAAGCACTGCGCATCGGCCTCAGGCGGATCCAGGGTCGGGCTGAAGAAAGACAAGGGGCTCGCGCTCGTGGTCTGAACCAGGTCATCAATCAGGCGGCGCAATTGATCGGCATTGCGCTCGATGATGCATCCCAGTTGGCGCACCTGCTCGTTGGGCGACTGGCGAAGCAGTATCTCTGCAGCCGCTGCAATCGGCGCCAAGGGGTTGCGCAGCCCATGGGCGAGCACGGTGGCAAGGTCTTGCCTGGGCAGGCGGTCCGCTTGAGTAACTTGCTCGATCGCCGGGTCGAAAAGAACTGAGGTCATGGGTCGCATCTCCTGCTGCACAGCATAAAGACGAGCGCCGAACTTGGCGCGACCGCTTTGTAACAAACCGTAACCGGCCGGCTCGCCCAGCTTGGCCAAGCACCTTCAGATAGGTGCGGGGCGATGCGCGATCGCGCAATCGGCCATGCAGGGCTGGGACCACCGATGCGCCAGAGGAGCCATTGCCATCGGCGCAGGCAGCGACCCGTCGGCGGTTCAGGAGTCGGCCAGCGCGTTCGGCGAGGATGCACGGCTGCCGCGCGCACAGCCGTCTTTTGCAGCGGCGCCCTTTAACCTCATGAAACACATGAGCGGTGGCGCAGCACCCGCTTTGGTGATCAATCTGACAGCACGCCCAACTTAACCCGTATCGTCCTGGCTGGGTGGCCGAGGCAAGGCGGTGGCCAAAACTTTGTCGATCCGCCGGCCATCAAGGTCGACCACCTCAAAACGCCAGTCCGCGCATTCAATGTGCTCACCGGTGTGCATGAGCCGACCGCTGCAGGCCAGCAACAGGCCTGCCAGGGTGTTGTATCGGCCCTTGTCTTCACCAGGCAGGTATCGGATATCGAGCCGGGCCTTGAGTTCAGAGACCGGCATCACACCCTCGAGCAGCCAGGAGCCGTCGGCACGCTGCACAGCCCAGGCTTCAACCTGAGTCTGCGGCTTGAGCTCACCGGTGATGGCCTCGAGCAGGTCGAGCGGGGTAAGCATGCCCTGAACCACTCCGTATTCGTCGACCACCATCACGATGCGCGACGATTCGGCACGAAAACGCTCAAGCAGCTCCATGCCGGTGAGCGTCTCGGGCACAAATACGGCGGGCTGAGCATGGGCATCCATGCGATCGGACGCGCCCAAAGGGTGCCCCTGGTGGCTGAGCAAGGCGGCTATCTTGACCACACCGACCACGTCATCAAGGCCGCCACGGCAAACCGGGTACCAGGAATGACCACTGGCGGCCGCCTTGCTCACAGCCTGAGCCACCGTGTCGGCAGCGTCGAGCCATTCGACTTCAGCGCGTGGCCGCATGATGGAGGTCAGTGCCCGCTCATCGAGGTGAAAAACATTGCGCACCATCTGGTGCTCCTGCTCTTCGATCACACCGGCTGAAACACCCTCCTCCAGGCTGGCAGCAATCTCCTCCTCGGTCACGGCGCGCTTGGCATCCACATCCACGCGCAGCAGACGCAGTACCGCTTGCGTGCTGAAGGACAGGAGCCCAACAAAAGGCCGGGCGACGGCAGCCACGCCGAGCATAGGGCGAGCCGCGATGCGGGCCACGGTCTCCGGATAGAGCTGCCCAATGCGCTTGGGTACCAACTCACCAAAGACGATCGTCACGTAAGTAATGATGGCCACCACCAGAGCCGTGGCCGTGATGCTGGCAGCCCCTGCGGGCAAGCCCAGCGACTGTAGCCACAGGCTGAGCTGCCCGGAGAAAGCAGCCTCACCCACAATGCCGTTGAGCATGCCGATGGAGGTGATGCCCACTTGCACCGAAGACAGAAATTGCGTGGGCTTGTCCATCAATTCAAGTGCGGCACGGGCGCCCTTGTCACCGGCCTCGGCATCGGCCATGAGTCGCACCTTGCGGCTGGCGGCCAGGGCCATCTCTGACATGGCAAAAGCGCCATTGAGCAGAGTGAGTAAGGCGATCAGCAAAAATTCCATGGGCCCGGCTTGAGGTCTTGGCGACAATCGACGACATGGCACTGTACTTGATTGGTGATTTGCAGGGCTGCTTGCAGCCTTTGCTGCGGCTGCTGGAGGCGGTTGACTTCTCGCCCAGCCGAGACACGATCTACCCGCTGGGCGATCTGGTCAACCGCGGACCCGACTCACTGGGCGTGCTGCGGCATTTGATGGCCTTGCAAGACGCGGCCCGGCCAGTGCTGGGCAATCACGATTTGCACCTGCTGGCGGCCGCCGCCGGCGTGCGGCAGGCCGGCTCGAAAGACACGCTGAGCGCGATTTTGCAGGCCCGCGACCGCCCGCAGCTGATCGACTGGCTGCGCCAACAACCACTGGCCCGGCTCGAACACGGTTGGCTGATGGTCCATGCCGGCGTGCTGCCCAGCTGGAATGCGCATCAGGCGCTGGACTTGGCCGGCGAGGTGCAGGCCGTACTGCGCAGCGCGCAATTGCAGGATTTTTTGACCCACATGTACGGCAACCTCCCCGCCGGGTGGCGGTCTGATCTGACCGGCTGGGAGCGGCTGCGCGTGGTCGTCAATGCCCTGACGCGGCTGCGTTTTTGCACTCCCGATGGCGTCATGGAATTTGCAGCCAACGGTCCGCGCGAGCGAGCGCCCAAGGGCTATTTGCCCTGGTTTGAGGTGCCCGGCCGGCGTACGCTGGGCCAGCCAGTGGCTTTTGGCCATTGGTCAACCTTGTCGCTCGAGCGCCCAGGCCAGCGCCCAGGCTGGATCGAGCAAACTCTGGGGCTGGACACGGGCTGCCTGTGGGGTCGGCCACTGACGGCAGCGCGCCTGGGCAGCGAGCCCGGGAGCTACGAACTGATCAGCGTCCCTGGGCAAACCGGCGTGGCTGTATCGGGTCAAAACAGGGCCGGTACCGGGGACTGAAGCGCCCGGCTGGCCGGGGATGAGACAATCTGCTCTCTATGACCGAATCCTTTTCGCAGCTGCAGCTGCATCCCCACCTGGCCCAGGCCGTGGCCGAAATGGGCTACGAGTCCATGACGCCGATCCAGGCGCAGGCCATCCCGGTGGTGCTTCAAGGCCGGGATGTGATGGGCGCAGCCCAAACTGGCACCGGCAAGACCGCCGCCTTCTCACTGCCCTTGCTGCAGCGCATGATGGCCCATGAAAATGCCTCCACGTCGCCGGCGCGCCACCCGGTGCGGGCCCTGGTGCTGCTGCCCACACGCGAGCTGGCCGACCAGGTGGCCCAGCAAATTAAGCTGTACGCCAAGTACACCAAGCTGCGCAGCGCGGTGGTCTTCGGCGGCATGGACATGAAGCCGCAGACGGCCGAGCTCAAGGCCGGCGTGGAGGTGCTCATTGCCACGCCAGGACGGCTGCTCGATCACATCGAAGCCAAGACCGCCGTGCTCAATCAGGTGGAATATGTGGTCCTCGACGAGGCCGACCGCATGCTCGACATCGGTTTTTTGCCGGACCTGCAGCGCATCCTGAGCTACCTGCCCAAAAAGCGCACCACCCTGCTTTTTTCAGCCACTTTTTCGCCCGAAATCAAGCGGCTGGCTTCAAGCTACCTGCAAGACCCGGTGACCATTGAGGTGGCCCGCTCAAACGCCACCGCGTCAACCGTCGAGCAGCATTTTTTCAGCGTTCAGACCGACGACAAACGGGCGGCGCTCAAACAGATCGTGCAGCAGCGCCAAATCAGCCAGGCCTTTGTGTTTGTCAACAGCAAGCTCGGCTGCGCGCGCCTGGCTCGCTCCCTTGACCGCGAGGGTCTGAAGACCGCCGCCTTGCATGGCGACAAGAGCCAGGACGAGCGGCTTAAGGCGCTGGAAGCCTTCAAGAAGGGCGAGGTCGATTTGCTGGTGTGCACCGACGTGGCGGCCCGCGGTCTGGACATCAAGGATGTGCCGGCGGTGTTCAATTTCGACATACCCTTCAATGCCGATGACTACGTGCACAGCAACGGTCGCACCGGCCGAGCCGGCGCTTCAGTCCTGGCCATCAGCTTTGTGTCCTCGAGCGATGCGCGCCTGGTGGCCGACATTGAAAAGCTGATCCGCACCAAGGTGGACCTCGAGCCGTTCGAACTTGAAGACGGCCGAGGCAGCGCCAACCGAGAGCGGATCAACGACGGATCGCGCCTCTACCGCGATGAGGAGCGCCGCGCTGCGCGCGGCGAGCGGGTCGAGCGCAGCGAACGCCCGCCTGCACGCCGCACGCCGGCCAAACCGGTGGATCCCTTCTTCGAACGCCCCTACGAACCCAGCCCGGATGCACCTGAACAACCTGCCTGGGAAACCAGCGTGAAGGTGCCCTCGCGCGTGTCGGCCAACATCAAGACCAAACGCAAGGTCGCGGCGCTGTTCAAGTCCACCGACTGAGCACCGACTGAGCACCGGCTCGGCTGCGCACGGTAGCCATCGCACCCGATGGCGGCCCCCACAAAATCGATCAGGGCGCAGGGCCGCGGCTGGCCACGGGCTTGACAGGCACGCGGTTGGCCGGTGCGGTGCGCCTTTGCTGGGGTGGTTGTGGTGGCGTCGGGACAGCTGCGGGCAAGACCGACGACTGACCTTCCGTGAGCGTGTCGAGCTGAAAGCGGCCGCTTTTGTCCCACAGCCAGACGTCGGTGTAGACCACAGCCCCCATCTGCACCGGCGCCGGATAAGGTGCGGCGTTACGCACCAGACGCTCGATCTCGGCGATCACCTCCGGCGCATGCGCGGGAGCACGCATCCAGTCAAGCCGGCGCACGGCACCGCGGTTGTCGATCACTACATTGAGCACTCCGATGGCATAAAGCAGGGGCGGCATCTTGCCTTTGAAGACCCGATCGCGGTAGGCCGCGTAGAGGTGATTGGCCCCATAAGGGCGGTAGGCCAAAGGTGTGGTGGCGCTGGCCACGCGCCACGGCGGCTCCTCAGCGGCCGGTAAAGCCGCAACAGGGGCAACAGCGGGGGCAGCGGGGGCGGCTGGTGCAGCCACCACCGCCGGGGGCGGAGCCTGCGGCACTGGGGCAGGCGCAGCCACCGCTGGCGCAGCGGGCGCTGGCGCAGCTGCAATACCCGGGGCACGCAAGGGTTCAGGACGGATCACCGGGACCGGCGCAGCGGTGGCGGCAGGCACCGCCGCGGGCGCCGGCGCTGCCATCGGAGCTGGAGCCGGCGTCGCAACCTGCGGCGGGACAGGCATGGGAACTGGGACAGGGGCCGGCACGGGAGTCGGCGCCGCGATCGGCGCAGGAGTCGACGCAGGCACCGGCAAACTCACTGGGGCCTGCCGAACCGTGGTGGTACAGGCCGTCAAGACTGCGACCATGCAAACGCACAAGCCGCGGGCCCATAGTGCGCGCAGCGCGCTCAAACCTTCGGTATGGTGGAACATCGAGGTCATGTGGCCTTTCCGCGGTCGGCTATGCTTGCACGCGTTCGGGCCCTCTGGCCTGAAGCGATCGCAACTGTCAGCACCGTCTGGCTCCATATTGTCTCCGCTTTACAGGGCGACGAACCAAGGGTCTGCCCCAAGCTGCCTAAGCGCCATGTTCACTGCCCAAGAACCGATCGATCGCCTGCTGAGCAGGCTGGCCCAGACGGGCGCCGTTTTGGTGGTGGTTGGCCGCACGAAAGGCTCGGTGCCGCGTGAGGCTGGCACCTGGATGGCGGTGCTCACGGATGAGGTTTTGGGCACCATCGGCGGCGGTCATCTGGAGCTGCAGGCCATTGCACACGCGCAGCAACTGCTGCGAGATCCCCTTCTACCGGCCAAAGCACAGCGCCATGCGCTGGGCCCCTCGCTCGGGCAGTGCTGCGGCGGCGTGGTGGAGCTGCGCTTTGAGCGCATCGCGGCGGCCGACGCACTCACGCTGGCGCAGCGCTTGCGGGCGCCCATGCGGTCGGTGGCCTTGTTCGGCGGCGGCCATGTGGGCCAGGCCATCGTGCGCCTGCTGCTCACCCTGCCCTGCGACATCACCTGGGTCGACAGCCGCGACAGCGTGTTCCCCACTGGCTTGCCCGCGCAGGTACGCTGCGAGCATTCGCAGCCGGTGCAGCGGGCAGTCGATGATCTGCGCGCAGGCTCTGAAGTGCTGATCATGAGCTTTAGCCATGCCGAGGATCTGGACATCCTGGCCCAATGCCTGCAGCGCCAGCGTGCCAGGGGCGACCTGCCCTACATCGGGCTGATCGGCAGCCAGACCAAATGGGCCGTGTTTCGAAAGCGGCTGAAATTGCGCGGCTTTACTGAAGACGAACTGGACCACGTCACCTGCCCGATCGGGGTACCGGGCATCAAGGGCAAAGAGCCCGCCGTCATTGCGGTGGCGGTGGCGGCGCAATTGCTGATGCGCTGACCGCCCCTGACGCAGGTGGACCGCAAGCGGCGAACTGTTTACACTTGCTCCCGACCGCAGCGGAGCCCGCCGCGCATTCCTGAGAAGGTGCACGGCGCAGGTGTCGCGGTTCCTGGCCCTCCACAGCGCCCGCAGTGGTGGGGGGCATGCCGGTGGCATGCACGCGCTGCCTGAAGGCTGCCAAGGAATCCGCATGGAAAGTTATGTTCTGGACTGGGCCAATCTGCTGCTGCGTTGGTTGCACGTCATCACCGCCATCGCCTGGGTGGGGTCTTCCTTCTACTTCGTCTTTCTCGACTCCTCGCTGACCGAGCCGCTCGACGAAAAGCTGCGAAAGGAAGGCGCAACCGGCGAGCTGTGGGCGGTGCACGGAGGCGGCTTTTACCACCCGGTCAAGTACGCGGTGCGACCGCCGCAGTTGCCCAGCCATTTGCATTGGTTTTTCTGGGAAAGCTACAGCACCTGGCTGTCGGGCATCGCTCTGTTTTCGGTGTCCTACCTCTGGCAGGCCGGCACCTACCTGATCGACAAATCCAAGATGGACTGGGCACCGGCCGCTGCGGTGACCGTGGCCCTGGCCTTCCTGGTGGTGTTCTGGCTGCTTTATGACCTGATTTGCCGCATCTTTTCGGGTCGTAAAAACGGCGAAGCCTGGATCGGCTTGGCGGTTCTGGCCTTGGTTTGCGTGGCCTCGTGGCTGGCCTGCCAATGGTTTGCGGGTCGAGCGGCCTTTTTGCTCATCGGCGGCATGATTGCCACGTCCATGAGCGCCAACGTGTTTTTCTGGATCATCCCAGGCCAGCGCAAGGTGGTGGCAGCCATTGCAGCGGGCGACCCGGTGGATCCGATCCACGGCGTGCGGGGCAAGCAGCGCAGCGTGCATAACACATATTTCACCCTGCCGGTGATCTTTGCCATGCTCAGCAACCACTACAGCTTCACGTGGAGCCACCCACACAACTGGCTGGTGCTGATTCTCATGATGTTCGCCGGCGCGGCCATCCGGCAGTTTTTTGTGCTGCGCCATGGCTACAAGCTCGGTCGCAACAAGCACCCCCTGCCCTACGCTCTGGTTGGCGTGGCGATCTTGCTGGGTGTGATCGCCTGGCTCAAACCGGCGCCTCAGGCCGGCGCAGTCACAGCGGGCGCCAGCGCGGTGGGTTACGCCCAAATCCAGCCGGTGCTCGCTCAGCGCTGTGTGCAGTGCCACGGCGAACAGGTGCAGATGAAGAACGTGCGCGTTGATTCCACCGAAGCGGTACAACGCAACGCTCAGGCCATCTACCAGCAGGTGGTGGTCAGCAAGCTCATGCCGATGAACAACTCGACCGGGTTGACCGACGAGGAGCGGGCCCTGATCGGGCGGTGGTTTGAGCAAGGCGCCAAGCTCAACTGAGCTGGGTTTTCTCAGATCGCTGACCCTGCTGCGGTTTCTCCGGGCGCCCGAAAGATCGAAAAGCGGGCCTGCCTCCAGGCCGCGACAGCGCCGCCAGCACATGCTCCGGCGTGGCCGGCGCCTTGAGCACCACCGGCTGACCCGCAGGCAAGGTGCCGGCCACCGCATCGCGTATCGCCTCGAACACGCTGATGGCCAGCATGAAGGGCGGTTCGCCCACCGCTTTGGATCCGAACACATTGTCCTCCCGGTTGGGCTCGGGCCAGAAGTCCACCTTGAAATGGGCCGGAATGTCACCCGTGGCCGGAATCTTGTAGGTGCTCGGCGCGTGCGTGCTCAGCTTGCCCTGGGCGTTCCAGACGAGTTGCTCGGTGGTCAGCCAGCCCATGCCCTGCACAAAACCGCCCTCGATTTGACCGCGGTCAATGGCAGGGTTGATGCTCTGGCCTACATCGTGCAGGATGTCGACCTTGATCACCCGGCTCTCGCCGGTGAGCGTGTCAACAGCCACCTCGGTACAGGCTGCGCCGTAGGCGAAGTAGTAAAACGGCCGCCCGGTCAGTGTGGTTTTGTCGTAATGAATTTTGGGTGTACGGTAAAACCCGTCACTCCAGAGTTGGATCCGGTTGGCATAGGCTTGCCGAACCACGTCGGCAAAGTCGCGCACCTGTCGGGGTGAACTCACACGCCCGCCGGCAAATTGCACGGCGCCGGCACCACAACCGTCGAGCCCGGCCACAAACTGCGCCAGGCTCGAGCGCACCTGAGCCGCGGCGTACTGTGCGGCCCGGGCATTGAGGTCGGTGCCGGCCGACGCGGCGGTGGCAGATGCGTTGGGCACCTTGCTGGTGTCGCTGGCTGTGACCAGCACCTGCGCCAAAGGCACGCCCA
>SXGQ01739509.1_pt1 | contig 14559 bp, 12 predicted proteins | sample 3178371 | NCBI WGS metagenome assembly SXGQ01 (sample SAMN11356859, study PRJNA531348) | freshwater metagenome | isolation source: freshwater sample F1-20 | place: China: Fuxian Lake, Yuxi | collected 2017-12-25
AGTCCGCCGGCGCCTGGGTCTCTCTTGCGGCCACGATGCGCAGCGCTCCCGTCGATGGCGTGATATCGGTGTCCGCGGCTCACCATGGAGAGGTCAAGAACATGCGCGACGTTTCGGTGGCGCGTTCGGAGTGGCAGCAGGTCGTCAAAGGCCTCAAGCCCGGACCGCGACTGGTCGTCGTAAATTTTGTCGGCGACAGCTACGATGTGGGTGGACGCATGGACGATGCCCGGGCGGCATTCACGGCATCCGGCGCACAAGGTCTCGTCATCTCGGACCCGGAAGGCTTCAAGGGCCACGGTGCGGGATACGACAACTCTTTCGCCCGCAAGTTCGGCCCCTGCATCCAAGCCTTCAACGAGAAGGGTGTGCGGCAGGCCTCAGGGCATATAGAAGCCACCGTTGACGTGCAGCACCTGGCCGGTCGTGGCGTTCGCCTCGTCGGAACCGAGGAATACTGCGGTGCGCGCAATCTGTTCGGGCGTCAGCAGCCGGCCGCCGAGCGGAATGGTGATGCGCGCCATCTCGACTAGTTCATCGTCGCTGTTGCCATAGCGCGGCTGGGCGGTGTCGGTGAGGCCGGGCGCGATGGCGTTGACCCGGATGTTGTAAGGCGCAAGTTCAAGCGCCAACGCCCGCGTCATCGACACCACGGTTGTCCTTGCTCAATATTCCATCCGGTCGTGAAATCGGTTTGCCGATGTAGGCCACGGTCGGTGATGCTCGGTGATAGAAGGGCGCGCCGCTCTCTCGCGACCCGGCCTCCCTGCGTGGGCTCTGGACGCGCTTGCCCCCGAGCGACGTAATTGCGGCCGACGGCAGTACGACGGTGGTAGAGTTTCAGTCACCGCAAGGGGGTCAAGCCGCGCGACGCTCGTAGCGATGGTGCAGGCCAGGGCGTTGCCGGTGCAGGACGGTCACCTGATGTCGCAGGGTGACGAGTTCAAGTTCCAGCGCGGCGCGGCTACGAACCCGGAACGAGAGCAGAGAACCGACGGCGGACAGAAGCGTAATCATGCCCATGACGGTAAGACTGCGGCGCCGAAAACTCTATGCTTTCTCGGCTCTTTGAATTTTGAGCACGCACAGCCAAAATACCTGATCCGGGATCGTGACGCGTCCTACGGCCATGCCGTCACCAGGCGTCTTGCAGCCATGGGCATCCGTGATCACCCGACGGCGCCGCGCTCACCTTGGCAAAACGGGCACGCGGAGCGGTTGATCGGATCGATCCGGCGGGAATGCCTCGATCACATCGTCGTCTTCGGCGAGGCCCATCTGCGCCGGATCCTTTTCGCCTACGCTGACTATTACAATGAAGTCCGGACGCATCTGTCCTTGTTCAAAGATTCTCCGGTCCAACGGCCCGTGCAGCGGTGCGGCCAAATCAGCGCGCAGCCGATTCTCGGCGGACTTCATCATCAATATTGCCGGATGTAGTATTCAGTAGGCACAGGTCGTTTGAGCGGTCGTCTGGGCCCCGGCGCAAGTCGCGCCGAGGCAGAGAACAACGACGGGCAACAGCGCCACCCGCAGGAGCAGCGAAGCCAAATGCCTAAACGGGGATAACCTTGCCGGTGGGCAAATCGTAGTAGGCGCCGACCACTTTGAGCTTACCGGCAGCCACCATGTCTCCTAGGATCGGCTTCTCGGTCTGCAGCCGGCGCACATTGGCCTGCACGTTCGCTACGACGGAGCGCTGCTCTAGATCCGTTCCACCGGCTTTCACGACAGGCTCGATGCCGGGCTTCATGGCCGTCACCAGGCCCGCGATGTGGCCAGGCAGGTTGTTGCCTTTTTGAACGGCCGCAACCGTCGCATTGACCGCGCCACAGCTCGTATGGCCAAGCACCATGATCACCTTGGTGCCCAGCACCGCGGCGCCAAACTCGAGGCTACCCAACCCGTCGGGCGTCACGAAATTACCGGCGACGCGGACAATGAACAATTCGCCAGGACCCTGGTCGAACGCGAGTTCGGGAGCCACGCGTGAATCCGCACATCCCAGGATGGCGGCAAACGGCGCCTGACCTTGAGCGCGCGCGGCGCGCCCCGCGGAGAAGTCGGGCTCATTCATCTTTCCGGAGACGTAGCGCGCATTGCCCTCCATCAGGCGGGCAAAAGCGGCATCCGGGGTCTCGGCGGACCGCGCCGATTGGGCGCGTGCTCCCGAAGCTGCTGCCGCCAGCGCCAGAGCGCCTACGCCTGCCGCGAAAATACCGCGTCGCGACAAACCAGATGAATTACAGACGTTGCATGTACACATAGTCATCTCCCCAGCTCATTATAATGCTGCACGCTGATCCCAAAATCCGCGATGGATTTCAATGTAAAGCAGGCGCATGGACAAGGCAATCGAGTGAAGGACTGGGTGACAAGCCTCTGAAATGCTGAATCTGTGGTGATCCTCTGAATCGATTCGCGGAGGATGGCGATGGGCGACGTGGCAAACGAGTGCGGTACGGTTTTCGAGACGGTCTTCTTTCTCAAGCATTTCAGAGAGCTGCCGGACCATCGCCAAGCCCGCAAGGTGACCTACCCGCTCGACGAGGTGTTGCTGCTGTGCCTACTCGCCGTTGTGGCGGGCGCCGACACCTTCGTCGACATCGCCCGCTTCGGGACGAGGAAGATCAACCTGATGCGCCGGTTCCGGCCGTTTCGGGACGGCACGCCCTCGCATGATCATCTTGGCGACATCCTCGCCACCCTGGACGCCGATCAGTTCCAGCGCTGCTTCGTCGCCTGGGTCGCCTCGCTGACCGGCGCGCCGGAAGGCGTGATCGCGATCGACGGCAAGACCCTGCGCCGCTCCCACCACGGCAAGGGCGGCAAGGCGGCGATCCACATGGTCTCCGCCTTCGCCGCCCGCCAGCGCCTCGTGCTCGGCCAGGTCAAGGTGGCGGAGAAGTCGAACGAAATCGTGGCAATCCCGAAATTGCTCGACCTGATGGAGATCGAAGGCGCGACCGTCACCATCGATGCGATGGGCTGCCAGCGTGACATCGCACAGAAGGTCATCGACAAGAAGGCCGACTACGTGCTGGCGCTGAAAGGCAACCAGGGCACCTTGCGCGACGATGTTGACCTGTTCTGCGCAGAGCAGAAAGCCGATGGGTTCGCCGATGCCGAGATCAGCCGCGCCGAGACCGTCGACGGCGATCACGGCCGCATCGAAACCCGCACCACGACCGTCATCCAGGACGTCGAATGGCTGCGTCAGCGCCACAAATGGCCTGGGCTGAACCGCGTCGTCATCGTTGAAAGTGCCCGGCAGATCGATGGCGCAATCACGTCCGAGACACGCGTCTACATCACTTCGCTGCGTCTGCCGGCATACCTCATGGGGCCCATCGTCCGAGACCATTGGTCGGTCGAGAATAAGCTGCATTGGGTCATGGACATGATCTTCCGCGACGACGAGTGCCGCGTCCGGACGGATCATGCGCCAGAAAATTTCACCACGCTCAAGCACATGGCGCTCAATCTGATCCGACGGGCACCAAGCAAGGACTCCATCCGCCTACGCCGCAAGGTCGCTGCATGGGATGACAACTTCCTCGCATGCATCATCGCCGGATAATGCGTTCACCCGATTCCCCTGGTGAGCATGCCGATGACGGTATGACTGCGGCGCGGAAAGCTCTATGCTTTCTTGGCATTTAGGAATTTTGAGCAGCACAGTAGAAATCGCTGACTATCTGGGGAATCCTGGACAAAAAGAAAGACAGACAGAATAACAAGGCAGAGGAGCCTTCCATGCCCGATGGTGCGACCCTCCCGGTTCTAGACCACGAACTGGCCGATGACGAGCTTCGGTGGATGAAATCCGTTTATGCGGACTTCAGCAAGGCTCGCGCCGCGGCCGGTCCCGAATTCAACCCCAAGGAAGCCCTGCGCGCCATTCTGGCCCGCGCGGAATATCGCCTGTCCGCTGCGCCGGATCTGACCGGACCCGGCCCGTGGCGTCTGGGCCAGAACCGACACGGCCGCGGCGTCGCGGCGGTGTTCCTGCCGAAAGTCGAGCTTCACACACACATCGCCAGCCGCACCGATCAGTTCCCAATGTATGTCATGGGCGAGGCGGAAGGCTTTTCCATCGACGAAAATGGAAAACCGTTGCTGACGCCGGTGATTGACGGCGGCCATTTCCACAACGCGCCCGGCGCGCCGCACGCCTTCCTGCCGAAGGTCGGCGTGCCCAAACCGAACAACTGGGAAATCGCCTTCATCGCGATCACGCCGCGCAACCTGAAGGAAGACACGCACCGCGTCTCGGACGAGGTTCGTGTGCTGTACAGGCAGGTTGTCGGTCAAGACGCCCCTTTGGGTGTTTAACACTGCACCCGTCCGCGATGAAACGCGCAGATTCGCGTCCGCCGCTGTCCATACCGAATACTCTATCCACTGGCCTGAGGGACAAGATCAGGTAGGACGAGCCTCAATGGTCGCGATCCTAAGCTTGGGGACAGGGGTGCCTACGCTACTATCATCGAGAGGCGGCTTGATGGCGCGTCGGCCGGTCCAGTTTTGGGGGCCTTACGGGACGATAGCGGGCGCTTGAGGAGACCGATGTGACCGAAACGATCCGAATTGGATGTGGTGCCGGCTTTTCGTCCGACCGCCTCGGTCCCGCCGTCGACCTCGCCCAGCGCGGCGCACTCGAATACCTGGTCTTCGAGTGCATCGGCGAGCGCACCATGGCCTTCGGCCATCGCGACCGCATGCTCGACGCCACGCGGGGCTACAATCCGCAGCTCGGTGCCCGCATGCGCGCAGTTCTGGCGCACTGCCGGGCCAACGGTACCCGGATCATCACCAACATGGGCGTTGCCAATCCAAGGGCTGCCGCGGCATTGACGGTCAGCATCGCGCGCGAGCTTGGGCTGAACGGCCTGAAGGTGGCCTGCGTGGAAGGCGACGACGTTGGCGCACTGGTCGGCCCCGACACCGCCTTCATGGATCATCCCGGTGCGGTGAAGGATGTTGGGCTCCGGATGGTGGGGGCCAACGTCTATCTTGGCATTGAGGCCCTGCTGCCGGCACTCGAGGCCGGCGCCGACGTGGTAGTTGCCGGGCGCATTGCCGATCCGTCGCTGTTCCTGGCGCCGCTGGCACATCGCTTTGGCTGGGCGGCCGACGACTGGACGGCGCTTGGGCGCGGTACGCTGGCGGGCCATCTGATGGAATGCGGTATGCAGATCACGGGCGGCTACTTTGCCGATCCAGGCTTCAAGGATGTGCCGCGTCTCGCCGACTGCGGCTTTCCGATCGCGGAGGTCGGGTTCGACGGTGGTTTTGTCATCACGAAGCTCGATGACACCGGCGGCTGCGTGACCCCGGCCACGGTGAAGGAGCAGTTGCTCTACGAGGTGCATGATCCGGCATCATATCTGACACCCGACGTGACCGCCGACTTCAGTCGGGTCGCGGTAGAGCCGATCGGCCCCGACCGCGTGCGGGTGACTGGCGCGTCGGGCCGTGCCCGCCCAGAGATGCTGAAGGTTACCGTGGGGTTCGATGGTGGCTTCCTGGGTGAGAGCGGTATCAGCTATGCAGGGCCGAACGCCCAGGCGCGGGCTGAACTCGCGGCCGATGTGGTGCGCCAGCGCCTTACCCGCCGCAACGGCTTCGGCGGCGACCTTCGGGTGGACTTGATTGGTCTCAATTCGCTTCATGCCACGGCCCGGGCCGCGGGAGCAAGGAGCGACGACATCCGGCTGCGTGTGGCGGTGCGCTCAGCCCAGCGCGACGACGTCGACTTTATGCTGTGGGAGGTCGAATCGCTGCTGTGCTGCGGACCGGCTGGCGGCGGTGGCTATCGCGGCCAGGTAACGCCCTGCGTGGTCACCCATTCCACCCTGATCGCCCGCGATCTCGTGAAACCCACATTCGAGATGTTCGTCGCATGAGCCCGCCTCGCCGAATCCACGACATTGCCCACGCTCGTGCCGGCGACAAGGGCAACACGTCCAACATCTCGGTTTGGGCCTACGATCCCTCGGATTACCCGCTGCTCAAGCGGCAGCTCACGGCGGCACGGGTCAAGCGCGCCTTTCCGGGCCTCTTCACCGGAAAGGTCACGCGATACGAGGTCGACCATTTGCACGGCCTCAATTTCGTGTTGCTGGACGCGCTCGAGGGCGGGGTCAACACCTCGCTCAATCTCGATTCGCACGGCAAGTCGTTCAGCTACCTGATCCTCGGTCTGCCGATCGAGGAATGATCAGCAGCCGCCTGTCCCTCAAAAGGCCATCCGGCCATGAAATCGGTGTGCCGATGAAGGTCGCGCTTGATGATATTCGATAATGGACGAGTGCGCCGCTCCCTTGCGACCAGGTCTCCCTGCGTGGGCTCTGAGCGCGTGTGCATCTGAGCGACGCAAGAGCGGATCGCGACGACGCCCGGCGCCGTGACGGCTGCATAGGTTCGGTCGCCGTAAACGGTTCAGGCCGCGCGACGCTCGTAGCGATGTCGCAGGGCGACGAGTTCGAGCTCCAGCGCGGCGCGGCTGCGCACCCGGAACGAAAGCAGGGAACCGAGGGCGGACAGAAGCGTGAGCATGCCGATGACGGTATGACTGCGGCGCCCGAAACGCTACACTTACAGGGCTTTTGGAGTTTTGAGTAAGGACAAGGTGCGATTCTTGAGGTCGTAGTCCATGGTGCCTTGATGTACGACCCAGGCCAATTTGCCAACCGCAGGCGCAATGTCGCCACCTTCTGCGCGAACCTTGAGGAAGTGCCGAAGCCAGGCCTGTTCGACCGCGGCGTCCTGCGACGCCGCATCCTCTGGCCGTGGACGGCCTTGGCTCGTCATGGTGAGGGGACGACGGCGAAAACGAGCGTGAGGAGCGGGCCTTGACCATTGCGTGCGTGCGGCTCGCCTTGTCGACGGCGTTTCTGTTCGCTGACGCGCTATGCTCTGGCCCCCTGCAGGCCCGGACGGCGAACATCGTGCTGTCCGTGACGGGGGACGACGCGATGGGTACCGACCTTAAGCGGCTGGTCGAGACCTTCGAGAAGGAGCAGCCGCTCAGGGGCGACAGTCTTTCGCTCCTGCAAGGCGCGCAGGCCGTGCTGGCGAGGGTTAATTCGGCGCTCCGGTCCCGCGGCTTCTACGATGGCGAAGTCCGCGCCAGCGTCGACGGCCGGCCGGTCGCCGACGCCGCACTGGAAGCCATCGAAGCGCAGCCGGATGCCGCGCAGATCCCGATCGCGATGACCGTCGACACCGGACCGCGGTATCGGCTCGGCATCGTCGCCATCCGTCCGGCCGGCGAGAACGTCTCCCTGGCCGACATCGATCGCAGCAGGATCGGTCTTGCCGTCGGCGATCCGGCGGATGCCGCCGCGATCATCGCGGCCCAGGACCAGGTCGTCGGCGAACTCCGCAAGCAGGGTTATGCGCTGGCCAGCGCCAAGCGTGAGGTCGTGGTCGACCACGCCACGCGTCAGGCGGAAGTGACCTACATCGTGGCCGCCGGTCCGCCGGCGAAGATGGGGCCAGTGAGCTTTTCAGGTACCAATAAAGTCAACACGACGTTTCTGCAGCGTCGCGTTCCGTTCAGTGAGGGCGAGCCCTACGATCCGGCCAAGATCGATCTGCTGCGCGGCAGGCTCACGTCGCTCGGCGTCTTCAACGCGGTGCGCATTAAGCCCGCCACCGCGCTCGATGTGAACGGCGAGCTGCCGATCGATGTCGATCTCACCGACCGCCTACCGCGCTCGTTCGGCTTCGGTGGGAGCTACGAGACGCAGCTCGGCTTCGCCGTCAACGGATTCTGGACGCATCGCAACCTGTTCGGCCAGGCCGAGAGCCTGCGCCTGTCGGGCGAGATCAACCATATCGGCCAGGGCCAAGCGGTCATCGACACCGGCTTGGCCTTCCGCGCCGCCTTCCGCAAGCCCGACTGGTGGCTGGCAGGCCAGGACGCACGCCTGGACGCCGCGGCGCTGCGCGAAGTGCTGGCCGCCTACACGCGCAGCGCCGCGATCTTCGGGGGCGGCATCGACCGCACGATCTCGCCGGCCTGGCAGGTGCGGGCCGGGCTCTCGGCCGAATATGCGCGGATCACACGCAACGGCATCACGCAGCTCTATACGATGCTCGGCGTGCCGGCGACGGTGCTGTTGAACAAGGCCAACAGTGACCTCGAGCCGACCCGCGGCTACCGCCTCCAGCTCGACATGACGCCCTGGGTCGACTTCGGCAACGGTGGCGATTTCTTCACCATCATGCGCCTCACCGGGCGCAGCTATTTCGATCTGGCCGAACCCGGCCGCACCGTGCTGGCGACGCGCGCCTCGTTCGGCACCGAGCCCGCCCTCAGCATCGGCGGCATCCCGCCCGACAAGCTCTTCTATGCCGGCGGCGGCGGCTCGGTGCGCGGCTTCGTCTACCAGAGCGCCGGTCCGCGCGACGCCTTCAACAATCCGCTGGGTGGCGCCAGCGTCGTCGAAGGCAGTGTCGAACTCCGCCAGCGCATCGGCGAGGCGTTCGGGGCCGTGGCCTTCGTCGATGCCGGCAGTGCCTATCCCGACTACCTGCCCAACTTCTCGCTGTTCGCGCCGCGGGTCGGCGCCGGTGCGGGCATTCGCTATTATACCGACTTCGGCCCGATCCGGTTCGACGTCGGTCTTCCGCTCAACCGCCGCAGCGGCGATCCGCCGTTCGGCATCTATGTCAGCCTGGGGCAAGCCTTCTGATGCGCCTGCGTCGCTTCTTGCTGTTCACGCCGGTGGCCGTGGGGCTGCTGCTGGCGCTCGGGTTCGGGGCGCTGCAGACGCCGCCCGGCCAGCGCGCCCTGGCAAGCGGGCTCTCGTCGCTGCTCTCGACGCCGGAACGGCGCGTTGAGCTCGGTGGCCTCGCGGGCTTCTTCCCGACCGACCTCCGGCTGGCGCATGTCGCACTGGCCGATCGGGACGGTCCCTGGCTCACGGCGACCGACGCACGCCTGCGCTGGTCCTTCGTGTCGCTGCTGTCGGGCCGGGTGCGCATAGAAACGGTGTCGGCGGCGCGCGCCGATCTCCTGCGCCTGCCGCAGCCGGTGACGACCGCCGCGCCGGCATCGACGGACAGCCGGCCACCGCGGTTGCCGGTCGGCATCGATCTGCAGTCTCTGTCGATCGAAGACTTCCATGTCGCCGCCGCGCTGGCACGCACCGTGTCGCGCTGGCGGCTCGCCGGCAGCCTGTTCCTGCCGGCCGATCTCGCAGGGGTCAGGCTGCGCCTCACAGGCGATCGCACCGACGGCAGGTCCGGCCATCTCGCGGCGGACCTGCGGTTCGATGCGGGCCGACAGAACGTCGACGGCGAGATCACGCTCGACGAGGGCAACGGCGGCGTCATGGCCGCGTTGCTGGAACGGCCGGAGCTGGAGCGCACGGAGCTGTGGCTGGTGGCGCGCGGCGATGCGACGGCGGGCAGCGCCACGTTTTCCCTCTCGGCGGGCGATGCCGCCACGGCGACCGGCGAGGCGAGCTGGAAGCCGCAGGGCGCGCAGACAGCCGTTGCGATCCGGCTGGCGACCGCCGGGCCCGGCCTGCCGCGCAACCAGCTGGCCGACGCCGCGCGCGGGCCGATCTCGCTCACCGCCGAGGCCACCGTCGATGACGGATGGGTCACGCTGAAAGAGGCCAGGCTCACGGCCGGCACGCTGGGCCTCGTCGCCTCAGGCCGGTTCGATCGCGCCGGCGACAGGCTCGAGTCCACGGCGACCCTGACCGCGTCCGAGCCCGGCGCCGTCGGCCCGCTGCTGCGCGGCGTGCAATGGCGCGGTCTCGACGTGCAGGCCAAGGTCGATCTCCGCGCCTTCGCGAAGGCGCCGATCGGCACGATCGTCGTCGAGGGCGCTGCCGACGATCTGGTGCTGGCCGCCCTCGATCCGCGCCTGCCGCCAACCGGCAAGGTCGCGCTCGCGGCCCGCCTGGCCGTGCAGCCGGGGACGATCCTCATCGAGTCCCTCGACCTCGGCGCGCCGCTCGTGTCGCTGAAGGGCTCCGGCGCCTATGCGTTTGCGACGCGGACCGCCGACGCCAAAGCCAGCGTGGCCCTACCCAGTCTCGTGCCGTGGTCGGCCTTGGCCGGCCAGCCGCTGAGTGGCGGCGCCACGGTCGATCTCACGGCGCGCAGCGTGGCGGGCGACCTCACGCTCGGCTGGCAGGGCACGCTCGAGAAGCTCGCCACGCCCGGGGTGCCGGCCGATCTGCTGGCGTCCGCCATCGGCCTCGCCGGATCGGCGTCGCTGAAGGCGGATGACTCCTGGGCGCTCACCCGACTTCGCGTCACCGGCGAGAGCGGCACGCTCGACGTGAGCGGCCGCGGCCGCGGCGCCGACGGCACGGTCGAGCTGGTGCTCGACCTGCCCCGGCTCGGAGTCTTGCGCTCGGACGTGGACGGCGCCGTCAAGGTCAAGGCCAGCATCGGCTTCGGCCCGGCGACCGAGCTCCAGGTGAACGCGGAACTGCGCGATCTTCGGCGCGGCCCGCTGGTGTCGCGGCAGCTCTCACTGGCGGCCACGGCGAAGCTCGATGCCGCCGGCGCGGCCGAGGGCACGCTCGAGGCCAGCGGCGATCTCGCGGGCCGGCCGCTGTCGATGAACGGCCGGTTCTCTCGCGATGCGGCGGGCGGACTCGTGGTTCCCAGCTTCCAGGGCAACTGGGCGAGTGCGGTGCTGGACGTGGCCGACCTCGTCGTCACCGAAGCGCGCTCGTCGGGCCATGCCAAGCTGAAGGTGTACCAGCTGCACGACCTTTCGGATCTGCTGGGCAGCGAGCTCGCCGGCTCGCTCGATGCCGAGGTGAGCGCAGCACCCGGCTCGCCGACCGGCCGGCTCGACGCGCGGGTCCACGGCAGCGACCTGCGGGGCGAGGGGCTGGCGGTCGGCACGCTCGATTTTTCCGGAACGATCGACGATCCCGCCGGCATCGCCCGCGCCGACCTCACGCTGAAGACGAGCCGAGTCGGGGGCGCCGCCGGCATCAGCGGGCTCGACGGCACCTTCAAGGGCGACCGCAACGGCCTCGACGTCGCGCTGCAGGCCACGGGTGGGCGGACGAGCGGCACCCTGGCCGCCCGGGTGGAACTGCTGGGCGAGCAGGTCCGAATCGGCCTGTCGCGTTTCGACGCGCGCTACGAGGGCATCCCCGTGGCGCTCGCGGCACCGGTCCGGGTGACAATTGCCGGTCCGCGCATCACTATCGACCCGGCGACCCTGCGGCTGGGCAGCGGCAGGCTCGCCGTGCGCGGCGTGATCGATTCGGTGGCGAGCGACCTTTCGCTCGAGCTTGCGGCCCTGCCGCTGTCGCTGCTCGAGGCGCTGGCGCCGGGAACGGGCCTGGACGGCACGCTGCAGGCCAGGCTGCGTATGCAGGGTGCGATGGACGCCCCGCGCATCGACGCCACCTACACCGCCTCGAACCTCCGTCTGCGACGCAAAGACACCGCGTTGCTGCCGGCGCTTTCGCTGCAGGGTACGGGGACGCTGAACGGCCGCCAGGCCACAGTCGATGCCGTGCTGAGCTCGGGCGGCGCGACGCGGCTTGCGCTGAAGGGAAGCGCCACGCTGCCCCAGGGCGCGGCGGCGCTCTCCGCCACCGCCGCGCTCTCGGGCGTGCTCGACGTCGCGCCTTTCGCTCCGCTGCTCGGCAACGACATCCGCGGCGTCGCCGGCACGCTGCGCCCGAACGTGACGGTCGAGATCGGCGGCGGGAAGGTGGGCGGCAGCGGGACCGTCGATCTCAGCGGCGGCGCCCTGGCCCTTCCGGAGTGGGGCCTGCGCCTGTCGGGCGGCGAGGGCCGCCTGCTGCTGCAGGGAGAGACGCTGCAGGTGCAGCGCCTCGTGTTCCGTACCCCCGGCAACGGCCGCGTGACGGCGGGCGGCAACCTGCGGCTGGGCCTCGCCGACGGGCTGGGGCTCGATCTCAGGGTGACGAGCCAGCGGGCATTGCTGGCCAACCGCCCCGATCTCGTCGCCATGGTGTCGAGCGATCTCCGGGTCACCGGCTCGACCGCCAGCGCCATCGGTGTCGCCGGGACCGCCACCATCAATCGCGCCGACATCGCCATCGGCGCCACGCAGTCGGTCGATTTTCCGGTGATCGAGGTGCGCGAGATCAACCGGCCCGGCGTGCCCAACGCCGCCCCCGCGGCCGCGCCGCCGCCGGGCAAGAAGCGTCCGCCACCGCCGCCCGATGCCACGCCGGTTCGGCTGGCGCTCACCATCGACGCGCCGCGCGCCGTCTTCGTGCGCGGCCGCGGCCTTGATGCGGAGGTGGGCGGACGCCTGCAGCTCAGCGGGTCGCCGGAGACGCCGTCCGTCGTGGGCGGCCTCACCCTGCGCCGCGGCGACTTCACGCTGGGCAGCCGGCGCCTCGCCTTCAGTCGCGGCTTCGTCACCCTCGACAATGTTGACGAGATCGACCCGCGGCTCGACTTCCTGGCCAGCACCAGCGTGCAGTCGACCACCGTCAGCATCGCCATCACTGGCTCACCAAGAGCACCTGCCATCGCCATCACCTCGGTGCCGATGCTGCCGCCGGACGAGGCGATGGCGCTCCTGATCTTCGGCAAGCCCGCCTCGAGCCTGAGCGGTTTCGAGCTGGTGCAGGTGGCCCAGACGCTGGCCGAGCTGACCGGCAACTCGCCCGGCGACAGCGTGTTCGGCCGCCTGCGCCGCGGACTGGGACTCGATCGCCTGAGCGTCGGTTCGAGCAACTCGGCCAGTTCGCGCAGTACGAACCAGTCGGGTGTTGGCTCGGTGTCTCTTGAGGCCGGCCGCTACGTGGCGCCCGGCGTCTATGTCGGCGCGCGACAGGGTGCCACCGGCACCTCGAGCCGCGGCGTCGTCGAGGTCGAGGTTCTCGACAATGTGAAGGTCGAGGGCGACATCGGCGCCGATTCCACAGGCCGGGTCGGCGTCAAGATGGAGTGGGACTACTAGTGTAGTGTCCTGTAAATGACTTTACGCATTAGTTGCTGCCTTTTTGCCGCGAGGCAGGGTTGATCCGGGCTTGATACTCTCCATCTTGAGCCTCACCCGCTGGATCTTCGCGATGATGTCCGAGACGGTGGCGGTCCAGATGAAGGGCCTGGGATTGTCGTTCCAGGCTTGCATGAAGTCGTCGATCGCCTGTTTCAGGTCCGGCACGCTGACGAAGCTGGCGCGGCGGATCGATTTCTCCGTCAACTCCCTGAACCAGCGCTCCACCAGGTTGAGCCAGCTGGAACTGGTCGGGATGAAGTGACAGACGAACCGGGGATGCTTCTTCAGCCAGGCCCGCACATGCGGCTCCTTGTGCGTGCCGTAGTTGTCCATCACCAGATGCAGCTTGAGCGCCGGGGGGAACTCACGGTCGAGGCGGCGGAGAAACTTCAGCCACTCCTGATGGCGGTGGCGGGCGTGACATTCGCCGATCACCTTGCCGTCCAGCACGTTGAGCGCGGCAAACAGCGTGGTGGTCGTGATGTCAAAAAACTGAAACGGCCGAGGATCCAGCCAGTTAGGCGATGGGTTCTTCTCTACGCTTTTGACCTTCTTCAGCACGTCGATCGCAGACTGGCCGAGGTGGACTGAAGTGGCCCACGCAGACTTCCGTAGCGCTCCGCACTCTACGCGGAGAGAGTTCGCTGGCAGTTCCTTTCCCTCCGCCATTACCTCCCGAGACAACAGTCTCCGGACCAAGTCAGGGCCGATGAAAGGCCGAGTGTTTGCGGGCTTTTCGCTGAAAGCTCCTGACTGCCGATGACCCTCTCGGAGCCGCTTTCGTCTCTCTCAGCCCTGTTGTCTCCAAAGCTCCTGACTTTGCGATTTTAGTACGGAACTTTAAGCACCTGATATTGCTGGGCTATTCGGCACAGAAAATCCGTACCTTTCGAATCCCTCATGGATGCGCAGAGGCACCTGAAATCCAACCGCACCATTGAAATCGCTGGGCATTTTCGAATCTCCGGTATGGCGGCAATGGTCGAAATCGCTCCTCCCAGTGCCGGCGTCTGTGCTGTCGATAGCCCTCGCTCCCGTCGTTTCCAGGGTTACGGTCGAAGGACGACGCGGCCGACGATCTTTCCGGCCTTCAGTTCCTCGAGCACATCGTTGGCGGCTTCGAGGGGGCGTGTGGAGTAGGGCATCGGCTGGACCTTGCCGTTGCGGACCAATGCCATCAGCTCGTGAAGCTCTTCGAGATTGCCGACATACGATCCTTCGATTGTGAGCATGCGCATCGGCATCGAGGCCAGCGACAGCGGCGAGTCGCCACCAAACAGACCGACCATCACCACCTTGCCGCCGCGCCGCACGGTCTGGAACGCGAACTTGTAGGAGGCCGGCGCACCGACGAAGTCGATGGCGGAGTCGGCTCCACCATCGGCCGCGATCTTGGCAGCAATCTCGGGATCCTTGGGATTGAAGGTGCGATGGGCGCTGGTCTGCTCCCCCGGAACGGTACCAATCTGAAGGTTAGATTTCCGGCTATTTTGGGCTTTGAAAGGAGCACGGGATGGCACGGAAGGACTACACGCCGGAGCAGGCGATCGGGATGCTGCGCGAAGCCGAGGTACGGC
>SXGQ01636502.1_pt1 | contig 14557 bp, 12 predicted proteins | sample 3178371 | NCBI WGS metagenome assembly SXGQ01 (sample SAMN11356859, study PRJNA531348) | freshwater metagenome | isolation source: freshwater sample F1-20 | place: China: Fuxian Lake, Yuxi | collected 2017-12-25
AAGATGGATGGGGGCCTGGGATGCGTCCGACGAACCCGACCAGCCCTCAGGTCCTCCTGACCCTCACAGGGAAGATGGGGACCCAGCGGAATGGGTCCCTACCTTGGGTGGGCGCTCCCGCGCCCAGTGCCGCAGGGCACTGCGGCACCCAACCACCCTGTCTCTGCCGCCGCTCCTGCTCTTTGGACTTTGCCCCAACGCTGGTCCCGGGATACTCGCGCCACCGTGACCACTCCCTTTGCCTCTGGCCCGTCCACCGACCGCTGGCCCTCGCAGGTCAAATTCATCATCGGGAACGAGGCCTGCGAACGCTACAGCTTCTACGGCATGAAGGGGATTCTCGCCGGCTACATCACCGGCGAGGTTGTCCGCGGCGGACTCGGTCTCACCAAGGACACCGCCACGGTGTGGATCCACCTCTTCATCATGGCGAACTACTTCATGCCGCTGCTCGGAGCCTACATCTCCGACCGGCTCTGGGGTCGCTACAAGACCATCCTCTGGATTTCTCTCTTCTATTGCGTCGGACACGGGGTGCTGGCTCTGAGCGACCTGACAACGAGCCTCGAGTCACGGACCTGGATGCTCTGGGCGGGGCTGGCCCTGATCGCGTTCGGGGCGGGCGGCATCAAGCCCTGTGTCTCCGCATTCATGGGTGATCAGTTCCCGGCTGGGAAGACCCGGCTCTACCAGAAGGCCTACGCCGCCTTCTATTTCTCGATCAACTTCGGCTCCTTCTTCTCGTTCCTCACCATCCCGTTCATCGCCAAACACCACGGCTATGGGTGGGCCTTCGGGATCCCCGGCGTCCTGATGGGCATCGCCACCCTCATCTTCTGGTCCGGACGCCATCGCTACATCCAGGTGCCGCCCGCCTCCGAGACCCGGTCGGCCGGGTTCTTTCCCGTGCTCTGGGAGGCCCTGACCCACCGCCAGCCCGGACGTGGATTCTGGGACGGCGCCCGCGGGCGTTTCTCGGCTGAAGAGATCAGTGCCGCTGCATCGATACTGCCGGTGCTCAGCATCTTCGCCCTCATCCCGCCCTTCTGGGCGATGTTCGACCAGCACTCGTCGACCTGGATCCTCCAAGCCGAACGCATGACCCCGGTCCAGCTCACCCCAGGCTATTCCATCGGCGGCGAGGAGATGCAGTCCCTCAACCCCCTCCTCGTCATGCTCCTGGTCCCGCTCCTGACCGGGATCGTGTACCCGCTGTGCGGACGCCTCATCACCCCGCTGCGCCGGATCGGACTGGGCATGATCATCGCCGCCACCTCCTATCTCGTGGTCGCCTGGATCCAGCAGCGGATCGAAGGAGGGGAAAAACTCAGTGTCCTGTGGCAGTCCGTGCCGTATGTGATCATCACGACCGCGGAGGTGCTGGTGTCGACCACAGGCCTGGAGTTCGCCTACACGCAGGCGGCCAAGAGCATGAAGAGCATCATCATGAGCTTCTGGCTCCTGACCGTGGCGGCCGGCAACGGACTGGTGGCCCTCATCACCAAGCTGGGCGGGGCCGGGAGCCATGACGCCTCGGTGACCCCGGGGCGGTTCCTGATGTACGCCCTGTTCACCTTCGGCGTCTCCGGAGCTTTCGTCATCGTCGCCATGCTCTATCGGTATCGGGACCCGGCCCACGAGGCCCGCTGAAGCCGGGCCTCCGCCTCTGCGCCACCGACCCTGATCACCATGTATCGCGTCCAAGGATCCGACCTCAAGGAATACGGTCCTGTCTCCGACGGCCAGCTCCGCGAATGGATCGCGGAGAACCGGCTCAACCGGTTCTCGATGGCCCGGAAGGAGGGTGACCCGGCCTGGCGCCCGCTGGACCAGTTCCCGGAATTCGCCACCGCCCTGCAGTCCCAACCCGGTGTGTTGCCCCCCTCGCCCCCTCCAACGACGTCACCGGACCCGGAACGGGCCCGTCGGCTGCTTCAAGGGCCATCCCTCGCGCTCCTGCTGATGGGAACCGTCGGCCTGGTCATCACCCTGTCCGGTTTCGTCGCCCGCGACTGGCTGGTGGAGATGCTGGTCCAGGCCACCTCGACCCTGCCGGCGGCAGTTCCTGCGGACCAGCTGGGCGCCTGGAAGACCGAGCTGTCGCGGGGTCTGGCACTCCGGGACTACGCCCGGGGCCTCGCCGGCGTGGTCATCAACGGGGTCATGATTGCTGGGGCCCTCGCGATGCGGCGGCTGGAGAACAGGAATCTGGCCCTGGCAGCGGCGACCTTCGCCCTCATCCCCTGCCAATGCTGCTGCTGCGTCTCGATCCCCTTCGGCGTCTGGGCCCTCCTGATGCTCAATCGCCCCGAGGTGAAGCAGTCGTTCCGCTGACGTGTCAGCCCCACCCCAGATCCCGCCGACACCTCCGGTTGAGACCCTACCCCGGCATCGCACGCTGACTCTCCTGCTGGGTTTCATCGGAATTGGAGGCTTGATCCTCCTCGCAATGGTTGAGCCAGCCGGTCAGGTCCTGTTTCCCCGCTGCTGGCTCAACGAAATGACCGGTCTGAGGTGTCCAGGCTGTGGCGGGACGCGTGCGATGCATGCCCTGTTGGCCCTCGACCTGCGGCGTGCCTGGCACCTCAATCCCCTCGTCGTGACCACGATCCCCCTGGGCCTCTGGTGGACGCTCCGCGGACTCCGCGGGGGATGGACCGGGCTCTGGTGGCAGGACCCAACAACCCATCCGATTGGTCTCGCCATGATGGGGGGAGCGCTAGTCGGATTCGGGATCGGTCGGAACCTTGCCTGGTGACCGATTCCTGATCGGAAGGTCTTTGTAAGACGTCAGGCGAACCTGACGTTCTCCCCCCGATCATCCTACTGAACACTCCGTGCCCCAACAGGGTGCGGATGCCTCATTGGCGGTGGGGCTGCATCGAATGCAGCCCCACGCGGGTCTACACCTGGGTTTCATGGGTGATATCCAAATGAATCGCGACACCCAGAAAACAACCCAACCCTCCGGAACCGAATCGCCCCCGGATGCAACACCGTCTCGGTCCCATTCCGACAGGACGACCCCAATCCCGCCCATCCCAATCTCGGATCCGGAGGCGTCCCACTCCGTCTCTCCAGATGCCGTTCCTCCAATCGGCCCCGGCAGTCGGATCGGCGATTTCGAGATTCTGTCCGAGATCGGACAAGGGGCCATGGGCGTGGTCTATGAGGCACTCCAGCACAGCTTGCGAAGGAGGGTCGCTCTCAAGTTCCTCAAGGGGGATGTCTGGATCGATCCACGGAAACGACACCGGCTCCAGATCGAGGCCGAGATGATTGCGCGTCTGGACATCCCCGGAATCGTGCAGATCTACGGGATCAACGAACACCTTGGGCGCCCCTTCCTGAGCCTCCAACTCGTAGACGGGCACAACCTGAGCCGGAAGATGGAGGAACTCAGCCTCCCGGCGGTGTTGAGGACGTTGAGAGGCCCCACTGCATGGTGGATGGGTTCGCCTGCGAGAGCGCAGAGGGAGATCGCTCGGCTGCTTGCGCAAGTGTCCCAGTCCCTTCACGAAGCCCACCGATGTGGCGTTCTGCATCTGGATCTCAAGCCCGCCAACATCCTCATCGACGCCACCGGGCAACCCAAGATCACGGACTTTGGAATCGCCCGCCGGCTGGCGGACCGACAGTCGGACGCCACCCCGGACTACACCGAGGGAAGCCCCTCGTACATCGCACCGGAACTCCTCACGGGATCGTCCAGTCCCACGGCCCAGTCGGACATTTATTCCATCGGAGCGGTGGGCTACGAACTGGTGACCGGGGAACCGCCATTCGAGGCCGGGAACCCGGTCGAGACCCTCATCCGGGTCCGGGAGGGCCGCCCCACCCCGGCACGGGACCTCGAGCCCACCGTGGACCGGGACCTCGAAGCCATCCTCGTCCGGTGCCTTTCGAAGGATCCGAGGGACCGCTACCGATCCGCTCACGAATTGGCCGACGATCTGAATCGCTTCATCGCCGGCCACCCCGTACAGGCCCGTCCCATTCCCCGGTGGAATAGGACCCTTCGATGGAGTCGCCAACATCCACTGGTCAGCCTGCTTCTGGGGGGAATGTTCCTTCTGGTCACCACGGTAGGGCTCACGACGCGGGACCTGCGCCAGGCGATCGATGATCGGGACAACGAAAAGGCGGCCACCTTCGTTGCGGAATCCAAGGCCGAACGGCTCAGCCTCGAGCTGGAACATCGGGAACGCCTCCCGTTGCCTCCCGCCAAGACCCCGGAGGAACTGGAACGCCTCGCGACCGAGGTCATCGCGCAGTCCGCCCGATGGACGGTCACGATGCCGAATCCCATTCGGGAGCGAAGCCATCCGGACAGCCCGATTGGGATGTCCCCCGACTTCGAAACCGCCTTCTGCGTGGACACAACAGGCCGGGTCGAGGCCATCGACATCGCGCGGAATCGAACCCGATGGGTCTGGAGCCCTCCGGAGGGGGAGCAAATCTCCGACCTGTCGCCCCCCAACAACCGCCACCTCGTCGTCACCACGGAACATCACCTCATCCTGCTCGATTCCTCCATCAATCCCCCGGTGGAACGATGGCGGCGTCGTAACGCTCGACTCCTCGCCCCGGAATCCAGAGGCAATTGGATCCTCGTCAACGATCCGGAGGGACGGGTGACTCGGGTGGATTGCGATATCGGGAAGGACCTCGGAACGCTGGCCCTCCGGGGGGTGACCCCGGGCGAGGTGGCGGCCAGCCCGGATCCCTCCTCTCCCACCCTCGCTGTCCTCGCTGGAGACGTGCTCCGAATCTTCGATCAGGACCGCAACAACTCCATCGGGTCCTGGAAGCTCCCGGGTCCGTTCCAGACGGTCCAGTGGTCCGGCGACTGGATCGCCGCCGGGGGCGAACAGGGCCAGGTCGTGGTCCACCACGTTCCTTCGGGGACCCAGGGACTGCTCGCAGCAGGCCATGCTCCCATCCATCGGCTCCTGTTCATCCCAGGGACCGAATACCTCTTCGTCACCACCACCGATGGCCAGACCTCGTTCTGGGATGCCGCCACCCGTGTCCGTCTCAACCTGAGCCGCTCGTTTCTGCCGCTCCAGATCCATGGGGGTGGACGTCAGTTCCTGTATGCCACACCCCGATCCTGGGGTCTGGGGACCGTGTCGTCCTCGAGGAATCGGATCGCCCTCAGCGTCGTTGATGGAGGGCTTCCCCCCATCCGATCCTTGGACTTCAGCGATGACGGGCGTTGGCTCGTCGTCGGCAAACAGAAAGGGGTCCATCTGGTCGACCTGACCCACAGCCACTCCCAATCCTTCCATCGGGCGCCGGGGACCCTGTTCGCCCATCTGATTCCGGGGACCCGGGAGGTGCTGGTCCAGTCCCGGGAGGGATTCAACTGGTTTCCCGTCGACCTCGAGGCCGGCCGGATCCAGCCCATGGCTGTACACCATCATCCACATCCAGAAGCCCGCCGAAGCGGGGCCGTCCAACGCAGGCCAGGGGAATCGGTCCTGACCCTTGAGGGGAAGGAGGGTTCGTCCTGGACCCTGGATCCGAAGACACGGTCGTTGGCGGGGATTCAACCGGATGTCGCTGCCCAGTGGATACCCGAGGCGGGCACCATCACGAACCGGGCGGCGGGCCCTGCGGTTTCGTGGGTCTCGCCCGACCGCCACTTCGGCATCCTCAGCGACCTCGTGGAACACCGACTGGTGGCCTGGCCCCGGGGTGATCTGATCCGTTCGGAAAGCGTCCGGGGGAGTCTGGCCCGTCCGCTCCCTCCGAGCACTTGGACGGCGGACTCAAGGCACCTGGCCTGGGTGACGGACTGGGACACGATCACCGTGATCCGATCGCACGACGGGGCGACGCTCGTGCGTCTCACAACCCTCGAGCCCTCCACCTACACGGCACTCCGGTTCAGCCCAGACCGCCGTTGGCTGGCCGCGGGCAACACCCGGGGGAAGGTGGAGCTGTGGGATCTGACCCGTCTCGAGGCCGAACTCGCCGCCGCAGGGTTCGCCATCGACGGACCCACCATCGGGCCGACGGGACACCTCCTTCCACCCGATCCCGTTCGGGATCCGCTGTCGACACCCCCTTCCCGGATCAACCTCGACGGGTCCATCACCAGGATCCGGTCCCGCGATCCTGGTGCGGGGGCCGACATCCTCGATCTCGGCCCCTTTCTGAACAGCCCGCTGGACGACGGGTTCCTTCCCCAGGACAACAGCAGGACAAATCTCCATGGCCTGCCCCAGGGCCTGGTCCGGTTCGATGACATCCTGTTCGACCTCCGCGGCCTGGTCCGGCTCCGCGGCGGCAGGGTGGGGCTGGATCGTCCCGCCTACCCCACTGCGATCACCCAACATTTCCCTCCAAGACCCATACACCGCGCCCATCTGCTTTCGGCGGCCCACCATGTCCCGATACCCCTCAAAACCGGCCTCGAGATCGGCAGCCCGCACCTCGGATTCGAGGACGGGACGGAATCGGTGTTCCCGATCCGGATCGGCGAGGAACTGGACGACATCTGGTCGCCGATCGGCTCCTCGAACCCACCGCAACGGGCCACAGTGGCCTGGAGGGGACTCGACGCCACGTCGGAAGCCCATGACGCGTGGCTGCAACTCTACCATGTGGTCTTCACCAACGCCCATCCATCGCGGCCCGTGAGTTCGGTCGTAATCCATTCCAAACAGGCCATCACATCCCCGATTGTGGTCGGCGTGACCCTCGATTGATTCGGGCCTGGCGGAACCCGTGGAACCGGGACCGTGCTGGCATTCCAACGGTTGAGACGACCCGGAAGGGAACTCCGGACACCTCACCCGGCCTCACGGCTCCATGTCCCGGCTGTAGAAGAGGATCCGGGTGCAGTTGGGGCAGTAGACGAGATCCTTCTGGGCCTTGGCCTCCACGAAGACCTGCTGGGGGAGCTTCATGTGGCATCCGCCGCAGCTGACGCCCGCCACACCCACCACGACGTTGTCGCCGCGCTTGTCGATGAGGCGGCTGTAGCGTGCGAGGATCCCGGGGTCGACCCCGGCGGCCAACTTCGCATGGTCGGCCAGGACGCGTTCCAGATCGACCTTCAGGTTCCCTTCCCGGGCGTTCATGTCGGCGACCTGCTTCTGGATCAGGGACTTCTCCTCGGCGGCGACCTTGTCGGCCTCGGCGAGCTCCTTCGCGGCGGCCTCGGTCTGTTCCATGAGCACCAGCTGCTGGTCCTCGATCCCGCTGATCTCGGTCCGGGTGGTCTCGATCTGGTGGGTGCAGCGCTTGTACTCGTCGTTGTTCTTGGTGGTCCCCTGCTGGGTCTCGATCTTCCGGATGAAGTCTTCCTTGGTCTTCACCTCGAGCTCGAGCCGCTTGCGTTCGCTCTCGAGGTGCATGAGCCGCTGCTTGCGCTGCTCGGCAGCGGCGGCCGCCTGGGCGAGCTTGGACTCGAGATACTTTCGCTGCTGCGGGATCCCCGACAGCTCCCCCTGCAGCCGGAGGCGATTGCGGTCACGATCCTGCAGGACGAGCAGCTGTTCGATCACGGGAAGCATGGCCTTCAAGCTATCGGTCCGCCCACCCGGGGGTCAACCGGCTGGAACCGCGAGTTGGTGAGAGGCTACCCGAGCCCTCCGCGGTTGCACGATGGGGACGCGGCCGTAACCTCCGCTCATGAATCTCTCCCGGAACTGGATGGCGTCGCTGGTGATGGCGGGTTCCCTGACCTGCATCGGGGACGAGGCCCCCAAGCCGACGAGCAAGGCGAGGGAACTCGCCCGGATCCTCAACGAGGCCTTCATCGAGGTCGCCGAGGAGGTCTCGCCGGCGGTGGTGGTGATCGATGTTGCCCAGCGGGAGGAGGACGAGATGGCCGTCCCACCGGATCATCCGTGGTTCAACTTCGTCCCGGAACGCTTCCGGAAACGGGACCGCGGTCCCGCATCACAGGAACCTCCCGACTACAACGGCCAGGGATCCGGCATCATCATGGACTCCGAGGGCCGCATCCTCACCAACCACCACGTGGTCGAGCAGGCCGAACGGATCCGCGTCCGCCTCCGCGATGGCCGCCAGTTCGACGCCGAGGTCAAGGGAACCGATGAACAGTCGGACCTGGCTGTTCTCCAGCTGAAGAACCCGCCCGCCGATCTCCCGAAGGCCCGGCTTGGGGATTCCGACAAGGTCCGGGTCGGCGAGTTCGCCATCGCGATCGGCGCTCCCGTCCGCCTCGACTACACCGTGACCTTCGGCCACATCAGCGCCAAGGGCCGCAACTCGGTGGTGCCCCTGGGCATGGGCGGCGGGCTGATGGACCAGGACTTTATCCAGACCGACGCCAGCATCAACCCGGGCAATTCGGGAGGGCCGCTGGTGAACATCGAGGGCGAGGTCATCGGAGTGAACTCGATGATCCGCGGACTCAACTCCGGCATCAGCTTCTCGGTCCCGATCAACCTTGCCCGGGAGATCAGCGCCCGACTCATCAAGGAGGGCCGGTTCGTCCGTTCCTGGCTTGGGGTCAACATCGCCGCTCTCCGGGAATCCGAGAAGGTCCAGACGCTGGTCCCGGGCCTGGCCGACGGCGTCGTGATCACCCGCATCGTGCCCTCCGGTCCCGCCAGCGAGGCCGAGCCCGCGCTGGAGCCGAACGACGTCATCACCTCGGTCGACGGACGCCCGGTGAAGAACCCCGCGGAACTGCGGGCCGTCGTCACCCGCAAGGCCCCCGGGACGGAACTGACCCTCGAGGTCCACCGCGCCGACAAGACCTTCACGAGCAAGGTATCGCCCCAGCCGATGCCCGACGATCTTGCCTCGAACCGCGAGCCCCGGAAGAAGGAAGGTCCGCCGCGCTTTCTTGGCATGGTCCTCAAGCCGCTCAGCGAGGCGGAGGGCAAGGAACAGGGCCTTGACGGGGGCGCGGTGGTCCTGGACATCCCCGAGGAGGGGCGCGCCGCGAAGGCCGGACTCAAGGACGGTGACATCATCACCGAGATCAATCACCAGGGCATCGGATCCCCGGCCGATTTCAGGACGGCGATCCAGCAGGTCGACACCGAGAAGGACGTGGTTCTGGTGGTCCGACGGAAGGCCAAGGAGGTCATCCTTATCATCAAGGCCGCCGAAACGGAGAGGCAGGATCGGTGACCCCGCAGAACCGTGGCTGGACCCGATCGATCCGGTTCTCGCCGTGCCCCTGTGACAGGTTTCGTCATAGGACTGTGCTACCATGTTTCCGCCGTTCGAGTTGACGTCCCGGCAGACGTCCCCGACAGAAAACGCCACCACACGACATGAACTCCACCATCCGCTCCATCAACGATCACCTCATCCAGGAAGGTCTCATCGTGCATCCCATCGGGGATGGCGAGGGCATCGTCGTCCACATGACGCTGAAGCATCTCCGGCTGGCGGTGTCGTTCCTGACGGGGGAGGAGGATGATTTCCTGCGTCTCGACGCCCTGTTGCCCGTACCGGTCCCTGCGGACCGCCGAACCGCCGTCTCGGACTTCCTCACGCGGGTGAACTGGAACATGAGGCTGGGGCGATTCGTCATGGACTTCAGCGACGGCGAGATCCGGTTCCGGCAGGAACTGGACTCCCGGGATGACACCGTGGACGTGAAGCGGGCCGAGGTGGGCCTGCTGAGGTGCTGCCACATGGTCGACGCCTTCTTCCCGGCGCTCATGGGAGTCATCTTCCGCGAGACTCCCCCGGAAGAGGCCTTGGCCCAGGGCGAAAGGGATCTCGAGGCCCTGGCCAAGGACGAGGAATAGGGCGGATCCGGCTTGGACACCGCCGGGACCGGGGCCCATCGCCGAGGGCGTGGGTGCTCCGCACCCAGCGATGCAGGTCACTGCACCACCCACCCGTCGAAGCCTTCGGATTCCTGTCCCAGGATGGCACCCTGGTTCCTGTCCCCACCTCCCGTTCTTCCTCGGAAGCTCCTCACCGACCCAGCAGATGTCCGGCCTGGGCGGTGATGTCGCCGGACTTCATCAGCGATTCACCCACCAGGATCGCACGGGCGCCGCAACGCAGCAGCCGCTCCACATCCGCCCGGGTGTGGATGCCGCTCTCGGCCACGAGCAGATGCGCGAGGCGCTCCCCATCGCCCCGGATCAGATCCGGGATCCGTGCTGCGAGCCGCTCGGTCGTGCCGAGATCCACCTTGAAGGTCTTCAGGTCCCTGTTGTTCACCCCGATCAACCTCGCTCCACACCGCACGGCCCGCTCCAGCTCCACCTCGTCATGAACCTCCACCAGTGCGGTCAATCCCGCCGCATCCGCCAGAGCATGGAAATGGGACAGCTGGACGTCGTCCAGGATCGCGACGATCAGCAGGATGGCATCGGCACCCCACTCGATGGCCTCGAGGATCTGCCGCTCGTCGATGATGAAGTCCTTGCGCAGCAGCGGGAGCCCCACGGCCGTACGGATCTGCCGGAGGTACTCGAGGGATCCCTGGAAGAACTTCTCGTCGGTGAGTACCGAAAGACAGCTCGCTCCCGCCGCCTCATAGGTGCGGGCGATCCGGACCGGATCGAAGTCAGGACAAATCACACCTAGGCTCGGCGACGCCTTCTTGACCTCGGCGATCAACCCGACGTCGCCGGAGCGTGGATGGACCAACGCCCCGAAGAAGTCCCGGACTCCGTCGCCGCGCCGGGTGATCGCTTCGCGAAGCTGGTGGGCCGCCACTGGTCCGACGGGAAGACGGGCGATTTCGATCCGTTTCTGGACCACAATGGTGTCGAGGATCGTCATGGAAGGCACCGGCTCGGGGTTCGGGTTCAGTCCTCGTCGTCCTTGAGTCCGGGGATGCGCTTCAGCGGACATCCGGCCCGGAGCCAGCCGTTCACAAAGGCATCAAGTTCGCCATCCATCACACCCTGGACATCGCTGGTCTGCACCCCGGTGCGGAGGTCCTTCACCATGCGGTAGGGCTGGAAGACATAGCTGCGGATCTGGTTGCCCCAGCTGACCGAGCCCTTCTCGCCGTAGAACCGCTCCATCTCCCCCTTGGCCTGGTCGAGCTTCAGGGCGTAGAGCTTTGAGATCAGCATGCCCATGGCGGTGGCCTCGTTCTGCGCCTGGCTGCGCTGGGCCTGGGAGGCCGCGACGAGTCCGGTCGGGAGGTGCGTGAGACGGACGGCGGTCTCGACCTTGTTGACGTTCTGGCCGCCCTTGCCGCCGGATCGGAAGGTGTCGCGCTGGATTTCGCTCTTGGGGATGACGATGTCGCTCTCCGTGATGTCGCTCAGCTCGGCGATGACGTCGACGCTGGCGAAGCTGGTGTGGCGTCGCTTGTTGGAATCGAACGGCGAGATCCGGACGAGACGGTGGACGCCCCGCTCGGCCTTGCAGAAGCCGTAGGCGTTCTCTCCCTCGACCCGGAAGGTGACACTCTTGAGCCCCGCGGAATCCCCGGGCAACGCATCGGTGACCTCCCACTTCCATCCGCGGAGGTCGAACCAGCGTCCATACATCCGCGAGAGCATCTCCGCCCAATCCTGGGCCTCCGTTCCACCCGCGCCGGCCTGGACGCTGAAGATCGCGTTCCGGGCGTCATGAGGACCGGTCAGCAGGACCTCGAGCTCAAACCGGTCGAGGGACCGCCCGATGGAGGCGGTCTCGGTGTCGGCCTCCTTCTGCACCGCATCCTGTCCAGCCGGCGGCTCGGCCTCGCCGAGTTCGAGCAGCACGCGGACATCGTCCAGTCGACGCTCAAAGCCGAGCAGCGGCTCGACCCGCTTCTTCAGCGTGTTGGACTCCTCGATGACCTTCTTCGCGGCCTCCTGGTTGTTCCAGAAGGTGTCCCCGGCCATCTGCGCCTCGAACTCCTGGATCCGCCTCTGGGCGTTCGGGACGTCGAGAAACTTCCGGAGCTGCACCACCTTGGACGACAGCGCGTCGAGGTTGGCGCGCGTGACTTCGAACATAGGCCGGTGACGATAGGCGGCGGCTCACCCGGCGCGCTAGGGGGAAGTTTTGGGGGACGCGAGAGACACGATGGAGCGACGAAGCGTGCACGGCCCGTGACAGAGAGGACTGCCCTTTTCTCCTTGCTCCTCCGCGTCGCGGCGTGAGGTCCCGTTCCCGTCCTACAGCTCGGCGCTTGTCCGGTCCCCTCTCCGCGCTACCCTCGGTCCATGACTGGAACGACGGAACAAACTGAGACCCTTGGACTACGGGTCACCTTGGATCGTCTCCTCTATCAGAGGCTGGATCCGGTGCAGTCCAACGGTCGCCCCCATGCCTTCGTCTACTTCCTCTCGATCCATAATGACGGTCTTGGCCCGGTCACGATCCGGGGACGCAAATGGGTGGTGAGCCACGGCGACGGATCCCGGCTGGTCGTGGAGGGAGACGGTGTCGTCGGGCAGCAGCCGACCATCGCTCCCGGGGGGAAGTTCAGCTACAACAGCTACCACTCGATCCAAAGCCGCAACGCCAGGGCCGAGGGGTCCTTCATCGGGGAGGATGGACAGGGCCGACCGGTGGTGGCCCGGATCCCGGCGTTCCAGCTCGAGGTTCCGGACACGGAATAGAGGATGCGGACCCAAAGGTTCCGACAGAGTCCGGTACCGGGCCGAGCGGCCCCACCGCAGAGGGGCACGATCAGGCCCGCTGGCGGAATGTGATCCGGGCCTTGCCCAGATCGTAGGGAGACATCTCGACCTGCACCTTGTCGCCCACGCCGATGCGGATGAAGTTCTTGCGCATCTTTCCGGAGATGTGCGCCAGGACAACGTGGCCGTTGGGCAGCTGGACGCGGAACATCGTTCCGGGAAGCACCTGGGTGACGGTGCCGATCAATTCAATGGGTTCTTCTTTCGCCATGCAATTCGCAGAGACCCGACGACGGGACCACGCGGACTTCGGAGACTGACGAAAGCCGGTTCCGTCGCGCAAGACACCTTTTGATGGAATTTGGGTCGTTGGGACCCTTTCCCCACCCGCTTCGAGACCCGAAATGGGAGCCATAATCGGTTGGCAGGATCCCGGGTCCCGGTCTGGGCTGGGCTGCAGGTGGACTTCGAACGGATCGAGAGTACCCTTTTCCCATGCGTCATCGGCAGGATCGGGACTCCATCATGAAGACCATCACCGCATTCATCGCTCGGCATGCGCTCAGGATCCTGGCGCTGGTGGGCGTGGTCCTGACGCTCTCACTCTCGCCGGTCTTGGCCCAAAGGGACGGCGGCGGGGATCCGAACCCCTTTCCTGAGCTGACCGCCTCGGAGCTCACGCTGACCGTCGACTACCCGAAGCTGGAGATGCCGGAGAACCGGGCCTACATCCCGTTGGTCTTCCAGGTGAAGGCTCCCTTCTACAGCCCGCTGGAGGTGACAATCCGGGCGACCTTCGTGGGTGGAACGGCAACGCCAGGTGAGGACTTCAGCATGGAGAATCTCGAGATGAAGGTCCCGGCGGCGTTCGGCTCCGGGTTCCTCGCCATCCCCCTGATCCTCGACGAGGTGAACGAGGGAACGGAGACGGCGGTGTTCGAACTCTCCATCGTCGGCAGCACGAACCCACCTGTCCGGATGGAAATCACGCTGCTCGAGGACCTCAATCCGGGACAGGTGGGTTTCGTCTCCCCTCGTTTCTCGGCCAACGAGGGTTCGCCCCGGGGCTTCGTCGAGATCCGCCTCTGGAGGACCCTCAACACCCGGAACGCCTCGACCGTCACCCTCCGTCTCGAGGGCAAGCCCGAGGCCTTGGCGATCCTCGGTGGCGAGGTCCGCCAGACGGCCCGGTTCGGACCCGGCGAGTCCCAGATCTTCCACCGGATCCCTCTGGCCAACAACACGACAGCAGACGGCGTCCAGGACATCACGCTGACCGTGGAATCGAGTGATGACGGTGCCACGATCATGCCGGGCTTCGGCTCGACGGTCCTGACTCTCGGGGACGACGAGACCCTACCCGAACCAGAACCCCTGGTGATCCTCGAGGGGGGCTCCGAGTCCGGCGAACGCGGGGTCATGCTGTCCACCCGGGTTCAACGGGGCTACCAGGTCCGCCTCGAATACTCCGACGACGGCATGGAGGGTCCGTGGCAGCCGTATTGGACCTTCGAGGGAGCCGATACCGACCGGATCACCTTCAACAGCTTCAAGGCGTCCCTCCAACGGATGTTCCGCGTGCTGCCGCCCGAACCTCTGGAGCTGACCTTCCCCTGGTAGACGACAGACGTCCTGTCGAGCCTGGCTCCCTCCCCACTTCTGGGGATCCCGGAACCTAGCCCGACAGGTCAAGGTGGCGGGATGAGATCACTCGTCCTTGCCCGGATTCTCGGACTACTCGTCGCCATTCTCCCCCGTCTCGACGCCGGGGAGACCTTCACCGTCGTCACCTACAACCTGCAGAACTACCTGCTCGATCCCCTGCCCTCACGGGCGGCCAAACCCGTCGAACGACGGGACCGTGTCGTCGAGATCCTCGGCTCCCTGAACCCCGACGTGCTGGTGGTCCAGGAGATCGGTGGAGCCGGCGCGCTGGAGGATCTGGCCAACCGGCTCGCGGCAGCGGATGTCCGGTTGCCGCATCGGGAGATCGCCTGGGGAGCGGACCCGGC
>SXGQ01206635.1_pt1 | contig 14556 bp, 13 predicted proteins | sample 3178371 | NCBI WGS metagenome assembly SXGQ01 (sample SAMN11356859, study PRJNA531348) | freshwater metagenome | isolation source: freshwater sample F1-20 | place: China: Fuxian Lake, Yuxi | collected 2017-12-25
AAAGTAGATTTATCATTACCCCCACTTGCACTTAGATTGTATTGGCTGAATTTACCCTGACGCATCACTACATCAAACCAATCAGTATTGACACTACGACTAACCCCATTAGCAACCAATGCAGAATCGTAAGCGGCAGGATTGCGTCCCGCGTTAATCCAACCCTCTTTGAAATACTGAATATACTCGTCTGTATTCAGCGTTTTTTGTTCATCGCGTAAGGTATTATTGATCATACCTTGTTGGACTGTAATATTGATCTTAGCTTTTCCTGGTTTACCGTTCTTGGTAGTAATCAAAATAACACCGTTCGCAGCACGTGATCCATACAAGGAAGTAGCAGAAGCGTCTTTTAAAACAGTTAAACTTTGGATATCATTAGGATTAAGACCTGCGATGGTATTGGAGTTTCCTCCAGAAATATCGCCACTAACCACTGGAATTCCATCAATAACATATAGAGGAGCAGCACCAGCATTGATAGATCCGATTCCCCTTATACGAACATTAGGAACTGATCCCGGTTGTCCACTTCCATTTTGAGACTGAAGACCTGCAACATTTCCTTGCAGACTTTCTTGTATGGAGGTACTTGGCGCATTTTCTAAAACAGCAGGCTTGACCGTTGCAGCAGCTCCTGTTATTGATGATCGCTTTTGAGTGCCATAGGCCACAACCATAACCTCCGAAAGATTATTATCTGATTCTTCCAAAATCACCATCAAACTTGAAGTTGAATTATCAATCCCTTTAATTGTTTTGCTCAGCATATTCACGCTCGAGAACTCAAGTGACTGTCCTTTTTGGATTTCAATCTTGAAACTACCGTCAGCTTTGGTAGAAGTACCCTGACGTGTGCCAGCAGGGCGAACAGAAACGTTTTCAAGCGGAAGATTTTCTTTGGCTGATAAGACTTTTCCTGAAACCTGTATGGTTTGGGCATCAGCAACTTGTGAGAAAAAGACGCTGGCTGCGAGCAGAAGCGCGCCTCCAATCTTGGATGCGATTTTTTTCATAAGCAAGAGATTTGGTATGTTAAGAACGAATATACACCTTTAAATAAATTCATAGGTTCACAGGTCTAATAAAACTAATTTGTGTCCTTCAAAAGACATTTTCTTGTCAAGCATCTAATATGAAAAACAGCCTACTTGTTCTACTCCTCCTATGCAACATTGGCTTGCTTGCTCAACAAAAAATTGACAGCGCCTATTCTATGGTTGCCTGTGCACATCCTTTAGCAGCTGCAGCGGGAGCAACCGTTTTAAAGCAGGGCGGAAATGCGTATGATGCTATAACAGCCGCAGCTTTTACATTGAGTGTCGTAGAGCCTTCGATGAGCGGTTTAGGTGGACGACTCCAGGTTATTCACAGAAATAGCAAAGGAAAGATCAAAGGAATTGATGCCACTACACAGGTTCCCGCTTCTTATTTACCCGAGACCGCCAATCAAGAAGATGGCTACACTACAATTGGTATTCCAGGAGTTGTAAAAGGACTTATTGAACTACACCAGTCAAACGGCCTTCTATCGTTGCAGCAAGTAATGGCACCAGCCATACAATATGCCAAGGAAGGTTTTCAATTACTTCCAGACGAAGCCGATCGCATAAAATCAGTAAAAAAAGATTTACAAATTTTTGAAGCCACCAAAAAGCATTTTTTTATAGCTGATTCGCTCCCTAAAGGAGGAGATTGGCTCAAGCAATCAGCACTTGCTTCTACATTAGCATCCATTGCAAATGACAAAGGAGAATCATTTTATAAAGGCCCCCTTGCCGCATCACTGATCAAACAAGTAAAAGCAGGCGGCGGATATTTAACATGGGAAGACATGCTTAATTATCGTGCTGAGAATGCTACTCTTTTAAGAGGTACTTATAGAGGTTTTGAGATTGTCACTATTGGAATGCCTGCATACGGAGCGATCGTGATTGAGATGCTTCATCTGCTTGCACAAAATGATTTAAAGAATTGCACAGAGGAAGAATTTTTGCTCAAACACGCCAGCGTTCATCAACTTGCTTACGAAGACCGAAAATTTTTAAAGTCAGATCAAGAAAAGTTAACCCGACTTGAATACGCAAAAAAGAGATGGCAGGATGCCAACAATAAACAACAAACCCTTACGGATAGTATTGGTTTTCAGAATGGACATACTACGCATCTGGTAGCCTGTGATGCAGCTGGTAATATTATAAGCCTGACACAATCCCTGGGTCCTACGATGGGATCTAAAGTTGCCGCAGAAGATGGAGGTTTTATGTTAGCCACAACAATGGGACCCTACCTTGGAAAAATGAACCCCGGCGAACGCGCATCTTCCCATATTGCGCCAGTTCTCATTTTTAAAGATGGAAAACCTTTTATGAGTATTGGTGCAGCTGGAGGGGCTCGTATTGTTCCTGCTATTGTTCAAACAATCAGTCGAATCATTGACAGGGACCTACCTATTGAACAAGCCCTTGCTGCAGCGCGAGTTTTTCAATTACCCGAAAAACTTTTAATTGAGAATCATCCAACTGTTTTTTGGGAAAACTCCTCTACGCTGAATTTAATCAAGGAAAAGATTAAGCACATAGAAATCGTAAACAAACCTGCTCAATTTGGAAGAGTGCATGCCACAATTGCCAGTACTACTGGTAAATGGATCGGCGCTGCAGATCCAGACTGGTCCGGAGTTGCCATCGGAGTGACCAACCACTAATCTACTTGATAGACTGCGCAGTTGTGTCGATTGTCAGCACAGATCGCATATCCTTTTGCAAGGAATCAATAGCACCTACCGCTTGCTTAACCTGGTTATGCGGTAACGCACTTTGATCCATAATTAATTTGATAGCCTCCAAGTTCTGCAAATGATAATTGATTTGAGGTTCGGAAAACTTAAATACGTATACCTTTTCGCTGGCAAATGCGAGCAGACTAAATAATGCAGTGCCTAATAAAAATGTATTAATTTTCTTCATACTAGTATATTTTAATGTTGCCTTTTAGTCTCGGCGATTTGTTTTTTTAGTTGTATCACTTCCTGTAATGTAGCTTGTCCACCTTATGCTGACGATTTACAGTATTGATAGCGGTTGCAAAATAGGTTCCTGAAAAAAGGATGTAAATGATGAACATCAATGAATTCCTGATTGTAAGGCGCGCGCCCACTGACCAAGAATTGCGACTAGCTATTAGCGTGATGTAAGATGCGCACGCTCATATAACTGATGGATATAAAGAATGAGTAGCCCAAATAGAACAGACCCAACGATAAGCGCATTATTTAAAATACCAGAAACAGAAAAGGAGAGTTTGATTAAAATGGTTGATAAAACAAACCCGGAATTTCTTATTATAGTATGAAAATGATCAGAGTAATAAAAAGAAGCGAGAAGAAGCAAAACATCCACGATTATTAAAATCGTAAAAAAATCATCAAAAAATATGGTATTTATATTGGAAAGAGCTGCCATGCCTGATAATTGATTATCAACAAGGATAGCTACCCAAGTTGAAAAAGAATAAACAGCTAAGCCCACTAATACAGGCACTAGTACTAAAGCTAGTGCCTTTTTAAGAAACACAAATTGTGCAGTAGGTCCAGCATGCAAACCGGATTCATCAACTTCAGCAATTGGTCTTTTAACAATTTTGTGATAGAACAAATAGATCAGTAAGAATAAGACCAACGAGGTTACCACATCATAAGTAAATTGTAGATCACTCGCATTTTCAAACCAATTAGAAACCAATTTTAATTCTCCCAAATCCTTAAAAATTCTTCGAATCACAATTAATGTAATAATCTCGTACTGCTTTCCAATATAAAAGGTTGTTGACTTAGGTAAATAAAAAAGGAGTAAGTACACTTCGTAAACCAGAATAAAAGAAAAGGGGGTATAGATAGCTGAAATTGGACTACTAAAAAGTGCTATGTCCGTTTGTATCAATCCCTGCTTCGATAATGCAATTAACAGAAGATGACACAGATAACTCACAATAGCAAGTGTCAACACTACACGTTCACTTCGCTGTTTAAAGGTGGGAGAAAGTAAAAGACTCCGGCCTTTTTCTACCCAGTTCCTAAATTCCTTTTGGTTTTGTTGTGCCATTTTTTAGTACGTGTGGCAGTAAGATACTAAATCCTTGGCACTCCCTCCCCAACATTATAGTCTAATAAAAAACCCCGCTAAATGATAAAATAGCGGGGCAATAGATAAATTTTAAAAATAAATACTGGGCATAGGACAGATATCTAAATCAATTTGCGAGAGTCTTACAGTGTTTACCCCACGAAAGCAAATTAATGTTGCCTTTTACTAATTATGTATCACAATCTGAGCTCCAAGCGCCTGGGACCCCTGGCCACCCACTAAACCCTTTGCAAAAACAGTATAAATTTTACCTGCCTGTAACACAATTCCCGGAAGAGTTAGCACTGAAGTTCCATTCGCTTGAACATCAAATGTATAGGTGCCCGCAGGAACTGGTGTAAAATTTTGATTAGCGCTGGCGGTAGCTTGTGTCTCAAAACTACGATTGGCAAATACCGGTGTAAAAGTTGCTCCCGAAAGAGTACCAACCGTCACGATTGGAGCATTGGGCGAAAGATGAAAAAATCGAATGTGAGCTTGGCCAGTTGCTGGCACTGTAAGATTATCCTCAATCACAATAGCACCAATGGAAGCCAATTGATTATAAGCAAATACTGAGTAGTATTTATCAGCTGTAAAGGTGAGGTTTGCGTTGATCACAGAATTATTTGTACCCGTTGCATTGACTTTAATATTACGAGTACCGGCAAAAATTTTTAAATACCCAGTAGCCTCCGGAAAGTTTAAGGCAGCTGCGTTTACTTTAACATTATCAACCAATAAATCAACGCCCGGCGCATCGGGAGAAGCATGAATTATGTTAATAGAAGCCGTTGCTTGGGGAGTTTCGTCTTTGTCACAAGAAATAAGGGATACCGATAAAGATAGCGCGATGAAGATGTGCTTGAGATTCATATAATATGGTTCATAAGTAAACATACGAGCAACAAAATGGCTTTACAATGACGGTAATCGCTCTTGTTCTATTTTTATAACATTACTCATAAAATAAAAGATTATCAGATTGCTTTAACACATAAATAATAGATAGGCTTCTATTGTAACTTTGATATTAATGAATTTTACGTTGTCGATTAGAAAGGTTGAGAAAAGGGATGAACCTTATTTATCTGCAATTATTAGAGCTGTATTTGAGGAACATAACGCACCTAAAGAGGGAACCGTATATTCTGATCCAACAACAGACTACCTGTACGACCTCTTTGAAAATGCAGATTCAATATTGTGGGTTGCCGAATGGGACCATCAACTAGTTGGCTGTTGTGGGGTGTACCCTACCGAGGGTTTGCCCGTCAAAACTGCTGAACTTGTAAAATTCTATATAAGTCCAAATGCGCGTGGTAGTGGAATAGGAAAACAATTAATCAAAAAAAGTATAGCGTCAGCAAAAGAACTGGGGTATGAAAAATTATACCTGGAAAGCATGCCACAATTTTCTAAAGCGGTAGATTTTTACATCAGGCTTGGATTTAAGTCACTGGAAAAAGCGATGGGGAACTCAGGACATACTTCCTGTTCAATATGGATGCTTCTCTCCTTAGATGCGATATAAGATAGGTTGAGCCTACATAAAGCACTTAAATACTCCTCCTTTACCTGTTTTAATAAAATGCAAACAATAAAATTTGAAGCAAATCAAAAAAGCCCCGGATCAACATCCAGGGCCTTTCATATTATTTTCAAAAATAACAGCACCGGGGATTGGACGATTATCTAACCCGATTTGGAATGATTTCAATTCATTTGTGAAGTAATTCACCTTTTTATTAAAGCACCTAACTTTAATAAAGACACACGACAGGAAAAAATTCAGGACACTTATGCCCCGCATTCTTAAAAAGTATTTACTACTCATTTTATCTATTTGCACAAGTTATTTTAGTCAGGGGCAAACGAATGTTGACTCCACCGTAAAAGGAAAATGGAAACTAAACGGATACGGTGAAATATATTTCGGTCTTAATAGACAAACGTTGAGGGGTCAGCATCCATCAGACTTTCAGTACAACCATATAAAAACGAACCAAGTTGCAATAAACCAAAGCTATATAGGCATAGATCATGAGGGAAGAAATATACGAGCAGGTATTGTCCTCCACACAGGCACGTATGTGAAATCAAATTATAGCAATGAAAAGCCACTCTTGCAAACAATCTATAGGGCACATATAGGCATGCGAATAAGCAAAAAGAAAGATGCGTGGCTCGAGGCTGGTATATTTCCGTCGTACATAGGTTTTGAGGGCGTAAATGCATTTGACAATACCACCTTGACAAGGTCGTTATTGGCGGAAAACTCGCCTTATTTTCTCACTGGGCTAAAAGCAAACTACCTTCTCAGCCCCAAAAATGAGATAGCGGTATACCTCCTGACGGGTTGGCAGCGGATCGCTCCTCAAAAGGGGAATTCACTACCCTCCTTTGGCTGGCAGTGGATTCATAAGCCCACAGATAAAAGCAAGGTCAATTGGAGTTCTTTTATTGGATCCGACAATCCTGATAGCACCCGTAAGTGGAGATATTTCAACAACTTCTTTTGGCAGTTTGAAAAGGGCAACTGGGCTTGTACCATTGGACTGGATGTAGGCCTTGAACAAAAAGAGAGAAAATCAAAGTCATTTTACACGTGGTATTCTCCTGTCATCATCACTCAACATACATTCAATAAAAAATGGCAGTCAGCTATTCGAATAGAACGATATTCGGACCCTGACCAAGTCATTACAAAACCAACGAATGGGGTAGCCGTGTTAGCCAATAGCCAATCCATCAATACAGACTTTCATCCTGCCCGACGAATCATTTGCAGAGCCGAGTGGCGAATCTTTCAAGCTAGAGAGCCAATATTTAGAACTGAAAATGGTTATTCAAAATCCGCCAGTTTACTAACTTTATCAACAGCTATTCAGCTAAACACGGACCTAAAAAAAAGGCCCCGCTTGGGGCCATGATGTACCGGGGATAGGACGATTATCTAAGTCGGTTTGGGAGGATTTTATAAAATTCACAGCCTATCAAGCAGTCAATGCCATGGGTAACATGAGCAAGAAAGGGAGCGATTTGGAATAATCGACCGATTCATACTGGACGCCGATGGCCAGATTCTTATAATACGACCAGATCCGGTTTTGGTACAACTTTTCCGATTCCAAAAACCAAGCATTTTCGCCTAATTTTTCAACTAGAAACCACTTTTCCAGCAAACGAGCGGTACGGCCATTCCCATCCGCAAAGGGATGGATTTTTACAAATACCAGATGAATCATCGAGGCAAAGTAAAAGGCCTCTGTGATGGTCAGGTTCCGATCAAGCAATATTTCAATATCCTCAAAGAATTGCTCAAATTCTTCCTTGACCACATTGGGGCTTGCGCCGGTATAGATCTTTACCTGATTAGAATAAATAAAAACATTCTTATCCCGGACTTTACCTCGGTATTTTTCTTCTCCTATGATCGTCTTGGTTGAAAGGGCATGCGCCTTTAGAAAAGCTCTTTTTGTCAACTCCGTTTTTTGTGCATACGTATAGGCCGACCGCAGGTCATCGATCTCTTGGTAGGATTTGCTTTTTGTATTCATGCCGGTTGTGGCAAATCGGAGATACGTATCCAGATCGATGGTATTGCCCTCGATCATGGAGGAATAAACGGAGGCTTTTGAAAATGAGTACCCGAAATTACTCTTGGTGAGTGGGATAGTCTTAAGTTTATTGAAATGCTTCAACAAGCTGATCGGCTGTTTTTGGCGATAGCGATCCAGAAAAGTCGGTTTGATAATAGAAAGTCTCATAAATTTTGCCCAAGACACAATTTACGAAAGGGATGCCAGCAAAGCAAAAGCCCCGGACCGATATCCAGGGCCTTTGATATTATTTTCTAAAATAACAAGTACCGGAGAGCAGACTTGAACTGCCGACCTTCGGGTTATGAATCCGATGCTCTAACCAGCTGAGCTACCCCGGCCTACCCCTTTTGGGGGGCGTAAAGGTAATACATTTTAAGTACTCAGGATATAAGCTCAACAAGGATTCCCAGCTGTTCAGGATTAAGATGATACTCAAAGAAACGCTTATCCGTTTCACTTCGAATGTTCTGAACAAGCGAAACTTTCTCCTGACTGAAAAAACTATACTTTTCGTTGATTCGATTAATAATATCACTACGCACTTTTTTCTGCATTCCCTGGTTCTTATCTTTTAACCCCAATACATAATTAATCTCAGGGATAGACACTGTTTGATTTTGACCTTGTTTAGCTAATAACAATTCCAAGAGAGAAAGTTCGGTGGCCGTAAAAGGATGCTTTGACTCCTCCATTTCTTTCGAAATATTGCTGGCCAGTAATTTTCCTTTCTTTTTATACATGGTGTATGTTACAACAAAAAGAAAAATCAAGAGCAGAAGCAACAACAGGTACTCACTTAACTCAACAGGCTTGCGCCAAATTTGGTTGCTGTGAATTTTAAATTTAGAAGTACCCACAAAAAGAGAGTCGTAGCGACCGCTAGAAGGATTTATCCAATAAATTTTGTCTTGGTCCCAATACGATAACATATAGGGTTGAATCCGCTGTAATGTTTGTGACAGGATGGGGTCCGCTAACATTTTGATGGAATTAGTCTCAAAGTCAAACCAATAAAGGCGGCTAGTAAAGGCAGCAAAAAGCCCTTTAGGCGTTGCAAACGTCCGATAAGGGGCACGCACGAGCTCAAGTGCCTCCTGACTGAGCTTTCCAAGATACTCCCACTGAAATGTTCGAAGATTAAGTCGATAGCTAGTCAACAAATTGGAATGCCCCTCATTCACGCGGGATACCCCATCGTTGATGATACGTTGATAAGGAATATACAAATATTTTTCACTGGAGTCTACCCAAATGCTGTAGCCCGAGGAAACAGAGGCAGGTCCAAATATTTCTTGGTCAAGCACCACAACATCCCATTCGCGATCTTTAAAATTGTAGCGGCGAACAATCCCATTGGATTTCCAGAAACCATAGCCACCATACTCATAAATATCCTGGCCCACTTGAAAAACAAACGAACCGATATTATAATTAGCATTTACGGTTGCATCTAATCGAACAAACTTTAAAGAGTCCGTTAAGGCGCTATTTGGGTTATACTTGAAAAGTTGTCCAGAGTTATGAAAATGGAAATAAAGAGCATCTTTCACCTTGATAAACTCTCCACTGTTCATTTTAAAAACTGAAGGATCAAATGAAGAGATTAGGCTTAAAGTACCGGCTTCAAAAGTGAAAGAACGTGTGGGTTTTGATAGTAATTCTTTAAAGAATGGGCTATTATACACATAGAATACTGAATCAGGTCCTATTTGCCTCTGTCCAACTAACTGTATAGACATATGCAGAAACACTAAGACTAGTAAATTCCTTATAGTATTGATTTTCAGCAAACTAATTGGTTATTAACCTGTTTGTTAAAAATAAAATCAGCACCTAAATATAGGAAATAACCTGTAACTTAACCAGTTCCATTACTTAATTCAATTAAAAAGAAGTGACCAGTGGATAGATTTGCAATTGTCCAATTATCGGGACCCACCCATTAGCAGTTACCCTTATCATTTATGAAATTCGACCCCTCTGATTAGCTCGGAGGGGTTTCTTTTTTCTATCCCAAGCCGTGACTAGTATGCATTTCTGGTATTTCAACAAATGGAAAGCCCTTCTTGAGCAACCGCTCCCTAAAGTCTACCTGGACTGAATACTCCCCATGCACTAAAAATAAGTGCCTTACCTCCCCGGGAACCTGATCTGAAAGCCACTGACAAAGATCCTCGTAATCTCCATGGGCACTCATGCTGGGGATAAGACCAACTGAGGCGTGCACCTCATGCGCCACACCAAAAATGCTTACTTCTGACATGCCAGACAGCAAGCGCCCCCCAAGTGAACGAGGCTCACAATAGCCTGTAAACAATATCCCATTGCGCGAGTTTTCAATATTATTACTAATATGATGTTTGACTCTGCCGGCATCGGCCATGCCACTTGCTGAAATAATCACCATCGGACCATCTATAAAATTCAACTGTTTCGATTCCTCCACTGTTTTGATGTATCGCAACGAAGAAAAGTCAAAAGGATCCAAGTCGCTTTCCATTATTTTTTGAATACTCTTATTAAAGTAGTTGGGATATTTTTTAACCAATTCAGTCGCCTCCACACTTAATGGACTATCCACATAAATGGGTACAGGCGGGAGACGGTTCTCAAGATCCAGCTGATTTAACTGAAATAGTAGTTCCTGGGTTCGTCCTACACTAAAAGCGGCAAGGATCAACTTTCCTTTTTTACGGATACAAATCTTATCAATCCACTCCAATAATAAATCAGGAGTTGACTGATGCAGCGGATGAAGCCTGTTGCCGTAGGTAGACTCCAACAAAATAATCTCAGCCTGCGAGAACGAAGCAGGGGATCGCAAAATAGCATCTCGATAACGACCAATATCCCCGCTAAAAGTTAAACGCCGGGTTTCCCCTTTCTCGTGGATCTTTAAGTGGACTGCGGCACTCCCAATAATGTGGCCAGCGTCGGTGAATTGCAGCTCCACTCCTTCCATAATGGAAGTCCAACTGCCATATTCGGCTGTCTCAAAACAACTAAATGAAGCCTGTGCTTGCTCTTTGGTATAGAGAGGATACAACAAGGGTTGATTTTGCTGCTTCCTTCTTTTATTAACGTAGCGAATATCATCCTCCTGAATTTGTGCTGAATCTTCAAGTAGTACCATCGCCAGTTCTTTCGTAGCAGGTGTACACCAAATTTTTCCCTGAAAACCCTCCTCCACCAGCTTTGGGATTAAGCCGGCATGATCAATATGTGCATGACTAAGCACCATTACATCAATGGTCGATGGATCAAAACCAAAATGACGATTGAGTGCATTTGTTTCTTTTCCCATTCCCTGAAAAAGACCACAATCCAGTAAGATTTTTTTTCCAGATGAAAGTTCAAGCAAATGCTTTGACCCAGTTACGGTTCTTGCCGCACCATGAAAGGAGATTTTCATACACAACAAATATGGCTGGTAATTTAGTCTTTTCTCTTAAAGGACCAGGTGATCAAAAAACGAGCCACCTCAATACCTTGTTCGTTATACCCCGATGAAACCACGGGAAGCTCAACTGATTCGCCTGATTCGTACGCTTTTTGTATGGCCTCCTGCAATTCTTTTCCTTGCTCACAAGTGAAACGGGTTACACCGATTGCCTTTTTGAAAAACTGACTCTCGATTCGAATTACTAACATGGAAATTGCGGGTTTGCGTTGATACAAATGAGCCATAGCCAAGAGGCCTGTACTCATCTCTGCCGCCATTCCTAAACAGGCAAAATAGGTAGAACGAAAAGGATTTTTTGTCAAGAACTGGTATCGCAGTTTTACAACTGCACGAGCAGGAGTGATTAGTTCCAAGCGTAGGCCTGCTAAAAAAGCAGCGGGTAAACGGGTTAACAGGAAGAACCGAAATAAAAATGGGTTGCGAATTAATTTAAAAAAAGCTTCCATACTATTCAGATAACCCTTCCTGTGTTCGTAATAAATCATCAAGCGTTTCCCTTCGACGAATCAATTGCAACATACCTTCTTTATAAAACACCTCTGCAGGTCTATACCTTGCATTGTATTGAGAAGCCATTTCAAAACCATAAGCCCCGGCATTTTGAATAGACAATAAATCTCCCTCGCGAACTGCAGGCAGTTCCCGATCAGCACCCAACGTATCCGTCTCGCAAATATTTCCAACAACTTGATAGGTTTTAACAGGGGCTGAAGGATTGGTCAAGTTTTCAATATGATGATACGCCTCGTAAAACATGGGACGTATCAATTGATTCAATCCAGTATCTACTCCTGCAAATGTCAATGTTTCATTTTCTTTGATCACATTCACCGTAGTGATCAAATAACCCGCTTCGCAAACCATGTATTTTCCAGGCTCAAACCATACTTGTAGCGATCGTCCTGTTTTTTGCTGATAGGCTGAGAAAAGTTCGGCAACTGCATTACCAACTGCACGAATATCGGTTCCTTTTTCACCTGGATGATAAGGAACTTTAAAGCCACCGCCTAGATCAATGACGCGCACATCCGGAAAGTCCGCTACGATGTCTAATAAAAGACGAACACCTTGTACAAAGACATCAGCATCCTTGATTTCACTGCCGGTGTGGATATGTAATGTATGAACCTGAATTTTATAGGCTGAGACTAGCGCATGCACTTGATTCAGCTGTTCAACCGGTATACCAAATTTACTACCCGCATGCCCCGTTGAAATTTTTAGGTTACCGCCAGCCATGATATTGGGGCGAAGTCGAATCCCCACTGGATACGAACTACCAAATCGCTTCCCAAATTTTTCAAGGGCAGATAAACTGTCTACATTCACAAAAGCCCCCAATGAAACAGCTTCTTCAATTTCGGTGAAATGAATACTGTTTGAGGTATACAATATTTTATTGTTAGAGAACCCGGCCTTTAGGGCTAATTTAATTTCGTTAATGGAGCTGCAATCAATACAGCAACCCAGGGAATTAACATACCGTAATACTTGTTGATTCGTAAGTGCTTTGGCCGCATAAAAAAAACGCACATCCCAATTCGAGAAAGCTTGTTTTAAATTTTCGTACTGAAACCGGATACGCTCAGCATGATACACATAGAGGGGTGTGCCGTATTGACGAGCAGCCTCAATTAGTATTTCAGGAGCCAAGTGGGAGGACATGGAGCGAAGATAACAAGATCAGTCTTCTTGACTTTCGTTGGCAGGAGATTCAGTAATCACTTCGTCCTGCACGATTGTTGGTGCAACTAATTGCTCAGCCAACACTTCGCGGATTTTTGGAAGATCGTCCGAAGAGTTGATACCAAAATAGTCCATAAAGCTTCTTGAAGTTGCATAGACCAAGGGATGACCGGGCAATTTTTCGTTACGACCTGCAATTACAATCAATTCCTTTTCCAATAATTTTTGTACAGCGTAGTCGGAGCTTACCCCGCGAATGGCTTCAATTTCGCCCTTTGTAACGGGTTGCTTGTAGGCAATAATTGCCAGCGTTTCCAATGAAGCAGTAGTAAGTCTTTTTAAAAACTTATCTCCATTTATTTGGGCAATAGTCCGATGATATTCCTTTTTAGAAAGGAACTGCCAACCTCCGCCACACTGCACTACTTCAAATGGGTAAAAGTCCGATGCATATTTTTCGGTAATTCCGTTCAAAGCAGCTTCGATCTGGTCTAGGGTTGCCCGGTCCTCCAAAAAACCTAGCGCATTGTTAACGTAATCCGTTAACTCTAGGGTAGTCAATGGCCGATCACTTGCAAATATCAGGGCCTCGACGTGAGGCAATAAGGTTGAAATTTCAGGCATGATTAGAAACTTGAAAATACAAAGAAGCAGAATAGGGCAAACAGAAAATTGTACACAGTCCAATTAACCCTGCAAAGCAGCGGCTCCACTAACGATTTCAGTCAATTCGGTAGTGATGGCAGCCTGACGTGCCCGGTTATAAGAAATTTTTAGTGAGCGCAACATTTCATTTGCGTTCTCACTAGCCTTATCCATAGCGGTCATCCTGGCTCCATGCTCAGAAGCATTGGAGTCAAGTACAGCCTTGTACAGCTGGGTATTAAGAATACGAGGCATCAGCTCTGCAACGAGCGTGTTCTTTTCAGGATCAAAAATAAAATCAGCTTGAGTGCTGCCTTCCTTTTTCACAGCACGGGGAATTGGCAAATAGCGTTCAGCAACAAAACGTTGTGTGGCCGCGTTTTTAAACTGACTATAAATAATTTCAACTGCATCGAACTCCTTATTCAAAAAAGCCTGGCGAGCCGCAGCTGCAGCCTCCTGCACCTTTTCAAAGCTCAACTGTAGAAAAATATCCTTGAAAGTTGCGTCTGTTTTGAAATTTAACTTGGTTAGATTTTCGTAGGCCTTTTTACCAATATTCCAAATAGTAACATTTCCGTCTTTGGCCTGGTCGGCATACTTTTCAGCAATAGTGCTCTTGGTCAATTTTACCACATTGGCATTAAAAGCACCCGCCAAACCACGATCGCTACTGATTACAATCAGTAACACTTTCTCAACTGGACGCTCCGCAGCTAGTGCCATCTCGGAACCCGCCTCACTGGCACTTACAATGTTAGACAACATGTCCTGCAGCTTCTGGGCATAGGGACGCATTTGAATAATAGCATCCTGAGCACGGCGAAGTTTAGCCGCACTTACCATTTTCATTGCCTTGGTAATTTGCTGGGTACTTTGTACTGATTTTATTCGATTTCTGACTTCTTTGAGCTGGCCTGCCATGTACGCTTGTTTGGGGTGCAAATTTAGGGTTTTTTTTGGCTTATATTTGCCGCCTTATGCTTGGATATATCTCCAAAATATTTGGCGGCAGCAAGTCGGAAAAAGACGT
>SXGQ01767711.1_pt1 | contig 14552 bp, 24 predicted proteins | sample 3178371 | NCBI WGS metagenome assembly SXGQ01 (sample SAMN11356859, study PRJNA531348) | freshwater metagenome | isolation source: freshwater sample F1-20 | place: China: Fuxian Lake, Yuxi | collected 2017-12-25
AAAGTGTCCCCGGTAGTAAACTAGTATGAAAACGCAGCTCAGTCCCGCCGACACCCTTGACAGGGTTCTCGGCAACGTCAACCGCAACATCGCCTCGTTCCGCCGTCACGGCGGCGAAGCGGAACGGGAGATCCTCGTGTCCTCCCGTAACCATGCCGAGATCACCCTGACCCGGCTCGGCCAGGCCAGTGTCAACCGCGCCGGCTACAAGTGGATGGCCACGCCGGCCGCCACGCTCAACGAAGCGCTTCACCAGCACGCCCAGCGCTGGGCCGCGAGTCACCCTCGCCGCAACAAGTTCGTCAACACCGCCGTGGTGAAAGGAGGTGCCCTGTGAGTCCGGCCCTCCTCTCCTTCGTCGCCGTCAACGGCGGCGTCAAGATCAACGGCGAACTGTGCCAGCCACAGTCCGCCCTCAGCATGGGCCGGACCCGGTTCGTCACCCCTCGGGGGACCACGGTGGTCCTCGACTCGGCCTCCTTGAACGAGGCCATCACGCGCCGGGCCAACTCCGGTTGGTATACCCGGGACCAGCAGTGGAGGAGACCTTGAAATCCCACCTCTTCACCGCCCTCCATGTCGCATGGATGGCGGTCGTCATCAACGCCGGCTTGGGCCTGCTCGCCCATGCCGTTTTCTTTGTCGCCCCCGATGGCCGTGACGCTGTGCTTCACGACCTCGGGATCTTTGCCCTGTTAATCCGTGCCGTGTTCTTTCGCGGCCCCATCCTAGTCATCCATGAACCCAGTAACTGAAATCACCGAAGAACTGCAAAGCCACATCGTCGCCTCGATTCTCGAGAACGACCAACGCTTCAATCTCGTCGTGCGCCAGCACCTCGAGGCCTACAAGGCCGGGCGCATCACGCTGTCCCGGTTCTGCCAACTCCGCAACAACGCACGCGGCAACGCGTTGCAGCATCACACTGTCGGTCGTTAACGTAACCAGTAAACAAGCACCTATGAACCTAGTAGAACTCAACAAGATCCTCCCCACCCTCATCTCCAACCGCGAGCCCGTCCTGTTGGTCGGACCTCCGGGCTGTGGCAAGACCACCGTCGTCAAGGACATTGCGAAATCCCTTGACCATCGTCTCGTCATCAGGCATCCGGTGGTAGAGGAGTCGGTTGACAGCAAAGGACTGCCGGCCTTCTACGAGGGCGGCACCCGTGCCCGCTTCACCCTCACCGATGACTGGCGTCAGCGCATAGAGGCTGCCGAGCCGACCGTCTGCCTGATCGACGACATCGGCCAGGCTCCCAACTCGGTGCAGGCACCCTACATGCAGTGGATGCTGGAGCGCAGCTGCAACGGCCAACGGCTCAGCGATCATGTCACCTTTGTGGCGTGCACCAATCGCCGGGGTGACGCGGCCGGGGTGCAGGGGCTCATCACTCCCCTGCTTTCCCGTTTCACGACCGTCATCAACGTCGACTTTGACGTGGCCGGCTGGGTCAAGTGGGCCATTGCCGCTGGCATGCCCAACGAGCTGATCGGTTACGCCCGGTTCCGTCCGGACAACATCGGCAACTCGTTCAAGCCGAGCCGTGACATGGAGCCGAGCCCCACGCCCCGTGGCTGGGCCAGCGTCGGCCGCATGTTCAACCTCGGCATCACCGGGGACGGTGCGACCGAGGCCTGGACCGGTGCCGTCGGCAGGGGCGCGGCCGTCGAGTTCAAGGCGTTCGTCGATGTGTATGGCAAACTGCCCAACACCGACGACATCCTCAAGGATCCGACCAACCATCCGCTGCCGGACAAGCCGGACGTGACCTACGCCCTGCTCACCGCCCTGTCCTCCATCGCCACGGTCAAGAACCTTGCCACCGTGCTCAAGTTCATCGAGCGCCTGCCGATGGAACATCAGGCCGTCTTCATGGTCGATGCCTATGCCCGGCTCGGCGTGAAGATCGTGACCCATCCCGCCTACACCAAGTGGGTGCAGGCCAACAAGTCGATGGTGTTCTCGTGATATGAAGCAGACCTATTCGGACTTCGAGTCCCTCTGCCGCGCCTACCTCAGCGAATCGCCGCCGCCTTATGGCCGGCTGACCCGCTCCGGCAGCCTCGTCCGCGCCTTCTTTGAAGGCGACGTGATCTACAGTTACGGGAAACACTGGCCCCTGGGTCGGCGGCTTTCGACTCGCCGGATAGTGCTGATCTGTGACCGTCACTACTCGAACACAACAACCAGGCAGCGATGGAAGTTAAGCAGCTGGTGCAACCGCATGATTTCCGGCGGCCCGCATTGGACCCCGCACCACGTTCAGGATGTGCTTGCACCCCCTGAAGCGGAATGCCAATACCGGTTGCAGCGGATCCTCGATGGCGATGTCAAGGTGCAGGCCCGACCGACCAATGTCCGGGCGGCCTATGCCTGGTTCCGCCGTCGTCCGGAATTCATCTCCGCGTATCAGCACTTCTGCACCGAGGTTGCCGGCATCGAGCCCCAACGAACCCCGTTACCCGAACCCCTGTTACCTGTTTACCATGCCTGCCAAATGCGTTACTCCGACCTCCGAGCCCCCGTTGACGTGGCCTGAGGACTCCCAGTGGAAACCGAAGATGGACTGGGCCCGCTATCGGATGGTGCGGGACAACCCGTTCTTCGCCTCCTGCCTGCTCAACCTCCGGGTGGAGAAGTCGCTGGCCGTCCCCACCATGGCGACCAACGGCCTCGAGATCCTCTACAACCCGTGGTTCGTGGCGGGCATGACCCGGGAACAGACCCTCGGCGTGCTGGCCCATGAGATCTTGCACGTCGTCGGCCTGCACATGATCCGCCGCCAGCACCGCCACATGAAGGGCTGGAACTGGGCCTGCGACGCCGCCATCAACGGCCTGCTGGTCGACAACAAGTTCGTGCTCCCGCAAGGGTGCGTCGAACCGATCCGGGGCAAGACCCCCGAGCAGATCTACGACGAGCTGCCGAACGAGGACAAGACCAACGGCGGCAACGGCGACTTCACCATCGGCGAGGTGACCGACGCCATCGATGGCAACGGCGACCCGGTCTCCAGTGCCGGGGCCAAGGAGCTGGCCGACAAGGTCACCTCGATCACGGTGCGCGCTGCCCTCCGCGCCCAGCAGGCAGGGAAGGTTCCTGCCGGCATGGAGCGCCTCGTCGAGGAGCTGCTCGAACCGCTCATCCCGTGGCGGGATGTGCTCGCCCGGTTCATCTCCGCGAAGGCCGCCAATGACTGGTCCTGGCAGCGCCCGAACCGGCGCTACCAGCAGTCCGGCCTGTATCTGCCCAGTCCCGACGGCACCCGGCTGGCCAAGGGGGCGGTGGCCTGCGACACGTCCGGCTCCATGGATCAGGACCAGCTGCGCGAGGTATGCAGCGAGCTGCTCGGCCTGTGCGAGATGTTCGACGCCGACGAGGATCCCTCGCTCGACGTGATCTGGTTCGACCACGCCGCCTGCCACCAGACCGTGGCCACGGCCAGCGACCTGCGTCCGGTCGGCGGTGGCGGCACCAGTTTCCGCGTCGCCTTCGAGCAGATCTCCGTGCTCAGCCTCCGTCCGGCATGGCTCGTCATGCTGACCGACGGCTATTGCGATGACTACGGCCCGGACCCCGGTTACCCCGTGCTCTGGATCCTGACCAAGGGACGGCGGCCCGAGTTCAAGCCGCCGTTCGGTGAAGTTGCCCATTACATGTGATCCCCATGACCATCTATTCCTCCCGCCTCAAGGCCGTCGACGCCTGGTGCTCCGGCACCACCGATCCCGGCCGCACCCGTGACGGCGCGGTCACTTTTGCCGGTGACACGCTGCGCTACTTCAACGCTCCGGTTGCCCGGCGCGACCCCGCCACCGGCTGGATTCGCGTCCGGCACACCGCCTACGGGGCCCATCAGTTCGAGGATTATGTGCCTTCGGCCATCCCCGGGTTGGGCTTCTGGGTCAAATACCTGGCCGACGGCGTGACTTCGGCGGGTCTGTCTGCCGAGTTTCGCAATGCCTACCGTGGCTGCACTGTGGAGTGGCGCCCGTCTCTCTGGCCGGACGCCGTGTATAACAATTCGATGGTGTCCCTGAAACGCTCCGCCATCTGGACCCACGATCTGGATCTCCCGATCAACGTCGACACGGTCCGGGCCTACTGGCAGAAGGAAGCTGAGCACGTCCTTTACCGGATGCACTGGAAGACGTCCCGGATGCGGTGGCAATACGCCTGCAACATGTTCCAGCAGCTGATGCAGGGACAGCTCGCCGCCGTGGCCAGCCTCGAGGGCGTCCCGACTCCCCTCGATTGGTTCCCGGTATCCGAATACGATGCGCTGCTCATCCGCTTCGACGAGAAGAATCAACCCGCCCGTTTCCCTTGGCACCTCTGGTTCAGGAATCAATATGATCACTGACACCCTCCACCGGACCAGTCTCCTCCATCAGAAGATGACGGAGGCCGGCTTCCCCCTCACCGAGATCTCCGAAATCCCCGACGGCTTTGCCTTTGCCTTTGCGGGTCCGGAGTATCTTCGCCAGCATGCGGATCAGGACACCAAGCCGGGAGATTGGGGTTACAAATACTGCATCTACAAGGCACCCCGAGTCACGGTCACCGGCACCCTGATCCGGATCAACGGGAACCTAAGTGCCACCAACACGTCGACCGTGTTCACCAGCGGCACGCCGGTTGACATGACCGGTCGCTTCGCCGAGCAGGTGATGGACCACATCAAAGGTCTCAAGTCCCGCCGCAGCGATGCCCGCACGATCCTCGATCGCCTCGACCACATGACCCGGTTCCTCGGTGACACGGAACATGATTGGCCGAAGCGCAATGCCTGTGCCGTGTGGATGAGCGGCGACCGGTGGTCGGTCGAGAATGTCGCCGGTCTCCTGCAAGGAGTTCCAGTGCACCTCGTGCTGGCTACCCGGGATCTGCTGGAGCAGTATCCGCGCAACCCCAAGAGGGATTCCCTCGGCACCCTCGACACCTTCCTCTCCAAGGTATCCTGGGCCCGGCACATCCTGTCCCTCGAACTCCCGGCCCCCATCCGGGTGCCTGCCAAATTCCGCAGCTTCGCCTATGACTTCAACACCTTCAGCTGGGACACTCCCTGACCTCATCGTCGACCGGGCCGTGCTGTCCGCCACCCCCGACATGCCCGAATGGGGTGACCGGCGACTCCGCAACTGGCTCCTCGTCGCCGGAGTTCTCCCCGGCCTGTTGCCCCGCATCCTGAACCGGCTAACGCCCGAACAGCAGGCCCGGGTGGCGTGTTACTGCCTGGTCCATGACCCGGACCGGGTTCACCTCGATCACATCAACGACCTATGCCAATCACTCTGAAACGGGAACGGGTTAGCGAGATACCTTGGACCGCCAAAAGCGGCTATCAGGTTTGGACCGATCCGTTGGGCGCCCTGGTCTACCGGGTGGAGGGACTGCCCGACTGGTTCGAGCTCCCGCTCGTGGTGCGCCACAAATTTGGACCGGACGGTTCGCTCCGGAAGTCCGGGCCTTACAACCTGCGGCCGATGGGGTTGCGGTTTGTTCAAGTCGGCAACTTCAGATTCCAGCGGACGACCCAGCTGCGCTCCACTCATCGGACGCTCAGGGATGCTGAGGAGAACCTGTCGCAGGCCACCGAGCAGGACCTGCAATCGCTCTACTTCCAGTTCCTCCTCCGCATCGCCCTCGGCCCCGACCGGGACAAGCTGACCGAAACCCAGCTGGCCGCTGCCCATGTGGCCAGCCACACCATCCCCCATGAACGCCGAACTTGAGCTTCCCTTCGAGCTGGCCGCTGCCTACTCGGTGGCCCGCACCGTTCCCCGGAACAGGCTGCTGCTCAGCATCCATGCGAAGAACGGAACCTCCGTGCTCCGGCTCATGGGTCCGGGGTTGAAGGTGGAGCTGGATCGGTGGAGCTATGATCCGGTCGACGAGCCCGTCGCCAGCACCCACAACTTCCGCGTAAACTCCCGGCAGGTTCGCCTCGAGTTCGACCCCTACGTGGTACGCAGAACCATGCTGCCCGACCTCCCCGAGGAGGTCGCCACCCTGATCCGCCTGCTCCTGAAACCAGAAAACGTATGACCACCGAACAAGCAACCGCCATCACCGGCGGCCTGTCCTACCCCAGCAAGATGCCGGGTCCGGCCTGGAACATCCCCGCCTCCCGCTGCCTCACCGGCAGCAAGCTGCGGACGGTGCCCGGTTCGACCTGCGAGAAATGCTATGCCCTGAAGGGACGCTACGGTTTCCCTACGGTGCAGGCCGCCCTCGAACGCCGGCTCAAGTCCTTCGATCACCCCGACTGGGTGGAGGCCACGGCCTTCCTCATCGGCGACACCAAGCACATGCGTTGGCTGGACTCGGGTGACCTGCAATCCGAGCACATGCTGCTGCGGATCATGGACGTGTGCCGGCGCACCCCGAAGACCAGGCACTGGCTTCCGACCCGGGAATACGCGATCGTCCGCAAGGTAGTCGAGGCTACCCCGGTGCCGAAGAACCTGACCATCCGGCTCTCGGCCCACATGCGGGAGCAGCGGGTGCCCCAGTCCCTGCTCGGCCCCGGCGTGGTGGCCAGCAATGTGAGCAAGCAGTTCTACAGTTGCCCCGCTCCACAACAGAACAACCAGTGCGGTGAGTGCCGCAAGTGCTGGGATCGCCGGGTGAAGAACGTGACCTACAAGTTGCACTGAGTTATGAACGACAACGATCAAGCCACCGAACCCACGTTCGACGAGGCCGCGCTCCTCGCCGCCTACGTCGGCCGGGTGCAGGATTCCCTGGTGATCCGCACCCGAACCGCCAAGGAGCAGGCCGAGTGGCTGGGCGAATTGCGCAACGCCCTCAGCAAAATCAGATTGGTCCATCACGATCCGAGCAACTCCTCCCCGCGCGACACCTACCATTCGCTGGGAGCCTCGCTCTACCGGCTGGAGGAGCACCAGATGTGGGGCTTTCTGCCGGGCCTCCAGCTCTACGAATACAGCATTCCCGTCTCCCAGCACCCGCTCCTTGCCCCGCTCTTCATCATCTCCGTCACCCCGAACGGCACGTTCCGCATCGAGTCCCGCCTGAAGGGAAAGCCGGTCGAACTGAAGCAGCGGAACGAGGTGCAGGACTGGATCTTTGACTTCTATGCCGAGCTCGGCTATGGACCCAAGATCGAAGGTGTCAATGAATCATGAGCCGCTACCGCTACGAACCCAAGCTCAATGCCTTCAAACGGAAGGTCGTCTTCGTCCATGACGACGGCACCCCGTTCACCGTTGAGCTGCGCCGCCGAACCCTGCACCAAGGATCCTATCTCCCATGCCCCGTGACCATGCCGAACACATCACCCGCGTCCTCGCCGCCTTCCAGCGGGTGCTCGACTCCGACGACAACCTCGAACCGATCGAGGTGACCAGTGCCGCCCTGCTGTTGGCCCTGTCCACCGCGCACCACCATTCCCGCATGCCGCCCGACATGGCGGTGAAGGAACTCCTCGAAGACCTGTATGCCATCTACCTCCAGAACAACTGAGCCATGAAAAACAAACCTCTCGTCCAGCAACTCTATGAGGTCACCGCCGCCCAGCGTCAGCTCGAACGGCAGGCCACCCGCATCAAGAACCGCCTCGCCCGGCGCCTGTCACCCGGTGACACCGAAGCGAGCGGCCCGTTCTACGTCACCCTGATTCCCCGCACCGCGCAACAGATTGCCGCGCACACCCGCCGGGCCACGGTGGAATGGAAGGTGGGGGTCAAATGAATAACCCCACCCTGAAACCCGAAGATCTGATCTACCTGCTGGAGGTGGCCCGGGTCGCCCTGAACAGCGACATCTGCCGCGCGGTAGTCGGCGACCAGATGGACCTGAGCGACGAAACCCTGATCCAGCTGCGGGATGCCGTGGCGAAAGCATTGCAATGAAAAACCCCCTCATCCGCCGCCCCCATGTGAAGCGGTTCGTCTTGGAACTGTCCCAGAAAAACCGGAATGGCAAGTTCACCCGGGTCGGACAGGAGTTCTACGACCGCGCCGAAGCCCAGTTCAAGCAGTGGCTGGTCGACGCGGTGTTCCGTCACCCCTCGGTGGGGAAGACCCTGAAGTGATATGAAATCCATCATCCACGTAGACCAGCACGCCATCCGCGCCAACAAGAAAGACGGCGGCCGGCGTCCGGTCATCAGCGTCAAGACCTACAAGTCCAACACCAAGTGCCACTCCGTGACGGTCGACGGTCCCTCGGAAATCGTCTACTCGCCGGACCAACCCTTGTCATGCGGGGCGCGTGTTTGGGTCGTAACGCGTTCTAAAGTAACCTGCCGATGAAATCCACCACCATGAAATCAACCTGTCTCGCCCCCGATTGCAAACGTCCCCAGCTGTGCCGCGGTCTGTGCAGCACCCACTACGCCTACACCACCCGACTGATCGCCAATAAAAAGGCGCCCTCGTTCCGGGTGCTGGAGGAACGCGGCAAGGTGCTGCCCGCCAAACGTGCGGGGCGGAAATCCGGATTCGTCACCTGGCTTAACGGGAAATGAAAGTCCTCGTAGGCTGCGAGTTCTCCGGCACCGTCCGGGACGCCTTCGCGCGGCTCGGCTGGGAGGCATGGTCCTGCGACCTGCTTCCCTCCGAGTCGCCGGGTGGCAACCACATTCAGGGCGACCTGCTGCAGGTGTTGGATCGGGGCTGGAACCTGGCCATCTTTCATCCGCCCTGCACCTACCTGTGCTCCTCCGGGCTGCACTGGAACAGGCGGCGGCCGGAACGGGCGGCCCAGACCGAGGCGGCGCTGGAGTTTGTCAGCCAGCTCATGGCCGCCCCTATCCCGCACCTCGCCATCGAGAACCCCATCGGCTGCATCAGCAGCCGCATCCGTCCCCCGAACCAGATCATCCAGCCGTGGCAGTTCGGTCACCCCGAATCGAAGGCCACCTGCCTGTGGCTCAAGGACCTGCCACCGCTGGTGCCTACGCAGGTGTTGACCAAACCCTCCACCGGCTGGCTCAATCAGACCCCGTCCGGTCAGAACAAGCTCGGGCCCAGCAAGGACCGCTGGAAGCTGCGCAGTCTGACCTATCCCGGAATCGCCGACGCCATGGCGACCCAGTGGACCAAGCACCTGAAACCATGAACCCCAAATTCCTGATCGGCGACTACGTTCGCAAAACCAAAGGCTCGGCTTGGGAAGGCTACGTGGTCGGCACCTACTGCACGACCCTCACCCCGGAAGGCTACTGCGTTGAGAGCGTGCATCATCCCGGCTCGGTGCAGATCTATCCGGCCTCCGCACTGGAGCTGGTGGAAGGACCACAACTGGCATGAACCCCTCCAAACGAGCAACCAGTCACGTGGCTGATGCGCCCCCGAGGAAAGGGGAGATCGGCCTGGCCATGCGCCAAATAGCGGAGGCCCACAAGCGCCTGATGCCGGTGACCCGGTGCCACCCATGGCGGGCTAAGTTTCGACCTTCCGCGCCACCAGCAGCTGCGCGGGATAGCAAGTAGGATAGGGGTTATCTGCACCCCACTACCGGTGTCGAGCCGCCCCGATACCGTATCCGGACAAGCGCTGGTGGGCGGCGTTTACCTTATGATCACCACACCTGAAACTGTTAACCTCGTCTGCACCTCAGTGCTGGCGCTAAGCGCCACCATCACGGTCACCACCCTGAGTGTGTTCATCTGCATTTGTCTCTGGAAAGGCATCCGGGACGCGTGGAAGGATTAAGGCCGTGATCCCCGAACCCGAGCTAACCTTTGAACAAGCCGCGCTGCTCTCCCGTTGGTTGAGCGGGGATCGGGAGGGCATATCCGCCTCCGAGCCGTTTATCAGGTGGGACACAGAAGAACTGGGTCACTGGATATGGATTCATGGGACCGTATACCGGTCTCGCGAAGTCTGGGTCCCCGCCTCTTTGGAAAATGAACATGCCCAAACTGACCTTTGAACAGGCCGCGCTCCTCTCCCGTTGGCTGAGCGGGGATCGGGAGGGCTTACATTGCACGCGGGAATTCCGAGGGACTCGGCGCGGACGATGGGTGTGGCTTTATCTGGAATCCCCCAGTCGAATGATCGAAGTCTGGGTCCCCGCTACACTTGAGCAGGCTTCAGCCGGGCTTGCACCTCAATCCGATTGAACCGCGCATCCCCGCCGATGGGTTCGATGTAGTTGGTGCCGCTCTTCCCCACAACCGCGATCTCCCAGAACAGGAACCGGCCTTCCTCGAACACGGGCCACTCGGTTCCGATGTCGGGCCGGGTGTTGGCGAGCAGGCTGCTGGTGTTGGTCCGGGTCTCGGGGCAGAGCAGGTCCTGGTCCGCCGTCGTGCGCCAGATCACCTCGCAGGTATCGCCCGCCACTCGAAAATCCGCGGGGATGTTGGTGTCCGAGTTATATCCAATCGCGTCCGGGTTCGCCGAGGGGTTGGGGTCGAGCGCCGAGTAACCGGTGCCCACGCGCAGGCGCAGGTAGCAGCTCTCGCCAAAGGCCGGCAGCACCTGCTTGTCGAGCAGGAGGTTTTTGATCACCTTCTCCTTCTCCATGTTCCCAAACGGGAAGATCCCCCGCATGATGGAGAAGTAGCCGTCCTCGCTGTATTCCCCGGTGCTGGGAACGTAGGCGCCGGCATCGTTAAAGGTGCCCGCTTCCGTGGGGTTGGTGCACCGTTCCCGGTAGAACACAAGCCCGATGTCCTTGATGCAGTAGTCCTGGGCGGAGGCGCCCAGATACGTGGCCCTGGTTTCGCAGCCGCCGCAAAAGTCCTCCACCATGCGGCCGCCTAGCGCCGCGCACAGGGAGTTCAGGTCTCCGTCGTTGCAGTATTCGTCGAGCCACTGGTCCAGGGTCTGCCGGGTATCCGGCACGAAGTTGGCAAAGGCGGTGAACCCGTGGTCAAGGTAGTCCGCAGCCTGGCTGGCCGTGTTGTAGATGAAGGTCCGTGAGTTGGCGCAACCGCTGCCGCTCTTGGGGTAGCTCCACCAAATCTCCTTGGTCACCGGGTTGAAGCCCGCCACCAGTTCGGTGCAGCACCCGGAGTCCAGTTCCGCGAACATCTGCTTGCTGGCCCGGTGCACCGTCTCGTCCCGCACGGGTCCGGTGACGAAGATGTTGTATTTGTAGACCGCGTCGTCCCCCACCCACCAGGCAGTATCGCCGTCACTGACCAGCGAATTGGGGTAGGCCAGCAGCCCGGCACCGGCGCGCGGCTCGACGTAGATGCGCTCAAAGGTGAAGCTGCTGCCGTCAAAGAGGCACTTGTAGATGCTCTTGTTGGTGAAGACCAGCAGCGTGTTGAAGAGTTCCACCGCGCCCGTGATCGCCTCGTTGTAGGGCAGGTCCTGGAATCCGGCGACGGTGTCCGAGCCGGCCAGCCACCGGGTGGGATTGTTGAACCCCGAGAAGCGGATGCGGCTGGGGTAAGCCACGCCCCGTTCCACCGTGTTCATCAGGAAGAAGCAGCCGTTGAAGCTGCGGACGATCTTGGCACTGTCCAACCCGACGCCTGCGGTGGGGTTGTTCTGCAGCTCAGGAACCGTGGCCACCGAGGCCGTCCAGTTGCAAGGGTCGGAGAAGTTACCGAAGGTGTGCTGAACGGGAGCGTCCACCCCGTTGGTGAACATCAGGGTATTGCCCAACTGAGCACACTGGAACCGGTAGGCCGTCGTGGTTCCGCCGTAGCCCCGGCCGATCACCCGCCACTCGTTGCCGCTCTGCAGATAGATGCGGCTGTTGGTGGCCGCGTAGAGCTTCCGGCTCTGCGACGTTGACTCGGCGGCAAAGAGCAGGGTCACCGGTTCCCGGACAAAGTTGCTACCTTCCATGGTCACCGCCCAGCAGTCGCGCTGGTCGTGGAGATCCTGGTTCAGGAAAGCGGCCGGCCCGAAGTCCAGTTTCTGCCAGCCCGCGCGCCGCGCCCGCCGGTTATCCGGCGTCACGCTCATGTTGAGCAGCCAGCGGAAGGAGTTCGCCGGCACCGTATCCGGGCTGCTGCGACAGTCGAGCGGCCCGGTGAGCGGGCGCAGCGTGTCGGTGACGAAGGACTTGGAGGCCATGGTTTACCAGGTGAGGCGGACAGCGCCGGCGGATCCGGGATGGGTCTGGTCGTTGACATTGCCAGCCGAGCCGGCCCCCGCCGACAAAGCCACCGAAGCACCCGCTGATCCGTTGGCACAGCCGGGGGATGCAGTAGTGGCACCACCCGAGTTTCCATTGGTGCCCGTGCCTCCCGATCCGCCGGAGCCGCCGGAGCCGCCGGAGTAAGGACCGCTGCCGCAGCAACCCCGGACACCGCCGCCACCGCCGTTGGCCACCACAATGTAAATGCCCCCTTGATCCACGTAGGAGGTCCCACCGGATTGGCCTGCTCCCAAGGAGTCCTGACCACCACCTGAACCCACTTGAATGGTAAGCACCTCTCCGGGAGTCACGGCAAAAGTCCCGCTGCGGGACTCGCCCGACCCACCGCCCGAGGCTACCCCGAGCGCGGGACCACCGTCGGCACACACTGGAGAGAAGGCTGCACCTCGGCCGCCACCGCCACCGCCACCACCCACGGCGGTGATGGTCATCTCAGTCACGCCTCCCGGAACGGTGAACTCATAGGAGCCTGCCGAGGTGTAGGTCTGGGAACCGCTGCCCCCACCGCTCGTGGTCGTGGTCGAGGTGGTGCCCCCGCCGCAGCCGGTGGCGCACAGCTTGTCAATGAAAGTCTGGCTCAGCGAGCCATCCTCGTTGTAGATGCACTCGTAGGCGTCGGCGACCATCTCGGCCAGCAGCCCCAGTTTCCGCAGCTGATCGCAAGCGGCGGAGTTGGGATCGACCACCAAGTTTTGAAAGTCAGAGGGAGTAGGGCAGCTCATGGTGAGGAAGAGGTTGACGAGGAGGAAGAATCGCCGCCCCCGTTGCAGGGTAACGCGCAGAACTCGACCGTAAATTCTTCGGACAGCGATCCGTCCGAGGCAAACCAGGCGCTCCACCACTGCTCCAGCAGGGAGGGCAGACCAACCATGATCGCCCGCAGCTCGGCGCACGTCGGGTTGGACGGGTCTGCTGGGACGAGGGCCCTGAATTGACTTGGCAGAGGAGCCGGCATTGGGCGGAACCTAGGTCAGACCCAGAACTTTGGCAAGCCAAAGCGTTCAAGGTATCCCTCGAAGGGGAGCTTGGTGTTCTCCTCGATGTAGGCCCGGTCAATCTCCACCTGCGGGGCATCCTGCACCACCCACCGCCGAGCCTGCGCCACGTCACCGGGCATCTTGTATTGCTTGGCCAAGTCCGCGTCGATCCGTTTGTAGGCGGCTTCCGGCATCGTGGTCATGGCGAGCCGGAGTTTGTTCGCCACCTGACAGGCCGTCGGGGCACTGTGGAAACTGCGGGGGCGGAACTGGTGACCTGACTGAAAACCCTTCAGCAGCCGGCATTCCCCGCCGAGCATCCAGGTCCGGATGGAGATGCTCTCTTCGTCCGTGGACCACATGCGCAGCCAGCTGAGGGCGTCAATCCTCCGCATCCAGTCCCGGTGAACCAGGTAACAGGCGCCGAGGATGCACGGGATGGGGTAACAATCTCCCGGCTCCGGGGGTCGCCACTTAGCCATCATCACGTTCCACTTCCCCGGCGCGTTGGCGTCGGGTCCGCTGAACAGGATCGAGGCCCCATGGTAGCGGCCGCCTGGTTTGGTGACGTCCATGTTCGTGGGCGATAGCCCGAGGCACACTCCGCAGAACACCGTGGACTTGGACTGATCCATGGCGGTGCGAACCGCGTCTACCCAGCCCGGAACCAGCCGGCAGTGGGAGTCGAAGATCAGGACCCAATCATGTCGCGCGCGTTCCATCCCCACGCACCGGGACGGCCCGCACCCAATGCGCCGGTCCATTCGGAACACCCTCGTTTTCGGATCGTCCGAGACGTAGGGGGCCGGCGACGCATCGTCAATCACCACGACGTCGATGTCGCCGCCTCCACTCTCCCGAATGGACCGGACCGTAGCGTTACACTCCTCCGTGTCCTGATAGCAGTTGATTACGACTGAGCATTCCATAGATTTAAGCAGCTTCGTAGATCACCCATTTTGATCCGGGGTAGAGGCCCGGCTCCTCACGCACGGTTCGGTAGTCTCGGGGGCTCATAGCGAACACGGATGCACATGGGCAATCGGCCCGGTCAGTCTGGGCGTAGCGTCATCGTAGTTGCGGACGCCGCTGGTGTGCCGGTGGTGGCACCGCAGGTTCAGGCACGGATTGAGCAGCGAGTAACCTGCCTCCCGCAGCTCGTAGGCAAACCGGTTATCGCAACCGGGGATGCCGAAAAAGAACTCCGCCTTCACCCCGGACCTCGGCACCCCATCAAAGATCCACACGTCCTGACTGTCCGGGTGCGCGTAAGGCTCGCCGTTCTCCCAGCGGGAAACACACAGCACGGTATCCGGAAACCTGCGCCCCTGCAGCAGGCTCAGGGTTTCGTCGAAGGCGATGTCGCTGTTGGCCAGGATCCCCCTATCGTCGGCACCCATGTGCTGGCGCATGAAGTCGAGGGCTTCGCCCATGGTGGCCCGGCGGCCGAAGGCAATCTCGTGCACCGATCCGATGTG
>SXGQ01042908.1_pt1 | contig 14550 bp, 14 predicted proteins | sample 3178371 | NCBI WGS metagenome assembly SXGQ01 (sample SAMN11356859, study PRJNA531348) | freshwater metagenome | isolation source: freshwater sample F1-20 | place: China: Fuxian Lake, Yuxi | collected 2017-12-25
GCACGTTGGGGAGAGCGCCCTTGGATTGACGCTGCTTTATCAGATGGAGAGATTCAGAGAGATACAGACGCTGAGTTACTTGGTGAAGTAATGGTGAAAGAGGAGACCATCCCAATTCTCCATAACGGAAAGGTAATAGGTGTTATTGCCCGATATCGCAATGTGGAGCAGATGCGCTCGCCTGGACGGCTTGAGTTGACGTATCGAGAAGCGGCTTTCGATTTGGCACGAATGATTAGCGAGGGAACTTTTCCAGCGGCTGAGATCGTTAATGAGGTTACGCCCCGAGTAGGAGATGGATTGATTCGGCTAGATCGCAATGGAATGGTCTCATTTGGTAGCCCCAATGCGATCTCAGCATTTCGACAAATCGGCCATCAAGGCGATTTAGAACTTCATGAGCTAGCAGGAGTAATCGAGGAACTGACTAATGGATTTAAATCACGCCATCCACGCGATGAATCATGGCAATCGATACTGAATGGAAAAATGCCCCGCCAAGTAGAGCTCGAGAACGACAATGGAGTCTTAGATTTATACGTTTTGCCGTTAACTGCGAATAGTGACCGCGTCGGCGCCCTGGTCCTTGTTCATAACGTTACTGAGATTCGGCGACGCGAACGAGAACTGATCTCTAAAGATGCAACAATTCGAGAGATTCATCATCGTGTGAAAAACAATCTACAAACAGTGAGCGCTCTTCTTCGACTCCAGGCCCGTCGAGCAGAGAATTCATCAGCAGTCTCCGCAATCGAAGAGGCAGTAAGAAGAATCAGTTCAATAGCGCTTGTGCATGAAATGCTTTCAATGGCTGCACAAGAGATGGTTGAATTTGATGAAGTAGCAGACAAACTCATCGCGGCAGTAAAAGATGTCTCAGCGCTCCGCCCAGGAATAATGTTGGAGCGAGTGGGAAAATTTGGTGCGCTAAGGCCCGAAGTGGCGACACCTCTAGCACTTATCTTGACCGAATTACTTCAGAATGCCTATGAGCACGGATTATCGACAGTTGGTTCACAGGTGAAGATTGCTGTCACTCGAACTCAGGAGTCCATGAAACTAGAGGTAAGCGACGATGGAATTGGGTTGCCTGCAGATTTTGATATCAATACCTCAGAGAGTCTTGGGCTGCAGATCGTGAAAACCCTTGCTACAAATGAATTAGGGGGCACTATTGGGGTAGATCGACTGCAAGGTGGCGGAACAACTATCCGCATGGAAATCTACTGTTGATTTATCTCGAACGGATTGGGGCTTTCAATTCCTCGCGCCCTATTTCGAGCCGCACGTCGTTTAAGTGCACGTCGCTCATCTTCGGAGAGCCCACCCCAGACCCCAGCCTCTTGACCGCTTTCTAGCGCCCACTTCAGGCATTCGTTGATTACCAGACAGCGGTTGCAAACCTTCTTTGCCTCCTCAATTTGCTGGAGGGCAGGCCCGGTATTACCAACGGGAAAAAATAATTCCGGATCCTCGTCTCGGCAGGCAGAGCGATGTCGCCAATCCATGGCTGCCCCCTTGCGCGTGAGTAATCAGAGAAGAATGGCGCTATACGAACGCACCCTCCATATTCTCCCTTGTAACTGGGCTAGGAACAAGGAAGGCAGGGGTAATTCCTCTCACAAGATTGGGATGGGGCGGGCAAAAGCGGGGGTTCTTTGTAGATTCTCAAGAAGATAGAGAAGATAGGGGTATGAGCGAGACTGCATATTTTGCAACAGGATGTTTTTGGGGTGCCGAACGTCGCTTCTGGCAGATGGAGGGCGTCACCAATACTCGCGTCGGATATATGGGTGGAACTACTCCCAATCCCACGTACAAGGAGGTCTGTTCGGGGAGTACCGGACATGCCGAAGTTGTGAAAGTTGAATTTGATTTGAACAGAATTACCTATCAGATGCTGCTCATTGCATTTTGGCAAATGCATGATCCGACAACTTTGAATCGTCAAGGAAATGACATCGGCACTCAATATCGAAGTGCCATTTACTATGTTAATCAGAATCAACGCGTTGAGGCTCTTCACAGCAAAGTGATTTATGAGAGCGAGTTAGGTAGGTTGGGATTTGATGAAATTACGACCGAAGTGACCGCGGCGCCAGATTTTTGGGGTGCCGAGGAATATCACCAGCGTTATTTAGAGAAAAACCCCAATGGATACGACTGTCATGCTACGACTGGAGTTCCCTTTCCAATAAGTGTGATCCGATAACTATGGCTGAGTATCCACACCAAATTGATGAGAATGAATTACAGGCTCGAGTTGATAATCTCTCATTTAACGTGTTGCGACGAGCTGCCACTGAGGCGCCCTTTACTGGAGAGTACACAGAAGAAGAGAGCGTGGGCGTGTATCGCTGTAAGGCGTGTAACGCGGAGTTATTTCGAAGCAATCACAAGTTCCACTCGGGCTGTGGCTGGCCATCTTTCTATCAACCTAGCGCTCAAGACGCGGTCGAATTGGTTCCTGATCATTCCTTAGGCAGGACAAGGACTGAGGTGCGCTGTGCGAATTGTGGCTCGCATTTGGGGCATGTCTTCGAAGGCGAGGGCTATTCGACTCCAACGGATGAGCGATGGTGCATCAATTCAGTCTCACTTCTGCTTGAGAAGAAGTAGGCTACCCATCCTTGAATATCTATGACGAGGAGAAGCACTGATGACCTCTGGTTCGGTTTGGATTATCACTATAGGCGTCTTGGTGGGCGTTTTACTCCTTGATCTCCTCCTCGCAATTAAACGCAGAGACCAGGAAACCTCCACAAAAGAGGCTGGCTTGTGGACTATTTTTTATGTCTCCGCTGCCATCGTCTTTGGTTGGACTTTAGGAGGCTGGGAGAACCCGCAAGCACGTTCTGAATTCTTCGCAGGTTGGCTGACGGAATATTCTCTCTCCATTGATAACGTTTTTGTTTTCATCATCATTCTGGCCCGCCTCAAGATCAGTAAAGAGAAGGCTCAACTTGTACTTCTGATTGGAATCATTCTTGCATTGATTCTTCGCGGTGCATTCATCGCTGCCGGCGCTGCACTCATTCATCGCTTTGTCGCAATCTTCTTCTTATTCGGTGCATTCTTGCTGTATACCGCTTGGCATCTTGCAAAAGATGAGGATGAAACGAATGATTGGCAGGAATCTCGGATGATAAAGAGCCTTGCTGCACGTGGTGCGACTCCTTTTACTGTCGCACTAGTAGCGGTGGGTACCACTGATTTACTCTTTGCATTAGATTCCATTCCAGCAATCTTCGGTTTGACCAAAGATCCTTATATAGTCTTTACGGCAAATGCCTTTGCGTTAATGGGATTAAGGCAACTCTATTTTCTCCTGGGAGACTTCCTGAATCGCTTGGTGTACCTTTCAAAAGGGCTGGCGATTATCTTAGGTTTCATTGGGGTCAAACTCATTATCGAAGCCTTACATGGAATTGGTATTCATGACATCGGCCCGTTAAAGATTCCAGAAATCTCGCTCACAGTCAGTCTAGGTGTAATCATCGCCTCGCTTGCAGTGACCTCTCTCATCAGCCTCACCAGACCCGTAAAAAAATCTAAGGTTGAAGAATGAAACCAATTGCAGTCGTTACGGGTGCAAGTAGTGGAATAGGTGCAGCCACCGCGCGATTGCTTGCTCAGCATGGCTTTCACGTAATTGCTGTGGCTCGTCGAGAAAAACGCCTGAAGACGCTCTCCGCTGGCAATGAGAATATCGAGACGCTAACAATTGATGTCACCTCTGATACTGACGTGCAGAAATTGGCCGCGCATCTTCAAGGCAAGCCGGTAGAAATCTTGGTATGTAATGCGGGTGGAGCTTTCGATTTTGATACGGTTATAAATTCAGATCCAGATGTTTGGATGAAAACTTATGATGTGAATGTAGTCGGCTCAGTTCGATGTATAAAGGCGCTGACTCCTCTTATGATCACACATGGCAAGGGGCATCTGGTCATCATTACCTCTACTGCTGGTCAGATTTCTTATGAGAATGGCGGATCCTATGTAGCTGCGAAACACGGAGAGGTGGCACTTGCTCGAACCCTTCGTTTGGAATTGAGTGGCTTACCTATTAGGGTCACAGAAATAGCCCCTGGGATGGTCAAAACTGATGAGTTCGCTTTGACAAGATTTTCCGGTGACAGTGAACGTGCAGCAAAGATTTATGCGGGAGTCGAAAAACCGCTTACCGATAGTGATGTTGCAGAGGCAGTTCGATGGAGCGTGATGCTCCCTGAGCACTTCAATATTGATTCGATGACAATTCGACCAGTTGCCCAAGCTGCCCAACATAAGGTCCACAGGATCACTCAATAATGAGCGGACGGTTAATCGCTCCATCTTTAGGAGAGCTTCGCAAACGCAAAAGTACTAAGTGGCGTGAATATGAACCAGATGTTCTACCACTTCCAGTCGCGGAGATGGACTATCCAATTGCCACCCCCATCATCGATGCTGTGACTGAGATGATGCATCGCTCAGATACTGGTTATCTTGGAAAATTTCCTGAATTAGGCCTGGCTTTCGCTGATTTCGCTCAGCGACGGTGGAATTGGCAAGTCGATCCTGAGTCGGTGCGAATGACTACAGATGTAGGGGTTGCCACAATCGAGATTTTACGAGCGCTTGGTTCGCCGGGAGATCGAGTGGTGATTATGCCTCCGATTTATCCTGCTTTCTACAATTGGACCACTGAAATACATTTTCCAATTGTTGAAGTCCCGCTCCTCAAAGATGGAGTCACCTATTCAATAGATTTTGCCGGACTTGAACGTGAATTCGCATCAGGTGTGCAGTTTTTTATTATTTCCAACCCTCACAATCCTTTGGGTTTGATTTTTACCGATGAAGAATTGAAGAAAATCGCGGTGCTGGCAAAGAAATTTGGAGTGATTATCCTCAGCGACGAAATCCATGCTCCACTTACTTACAAAGGGGAGACTTTCACGCCTTTTGGAAAAGTAAGTGATGAAGCGCGAGAACAAGTAATTACCTTAACCTCGGCTAGTAAGGCTTGGAATCTTGCGGGTTTGAAGTGCTCGATATTCTTCACAGAGAACGGTGCGTTGCACGAGAAGTTAGAGCCTCTGGTCAAAGGGATTCGCTCACGAGCATCGCTAATTGGCGCCGTTTCACATGTGGTGGCTTTCTCTGAATGTGATGAATGGCTAGAAAGCGCTATCGACACGATCGAAGAGAACTCACAATATTTCGCAAAATTGGTTGCCAAGGAGTGGCCCACCGTGCAAATATCCAAACCAAGGAATAGCTATCTCTCTTGGGTGGACTTCAGCAGCACGCGCTTGGGAGAAGATCCAGCAGCAGAATTATTAGAGAAGTCGCGAGTGGCAATAAGTTCAGGAATTCCCTTTGGGACCGGGGGTAAACATCACGCTCGCTTAAATTTTGCAACCTCGCCAGAAGTTCTTAAAGAAGCGGTCACGAGAATCACACCATGTCTGTAGTTTCTAGTCCCGATTACGATGTAATTGTCGTAGGTGGTGGCCATAACGGGTTGGTTGCCGCAACCTATTTGGCTAAAGCTGGCAGGAAAGTTGCACTCATCGAGGCTAGGCCCTCCCTCGGTGGGTCATCCATCAGCTATCAAGCCTTTCCTGAGTATCCCGTTCAACTCTCACGATACTCGTACTTGGTTTCACTCTTCCCTGATGACATAAAGAATGAATTAGGATTGAACTTTCGCACGCTATCGAGGAAGGTCTCTTCGTATACGCCAGTTAATCAAGATAGTGAGAACCTGGGATTACTAGTCGAGCGCAACCTTGGCCCTGCAACCGAGGAATCTTTTCGAAAAATTACCGGTTCGAAATCAGATTTTCTCGCATGGCAGGATTTCTACAGTCGAATCGAGCGACTGGCGCGGTATTTAGCCCCTTCTTTACTTAAGCCGCTTGAGAATATTGAAGCGTTGAAAGCAGGCTTTGACGATCAGCAGTTATGGCATGAGCTATTTGAACAGCCAATTGGCGTAACGGTTTCGCAGCGCTTCCAAGATGATGTGGTTCGAGGCGTCGTACTCACTGATGCGTTAGTAGGAACCTTTTCCTCCGTTGACGATTTCCAAGCAAACATCTGCTTTTTGTATCACGTAATAGGAAATGGAAGCGGGGAGTGGCGAGTACCTGCGGGCGGTATGGGGGCTTTAGTGAGCGAGCTAGAACGCGCTGCTCGAAAGCATGGCGTTCAGATAATTGTTGACGAACGAATTGATGCTATTAATGGCGACTCTAAATCTTTGGATGTGCAGACAAGCGATGGGAGAACTTACTCATGTCGCGACCTCGTATGGTCAGCTGACGATCGGGCACTAGCGCGTTTACTTAGTGAGTCAGTGCCTGAAAGGCGCGATGGTTCTCAAATAAAGATGAACATGTTGCTCAAAGAATTGCCGAAGTTAAAGAGTGGAATTGATCCACGTACGGCATTTGTAGGGACATTTCATATTGATGAGAGTGCTATCCAACTTGAATCTGCTTATCGATTATCAGCGGCTGGTTCGCTACCTCAAGTCATTCCCTCAGAAGTGTATTGCCATTCGCTAACTGACCCCTCAATCGTTGGTGATTCCGGGTTGCACACATTGACTCTTTTCGCCTTCCATACTCCGGCTACCCTTTTTGAAAATAATCGACAATTAAATACTGCAAAGGCTACTGAGCGCATAATCGCTGGAATCAATTGCTATCTTGAAGAACCACTTGAAGAATCGCTCGCTTATGATTCACATGGTCGTGCCTGCCTTGAAGTGAAGAATCCACTTGATCTTGAAGACGAACTTGATTTACCTCGCGGCAATATCTTCCATGGCGACCTGACGATGCCATTTGCCGAAACAGATGACACAGGAAAGTGGGGAAGTGAAACCTCCCACGGAAATATTTTCTTAGGAGGAGCAAGTGCCAGACGTGGTGGTGGAGTAAGTGGTATCGCTGGACACAATGCTGCCTTTGCATTAATGGCCAAGGGTAATCTCTAGTACCCTTCATCCATGGTCGAGCAGAGCCCACTTCGTCCTGAGACGCAGGTTGTCCAACAAGGACGCCCGGAACGTGAACCTGGCGGGGCAATAATTGGCGGCATCTCGGTCTCCACGACATTCCGCGCGGGTGGCGAGTACATCTATGGGCGCTCAGATAACGACACCTGGAAGGATTTGGAAGCCGTCTTGGGTGCGCTAGAGGAGGGGCAAGCTCTGGTCTTCTCCTCAGGAATGGCGGCGATTTCAGCAACCTTTGATTTGATTCCCCCTGGTGGAGTAGTGGTAGCGCCAACAGCTGGGTACTTGAATACCTTTGTTCAATTAAGGAAGCTAGAGGCAAATAATCGTTTACGGATCCGTTGGGTTGATATCAATGAGAATCAACAAGTGATTGCTGCACTTGATGGTGCTGCGATGCTCTTCTTCGAGTCACCAGTAAATCCACTCTTAACGGTCGCGGATGTCTCTACTCTGATTCGCGAGGCTAAAGCCCGTGGTGTGCTTGTTGCTGTCGATAACACTTTTGCAACTCCTCTCCGACAACAACCGCTGAAACTGGGCGCTGATGTTGTCGTGCACTCGCTAACGAAAGCGCTATCGGGTCATAGCGATGTGGTCTTAGGAGCGGCAATCACAGACTCACCTGAACTACTCGAGAAATTGATGTCGTATCGAAAAGATTCGGGTGCAAATGCTGGGCCTTTTGAGGCTTGGTTAGCGCTGCGCGGACTCCGAACTTTCCCAATCAGGTTTGCACAGGCCGAGAACAGCACAAAGATTCTTGTTGAGCGTTTACACAATCATCCAGCCGTTGAGCGGGTTCGATATCCGGGATTCGGTTTTATGGTCTCCATCGAAGTAAAAGGTGGCGCGCGCGCGGCCGATAAGGCTTGCAACGCATCGAAGATTATCTCTTACGCCACCAGCCTTGGTGGCGTCGAGTCGTTATGGGAACGTCGTCGTCGCCATGACGATGAACCACTAGAAGTACCAGAGAATCTCATCAGAATCTCAGTTGGAATCGAACATGTCGAAGACTTGTGGAACGACATGGATCAAGCGTTAACGAGGTCGCAAAGTTAATTTCTAGCCACATTTAGGCGCTGTGTTATGAAGGATCTTTCCAGGGTTGAGAATGTGATTCGGGTCAAAGAAGTTCTTGATTCCTAACATCACATCGATAGCGCTCTGCCCAGTCTCTTCGACCAATGCATCGATTTTTCCAGCCCCAATGCCATGCTCACCAGTGCAGGTTCCACCCATAGCGATTATTCGGAGTGCGAGTTCGTGTGCGATATCTCGGACATCTTCGAGTTGCTCAGGCTTTTCTGGATCAGTGATGATGAAAGTATGGAAGTTTCCATCAGCAACATGGCCTAATACCGTGTACGGATAGCCCTTCTCCGTGAGGAATTGATCAGCCATTCCCACAGCCTCACCCAACAGAGAGAGCGGGACAACTGAATCAGTACTCACCCCTCGCTTGCCGGGATGGGCCGCGATGCTCGCCCAGTGAATGTGATGTCGAGCTTCCCAGAGTTTTCTTCTAGCACCTTCATCAGTGGTCCATTCAAATTCCGTACCACCAAATTCAGCGACGATTTCCTGAGTGGATTTTGCATCTTCTTCCACCCCTTTTGGACTCCCGTGGAACTCAAAGAAGAGAGTGGGGCTTTCAGGTAATGAAAGATTGGAGTACGAATTGATGTTCTTAATACAATTGGGATCGAGAAATTCACATCGTGCGATAGCGATTCCGGAGCGAACAATCGCAGTTGCTGCTTCGACTCCTGCTTGTAGATTGGGGAAACGGGCTATCGCTGCCGCCATCTTCTCTGGCGTCCCATATAACTTCAGTGTCAGTTCAGTGATGACAGCGAGCGTTCCCTCTGAACCAACGAGTAACCGAGTGAGGTCATAACCGGCTGAGAGTTTTCGGGTGCCACGTCCGACATGAATCACTTCGCCATTTGCTAACACTGCAGTGAGCGCCAGTACGTTATCCCGCATAGATCCGTAGCGAACTGTCGTAGTACCGGCGGCGCCAGTTGCTGCCATTCCTCCGAGCGTGGCATCTGCACCTGGATCAACAGAGAAGAAAAGTCCATGAGAGGCTAATTTCTCATTGAGAGCAACCCGATGCACACCTGCTTCAACTATGACCATTAGATCATCTGGACGAATCTCGATGATTTTATTCATCTCGGTGAGATCCAGTGAGATGCCGCCATAAAAAGCGAGAATGTGACCCTCTAATGAGGTACCAGCGCCAAACGGGATTACCGGTATACCCTCTTGATTGCAATATTTGAGGATGGCCGAAACTTCATCAGTATTTTTTGGATAGACAACTGCATCAGGCAAAACTGATGGCCACGCAGATTCATCATGACCATGCTGTTCTAGGGCCGCTTGCGAGGTGTTCACACCGCCACCAGCGAGGGTTTTCAAATGCTCAATATGCGCATGAGTCAGATCAAAGCGCGTGTAACTTGGGGCCTGCGCTGATTGCGAGATTTGAGTCATGGGGCAAGCCTATGGGATGCGGTCAGTTCTGTATTGCCATACTCTTATATAAGATTTGGCAAAGGAGCCCTTAATGAGCCAGACCAATCCGGGATATGTTCCTGGCGTATGTAACATCGGAAAACGTGAGATTTTGCGTCGACGAACCGTCGGGATCGCCGCACTGGTCTTCGCCGTTGTCTCGGGGTACACCCTCCTCACGGCAGATGGTGTCGCTAGGTCTGCGCGATGGGCACTTTTCTTCCCTTTATTGGTGTCGGCAATCGGATTTATTCAGGCTCGAAATAAGTTCTGCCTGGCATACGGCCTAGCGGGAACTTTCAACTTCGGAAAAATCAGTGAGATGGAAAAGGTCTTCGATGCCGAAAGCAAGAAGAGTGATCGAAAGAAAGCACTATCAATATTGATTCAGGCGATTATTGCCGCAGGTGTCGTCACGGCAATAATCGTTTGGATTCCTTAAGGGCTATTTCAACTCGATAGAAATTGCGAAGGTATGAGACTCACCAGGATTAAGCGTCGAAGCTAGGTTCTTTTCAACTGCACCAATCAGTCGCGTTCCGGGCGGAACTGATGCCGGTTCTAATGCGGTGATCTTGGTTCTCCGATGGAACGGAAATATGTCAGCGCCATTTTCTTGCCAATACCAGAGGTGTGGAAATTCCTTTGGATCCCAACTTGCGCGGGTCCGCTGTCCAAAATCCGGGTTATTCCACTCCACCCAACCCTCGCTGTCTCGAAGTATGTAAACCAACCGCGCTTCCTTCTCCATATTGCGATTGCGAATGTTCACGCCATGCGAATCCATCTCTTTCCACTTGAAATCTCCAGAGTATCCTTCTTGGACGTAATCATGGAACTTCCAGACAGTGTTATCGGGTCCAGTTACAACTCCATTATCTGAACCTCGATAAGCAATATGTTCAACTTTGATGAAAGGCTCAATACTCTCTCCAACATTTTTTATCGTAGTCGTAACAGTTAATACCGGCTTAGAGCTATCGAGATGAGCCACGCGATGCACATGTAAGGCATCGAAAATCACAACATCATGAATAATCTCATTGGTAGTCTTTTCAACTAATCGCCAGGGGAGAATGGAACTATCTCCATGGAAACTATGGTGTCGACTTCCCACATCACATTCTTTATCCGCACTCGGAGTCAACAATTGCCATCCACCGCGGTAGCGAGACATCCAGTAATGCTCGCTCTCACCATGGGGATATTCGATAGGCAACTCGTCGATATCGTCGAATTCATACCAAGCAAGAACATTCGATTCCTTGCCACCATCCTTGCCGATGTGGGTGATTGTTCCACCTCGAGTCAAATCAATTTTCACTGCGATGGCGGAAGTTGAAAGTTCGACTACTTCATTTTTCGGCTGCTTCATTTAGATATCGTATGGCTCCTCAAGGCCATTACGCTAGATTGTGGGCCATGGCGATGGCTAATAATTCACGCGAAGATGTCAGTGCGAATGCCGAGTGGATTTTGGTCCAGGAGGAGATTTACCGGCGAATTTCAGAGACTCACTCATTTGTACGTGCAGTCTTCTCGGGGCGTCGTCGGAATCACCAGCCTCATTTTGATCGCATCGATGTCCGCCCAGTGCGCATCAAGGACGAATTAAAAGTCCAGGTAGAGTTCAGGGGTTCCGATGGGGTGATAACCAAAAATTTATTTTCAAATGAATTCTCTGAATTAGCGCTACTTGATTCAGGCTTTTCACATTTCTTGGTGGAAAACCGTGCCGAACGTCTAGAGGTGCGCTTGGGGAAGAAGGGGCAACTCTTCCGTAAATTATCTCGAACCAATCTTGAGCCTGAATATGAGCATGACAAGAAGAAAAAGCGATTCTTGGAGGAGCGTGATCCCTACTTAATCGCCGTTGGCATCTCCGATTCGGAGGGCAGGATTAAGCCCTCGATGCGGGATAAATATCTGCAAGTTGAAGAGTTTCTTAAAATTCTAGAGACAAGCATGTCCGCCATCGCAGAGAGTCAGGACCCTATTCGAATAATCGATCTGGGTTGTGGCCATGCGTATCTCACATTTGCGGCATTCAGGTTTTTTCAATTGAAGAATCGATCTGTGAATTTCATTGGCGTGGATGTTAAGTCAAAAACAAGAGAACGTAATGAAGAAATAGCAAAGGGACTAGGCATAGCGAGCGAGATTTCGTTTGTCAATTCGGCAATAGCGGAGTATCCAGTGTTAGAAGTAGATGTTGTGATTGCTCTACATGCTTGTGATACTGCGACGGATGATGCCCTTTCATGGGCAGTCAAAGCGAATGCAAAAGTCATATTGGCTGCACCTTGTTGCCATCACAACCTTCACCAACAGATCAAAGAAAAACCTGATGCCCTCATCCAAGTTTTTCAGCATGGAATTCTGGCGGTTCGCCAGGTTGATCTCCTGACTGATGCATTACGTGCAGCGATCTTAGAAGTAGTGGGCTTCAGCGCTGATGTATTCGAATTTGTCTCTGGTGATCACACAGCTCGAAACCTGATGGTCAGAGCAATTTGTGTAAGTGCGGAGTCGAATGCTGAGCGACGAAAGGCAGATAAACTTCGTGAGTATCGCCACACTTGCGCGCTCTGGGGCATCAAACCTGCAATGGAGGAGCGCTTGGAGTTGGGAGGTATTCCACTCAGCGACTAGAGTTCTGCTGTGTCGCTGGCTGTAAATTCACGTGCATATCTGGCTTTAATGAAGTTACGTGTCGTGGAGTTGTTACTGGTTTCCACTCTACCTGCCATGGTGCTTGCTCAACGGGGAATTCCTGAACTTCAACTCACACTTGCTACGTTAGTAGGAGGCCTGCTGGCAGCAGGATCAGCAAACGCCTTCAATCAAGTGATGGAGCAAGATCTTGATCTTGCTATGGGGCGAACTTCCAATAGGCCACTTGTTGTCGGGTCCATCTCACCGAAGGCCGCGCTGACTTTTGCAACAATTCTCGCTGCATTGGCACTAGGAATCTTCTGGATTTTCACCAACCCACTTGCAACTTTCCTCACTTTCAGTGCAATCGCTTTTTATGTGGGCATTTACACAGCAGTACTCAAGAGAAGAACCCCTCAAAATATAGTGTGGGGTGGCGTCGCAGGATGCATGCCAGTTCTAATTGGTTGGGCCGCAGTCGCAAATAGTTTATCGTGGAGCGCACTTTTGCTGTTCTTGGTGATTTTCTTTTGGACACCTCCTCATTTCTGGGCTCTAGCCATTAAATATAAGGATGACTATTCACGGGCTAAAATTCCCATGCTTCCTGTTGTTGCCGCTGAAAACATCGTTACACGCCAAATGCTTGGACATGCACTTGCCATGATTGCTTCTTCACTTGTTTTAGGAGTTATTGCCGAATTGCCGTGGTGGTATTTTGGCTTGACCGTCAGTATTGGTGGTTACTTCGTCTATCTTGTTGCTCAACTTCGAACTGGTGACAACCTGCAGCGGAGTAAAAATGCTGAAAAAATATTTCACGGGTCAATCTCATATTTGAGCGTAATCTCGCTAGTTATCGTATTGGCGGTTCTCGTCTAGTTCGCGACCAGATAGCGATTCCAATTGATCCTAGAATAAAGAGAACGATTCCTTGAATTCGAAAAATATTGAGAAAAGATTGGGCAACTATCGGTACTGCTGTGTTAACGAGCGGGTCACTCGCTGATGTAGTTGCAGACTTTATTCCTGCATTAGCTCCATAATAAAGTGCGATTAAGAGTATCCCGATAGTCACAAATTCCCCGCCAATGATGCCCATGAAACTGTTTCTGGAAGTTGAAAATTTTGCCATCCCAAAAATTGATAGCGCAAGTAGCGCGAAAAGAAGGAGAGTCGAGAGAGCTACTGCAGACTTTATGGGTGCGAAATTGGGTGCGTTGCCCGTGTCGTCTAGTTTTATAGGTTCTACCTGTTCGCTCTCAATTTCAGGAGATTTGAAAGTAGGATCTATCTTCGCCATCGAGTCGAGTATTGGCTGAATTAGGGAATTCACATCAATTGTTGCGCTCGAAGCCTCTCCCGTATAGAAAGCGTAGATCTGGTCAATAACCTTTTTGGTTTCCGCATTGACTTCAGGATTGGCTAACACGTCTGCTACTGCTTGGACAAGAAGATCTTTTTTCTCCTCGACTACATTTTTTATCTCAGCATCTGCATCTGCGGTCACTTGTTCGATCAACTTTTCTGCGACACCCTCGCGCACTTCATTATTTGCAAGAAGGGAAGTGGCAACGCTCTCCGCTCCAGCGCTGCGCCCCACGGACCACCAACTTCCAAAAACAAGCACAAAAAGGAGAAGAGTGAGGATGGTTGTAACTGCAAAGAGTCGACTCAGGCCAACTTTTCCATTGTAAAGGGTGCTCATGCCACTAAGGGTAAGAGAAATCATGGACCGGTGGTAGGGGGCAAATACATCTCTCACGTTGATTCGGTTAGGCTGTCCCTATGTCCAAAGTCATGGCCTCGCTTCCCAAAGGAGAGCGAGTAGGTATCGCTTTCTCTGGTGGTCTCGATACCTCAGTCGCAGTTGCTTGGATGCGCGCTAACGGTGCAATTCCATGTGCCTACACAGCAGATTTAGGTCAGTATGACGAACCGAATATCGATTCTGTCCCCGGTCGCGCGAAAGAGTACGGCGCGGAGATTGCGAAGCTTATTGACTGTAAAAATTTCCTCGTAGAGGAAGGGTTAGCAGCAATTTCATGTGGAGCCTTCCATATTCGTACGGGTGGTAAGCAGTACTTCAACACCACGCCATTGGGGCGCGCAGTCACCGGAACTTTGCTAGTGCGGGCGATGCTCGATGATCAAGTATCAATATGGGGAGAGGCCTTGAAAATCGAACGCGCCGATCGGCATACTGCCTGGTCTGAACCGAGGATTGCCATGCATGACATTCATTGCTGTGTTCCCAATTGCCACACCAGACCCTATGCTCCGGCCGGCACCCAGTCTCTGTGCAAAGACCACTTCTTGAACTTTCTCACCTGGCGCCGCAGGCGAGGCCC
>SXGQ01756866.1_pt1 | contig 14550 bp, 14 predicted proteins | sample 3178371 | NCBI WGS metagenome assembly SXGQ01 (sample SAMN11356859, study PRJNA531348) | freshwater metagenome | isolation source: freshwater sample F1-20 | place: China: Fuxian Lake, Yuxi | collected 2017-12-25
CATGGCCTTTGTTCGGTTGATTAGTAAGGCTTTGCGTGATCCGATTAAACCGTGGTTGGTTCCGATTATTCCTGATGAGGGTCGAACGTTTGGGATGGAAGCCATGTTTCGACAAATTGGTATTTATTCACCGCTTGGCCAACAATATGAGCCTGTAGATAGTGAATCATTATTGGCATATCGAGAAGCCAAAGATGGTCAAATATTAGAAGAGGGGATCAATGAGGCGGGGTCCATGGCCAGTTGGTTGGCGGCGGGTACCGCCTATGCCACCCATGGGTTACCCATGATTCCCATCTATATTTTTTATTCCATGTTTGGCATGCAGCGCGTGGGTGACATGGTATGGTTGGCAGGGGATAGTGGCGCAAAAGGGTTTTTGGTGGGTGGAACAGCAGGGCGAACCACGTTAAATGGGGAGGGTTTACAACACCAAGATGGTCATAGTCACTTATTGGGAGCAGGGGTCCCCAATTTGGTGACTTATGATGTTGCCTTTCGGTATGAAATTGCGGTGATTGTGGAAGATGGTTTGCGTCGGATGTATCAAAATAACGAGTCGGTTTTTTATTATCTGACGGTTGGAAATGAAAACTATCCCCATCCCGCCATGCCGGAGGGTAGCCAAGAGGGAATTTTGAGGGGGTTGTATCGGTTTAGCCATGGACAAGCCGATGGTATGAAGGTTCATTTGTTCGGGTCAGGAAGTATCATGAATGAGGTCATACGGGCCCAAGGAATGTTGGCATCGTATGGAATATCTGCGGATGTATGGGGTGCCACCAATTATAAACGGTTGCGAATGGAAACGATTGCGGCCCGTCGCCAACATTTTTTAAATCCCACCCAAGCCAAACAACCCTCCTATTTGGAACGGGTATTAGCAAATGAAGACGGGGTATTTTTTGCGGTATCTGACAATGTGCGATTGGTTCCAGACCAAATTGCCCCGTATGTCCCTGGGGGATTGTATACCTTGGGAACGGATGGTTTTGGCCGGAGTGAATCGAGAGACGCCTTGCGACGGTTTTTTGAAGTGGATGCAGAAACCATTGTGGCGTATGTGCTGCATATATTAGCCCAACAAGGCCAATTGGACCCCCAGATAGCCACTGATGCATTGGCCATATTTGGCCTAACGCCAACCAAATCAAATGGCATTGATGTGATCGTAGGAAACGGATAAAGGATACAAACATGAACATACAATTACCTCACCTTGGGGATGGGATTGAATCAGCGGTGGTATTGGCCGTATTGGTAAAACCTGGCGATACGATTACCAAAGATCAACCCATTTTAGAATTAGAAACCGACAAAGCCGTGGCGTCCATTCCTTCCCCATCGGGGGGGACGGTTGAATCGGTGTTGGTATTGGTGGGCGACACGGTACGAATGGGAACCCCCGTGTTAGCAGTTGCCGGTGAAGGGGGTTCGGGGGAATCTACAACCAATGGGCATGCCCCATTGGCGAACGCGTCCCCTATCTCAACAACAGGAAATGGATCCGTTACCACAACGGCAACCACGGCGGTGGTGGCAGTGGCCCCCCAAAACATGGGGAAGTATACCCAACGTGGAAATCATCAATCGGTGGTCACTTCCCCTACTATTCGACAATTGGCAGATGTTTTTGGGTTGGATTTAACCCGCATTGCGGGCACCGGATTGGGGGGACGGATTACAGTTGAGGATGTGCAAGCGTATGTTTCCCACATTCAACACAAGGCCTTTGAAGCCCCCGTGGTTTCGGCACCTGCGTCCGCACCGAATCGTGTGGTAGCCGATCCATTGCCAGACTTTGCTAAGTGGGGGCCCATTGAACGACGCCCCTTGCCGTCATTACGCAAAAAAATTGCGGCCAAGATGTCTCAATCGTGGGCCATGGTGCCCCATGTCACGCAATTTGATGAGGCAGACATTACCCACATTATGACCTTGCGAAAAAAGTATGTGGCGGCCTATGAAAAGGCAGGGTGTAAGTTAACGGTAACAGGCTTGGTGATTAAAGCAGTGGCGAAAACCTTATCGCGGTTTTTACACTTTAATGCCAGTTTGGATACCGAACGAGACGAATTAATTATTAAGCAATACATCAATTTAGGGATTGCGGTGGATACTGATAATGGATTGATTGTACCAGTAATAAAGGGCGTTGAGGAAAAACGCATTTTGGAATTGTCTCAAGAGTTGGCGGTGGTATCTGAAAAAGCCCGTACACGGCAAATTGGGGTTGAAGATTTACAAGGTGGCACCTTTACAATTTCAAACTTGGGTAGTTTGGGGGTGGGTGCCTTTACACCTATTGTCAACACCCCAGAAGTGGCCATTGTGGGCTTATCCAAAGGGGTCTCCAAGCCTGTGGTGGTAAACGGGGAAGTGGTGATTCGAACGATGTTACCCATCAGCTTGTCGTATGACCATCGGGTAATAGACGGGGCTGATGCGGCTCGGTTTGTACGGGCAATGATTGAAGAAATAGAGACCTTGTCAGAATCAGAAGTGGAGGTTGGATAATGCATCCTCAAATCAAAACAAATGTGGTGGTAATTGGTGGGGGTCCTGGGGGATATGCGGCGGCGTTTCATGCCGCCGATCAGGGTTTATCGGTGGTATTGGTAGATACGGATACCCGATTGGGGGGGGTCTGTTTAAACCGTGGTTGCATCCCTTCAAAAGCCTTGTTACATGTGGCCAAATTGATTCACGAAACCCAGCACAGTGCCCCAGGTGGGGTGACATTTGGAGCCCCGACAATTGACATTGATGGGGTTCGCACATGGAAAGAGGGGATTATTGGGCAATTATCAATGGGGATTTCGGGCTTGGCGTCCCAGCGAAATGTGATGGTCATAACGGGAAGGGGTATTTTTGAGGGTCCAACCCAGTTACGGGTGGATCGAGAAGATGGCCAACAGGTGATTGTATTTGATCAAGCCATTATTGCGACGGGGTCCCGACCGGCCATGCCTTCGGCCTTTGATTTGGGAAATCCGAGGGTCATGACCTCGACGGAAGCATTGGCATTGGCGAATGTACCCGATCGCTTCTTGGTGATTGGTGGGGGCTATATTGGTATGGAATTGGGTACGGCGTATCAGGCCTTGGGCAGTGAGGTAACGGTGGTCGAGGCAGGCCCAACGATTTTGGCTGGTGCGGACGATGACTTGGTTCGGGTATTGCGTCGAACGGTGGACAAAACGTTTGCGGCGATTCATACCAATACAAGTATCAAGGGGTTAAAGTCGGTGAAGGGTGGCATTGAGGCGACCTTCCTTGAAGGGGAGTCAGTAACCACGACCTGTTTTGATGGGGTGTTGGTTGCGGTGGGTCGAACACCGAATACACAAAATATGGGCTTAGAGTTGGTAGGTGTAGACTTGGATGAAAAAGGTTACATTAAAGTAACGGAGGGGTATCAAACAACGGTGGGTTCGATTTATGCGATTGGTGATGTAATTGGGGGCCTATTATTGGCCCATAAAGCAGGTTCAGACGCAAAACGGGCTGTGCAATCGATGCTAGGCGAGCCGATGGGGGCACAAACAGCGATACCAGCGGTGGTATTTACCGATCCAGAGGTGGCATGGGTGGGGGTAACAGAAGCAGAAGCGAAGCGTCATAATCGGGCGGTGCTGGTATCGAAGTTTCCGTGGTCGGGGTCAGGGCGGGCGTTAACAATGAACCGAACAGACGGGTTAACCAAGGTAATTGTGGATGCTCAGACTCAGGTAGTGGTGGGTGTGGGGATGGTTGGGGTTGGTGCGGGGGAGTTAATTGCTGCGGGGGCAAGTTTGGTGGGGATGGGGGCACAAACTATGGATGTTGGGGCGATTATACAGGCACATCCAACGGTGGCAGAAACGTTATTAGAGGCGGCGGAATCGTTATTGGGGCATGGGGTGCATTCACCAGGTAAGCACAAGGCACCCTCGCCAGAGGTGACCACAACGGTATAGGGGGAGGTATACATGCGGGGACCTTCGGTCCCCGAGCCCCAGCTAGGGTGCGAAGGCCCCTTGGAACCCCTACTTCAAGGCCAACACCCTGATTGTAAAGGGGCTTCGTACCTTGGTAGGAGGGGGTGCCAAGAACCCACGATAACATGGGTTCAGGGGGGGGGACGTGGGGCATCCATTAACTGGGCTTTTTGATACCACCCGCCACCCCGTGATCATCCCTTTCTGACGGGGACGGCAATGGGCGGGGGCACTTTTCCCCCCCCTTGCACCAATTGAAATCTATCCGGCTTTTGTTCGCATGCCCCATGCGACACATGATGGGGGGCTTTTAACCAACCAAGCATGTGAGCCGTTCATCCCCCCCTTGCACCACTTGAAATCTTTCGGCTCTTTGTTCGCATGCCCCATGCGACACGCACTGGGGGGCTTTTAACCAACCAAGCATGTGAGCCGTTCATCCCCGCTTTGGTGGGCCACCCGCTGAAAAAGAAATTAAAGACCCTCGATGTGTTCAGGTACTTAATTCTAATAATTCCAATACAGACCCAGCTTTGTTGAAATATGAGGGTCCTTGTTATAAGAAATGAGGGACATTGTGACCACCAGATCCCATATTAGCTGTTAATGTAGGACAAGCTTTACTTTTATTTTCACGAACATATTGCCTTCTCCATTGGTACAAAGTGTCTTTGGATTTAACGGCTTTTGATATTTCTTTATAACAATCGTATCGATCCGTGTAGTAAAACTCAGGTGAGACTTGTTGGGTTTCAAGACAGTCGTGAATTGTCTTGGTGAGAGGAGTTTCTTTCGGGTATTCAAATTTTTCAGCTTTTATTGGGTCTCTGAAACCAACAACAAATACTCTTTCACGATTTTGTGGAACATTTGAATGGGACATACTGTTTAGAACTTTGTATTGAACTGTATATCCACACTTTGATAATGAATCAATCATGAATTTAAAGGTTTCACCTTTTTCATGGTTCATCATTCCTTTTACATTTTCTAGTAAAAAAGAACTTGGTTTCTTATCTTTCAAGATTCTCAAGATGGCTAAAAATATGTCACCACCTCTCTCGTCTTTGAGACCTTTTCTAAGTCCAGCAATACTGTAGGGTTGACAGGGGAAGCCAGCTATTAAGACATCGTGATTGGGGACTAATTTGGATTCCAATTTCAAAATATCATTGAAATAAACATGAGTACCTTTAGGTTTGAAGTTGGCTTTATATGTTTTTAGAGCCTCTTCATTTATTTCACAGGTTAGAACACATTCGCCGCCAGCCTTCTCAAAGGCTATTCTCATTCCACCAATTCCAGCAAATAGATCTATAAATTTGAAACTCATTCTTTGTCACCTTATTTTTGATATCAAGACTTTATCAAATGACTTGATAAATTGCAGCTACTAATTGATTACATGTTTCCAATAATTTTTATAGATACATTTATCCAAAGTTTTCTATATTGGGTAAGGTGTTGGGTGGTATAAAGAAAAAACCACTAAAGTTCTCACTTTAGTGGTTTTTGTATTCGAAGGCTCGAAAACCTTAATTTGGTTGGTCGGGCGTGTCCACTATTATACCCAAATGACACATTCATCTCACACCTATTCCATACTGGTTATTCAATCAACTGTGGGGTAAACTGTCGTTTTAAAACATTAACTCACTGTTCGTTATGGGAGAATGCCATGTCAATTGTTGATTGGTTTGCAAAAAAAGAAAAGACCAACGCTACCTCTACCAAGCTCAATATTCCCGGAGACGTTTGGATTAAGTGCCCTTCATGTGGCGAAATCTTATTTCAAAAAGACCTGGAGTCCAATGCCAAAGTATGCCCAAAATGCCAACATCATTTTCGCTTGTCCGCCTTCGAACGAATTGAATTACTGGCTGACCCAACTAGTTTTGTTGAAGTGGATTCATCTATTTCCCCCATTGATTTTTTAACATTTAGTGACACGGAACCCTACCAAGCCCGTATTCACAAATCCCAGTCCAAATCGCTTTCCAAGGATGCCGTTATTACCGGATCCGCAACTATTCAAGGTATCCCAGTTCAACTTGCCGTTATGGATTTTGGATTTATGGGAGGATCGATGGGTGCCGTGGTGGGTGAAAAAATTACCCGTACCATCGAACGAGGTGTGGCCACTCAAAACCCTGTTATTGTGGTGGCATCCTCCGGAGGAGCCCGCATGCAAGAAGGGATTATGAGCCTGATGCAAATGGCCAAAACAAGTGTGGCCTTGCAACAATTGGCCCGTGTAAAAGTACCCTATATTTCCATTATGTCAGACCCTACCACCGGTGGTACATCCGCTAGTTTTGCCACCTTAGGCGATATTAACTTGGTTGAACCCGGTGCCTTGGTATCATTTGCCGGACCGCGGGTAATTGAACAAACCATCCGCCAAAAATTACCAAAGGGTGCCCAGCGAGCCGAATTTTTATTGCATCACGGCATGGTGGATCGAGTGGTTCATCGAAAAGAATTACCCACCACCATCGCCAAGTTATTGCGGGTTTTGATGATTCCAACCGGAGGTGCCCATGAAACGACTCCCCTTTGAAAAACCACTCAGTGAGCTACTCGACAAAATCGAGCAACTCAAAACCTTATCCCAGACGGAAGGGATTGATTTAACATCTGAAATTGCAAAAATTGAAGAACGTGCCGATGCCGTCCGGCGTGACTTGTATGCCAATTTAACCCCCATTGATGTGGTTCAAATTGCCCGCCACCCAAACCGTCCCGATGCCATTTCATTGGCGACCCTTATGCTCACCGATTGGACCGAATTACACGGAGACCGACAATTTGCTGACGACCCATCCATTATTGGCGGACTTGGATTGATGGGATCTCATCGGGTGATGTTAATTGGCCATCAGAAAGGGCATGATACCAAAGAAAATATTTACCGTAATTTTGGAATGCCTCACCCAGAAGGTTACCGAAAAGCACTCCGCCTCATGCAATTGGCCGATCGCTTTAATATTCCGATTGTTACATTAATCGATACCCCTGGTGCCTACCCAGGCCTCGCTGCTGAAGAACGTGGGCAAGCCGAAGCCATTGCACGCAACTTAAAAGAAATGGCCGGTTTTCGGGTTCCCATTATATCCGTTGTGATTGGGGAAGGGGGTTCCGGTGGGGCATTGGGAATCGGGGTTGGGAATCGCTTGCTAATGTTGCAATATGCCGTTTATTCCGTTATTTCTCCGGAAGGCTGTGCCTCTATTTTATTTCGTGATGCAAAAAAAGCAGATATAGCGGCCAAAGCCCTTCGTATCACCGCATCCGATATTTATTCATTGGGTGTGTGCCATGGCATTCTACCAGAACCCTTGGGAGGGGCTCATCATCATTGGCAAGAAACCGCATCCACCATTCAATCTGCGTGTATCACTGAGTTAAACCGTTATCAATCTTGGTCATCGGATGCCATTATCGAAGAACGTTTTCAACACTTTCGTAAACTTGGCCCCTTTATCGAAAACAATGAACCTGCTAATATGCCAACCTTTTGTTAGTGACTTGGTTTAATTACCTATGTCGATGGTAGACTCAAATCGTTGAAATAAGGTAATAAATCGGGGGAGTGATCGTAGATGGTGGGGTTTTGGATTCGTGATAACACACAAGAGAGGATAGGCTCATGAAGGCATATGATAGTTTGATGATTTTAAAAGCAAATCAATCAGAAGAAGATATTGAAACACAAGTTGCTACCATTGAATCGTGGATCACTGGTACGGAAGGACGTATCTTATCGACCAAAATTTGGGGGGTCCGAGAATTAGCAACCCCCATTGATAAACAAACAAAAGGGTGTTACGTTTTGTTTCAGTTTGAAGGTACACCTAAAACATTGGCTGAATACCGCAAACGAATTTTGGTTACCGAAACCATTTTACGCGATATGACCGTCACCTTAGATTCCGTATTAAGCAAAAAACAACCCGCCGAGGCAACCCAGTGACCAGTTTTAATCGAATTACATTAATTGGACCCTTACACGGTAGTCCCGATCGTCGGGTTACCGATATGGGTGAACCCATGTTGCGGTTATCGGTCATCACCGATCGCCCAGCCTCAGGGGATCAAACTCCGCAAAAAGATACCATTCCTGTGGTCGGTTGGGGAAATGTAGCGGCGTTGGGTGATGATTGGGTTGCGGGTCAAGTTGTATTGGTTGAAGGTCGTATTCAGGTAAAAGCCATTGATGATGCGGCCGGTCAACGTCGATGGATTACGGAAGTCGTGGCGTCTGATATTAAAGCATTGCCCAGTACTAGTATGCCAACTATTGGGATGTCCCCAAGTGGCTTTGGTAATCATTTGGTGTCTGATTCTGGCATTCAATCAGCCCATACGGTGGAGCATGTTGCGCTTGATTCGGTTGATATACCCTTCGAATTCAAATCAGGTGCTCCAAAATCAGCTTCATCTGTATCAAAATCCGTGCCAGTGTCATCTAAATCCCCTGTTGTGTCGTATGAGGCGGGTCCCAATTTAGAACCCGATCTCGATGAGATTCCATTTTAATTATGTATAACAAATGTTTTTTAATTGGTCGTTTGGTACGTGACCCTGAAATGAGGGTAACGTCTTCGGGTATTGCAGTGACCACATTTACGATGGCGGTAGATCGCCCAAAGCGTGGCACAGAAAAATCTGCTGATTTTATTCGCATCACCGCTTGGCGTCGTTTGGGAGAAATTTGTGGACAATATCTCAAAAAAGGTAAGCTCATTGCCATTGAGGGACGACTGCAATTTGGTTCTTATGATCGAGATGGGCAATCAGTTACCACCGCAGATGTGGTGGCGGATAATATGCAGATGTTGGACCGTGGGGTACCAGAGGATGTTACCATGGTACCTGATGGAATGATGAACTAAGGAGTCGTATATGGAAAAAAAGAAACAAGTAATCAAAAGACGCACTAAAAAAAGACGGGTATGCCCCTTTTGCTTAGACAAAGTGGATATTTTAGATTATAAAGATGTGGCTAAATATCGTCGTTATATTACTGACCGTGGCAAAATTGTACCCAAACGGAATTCTGGTATTTGCGCCAAACATCAGCGTATGTTGGCCATGGCTGTAAAGCGTGCCCGAACCATTTGTTTGATTCCGTTTACGGTTGACTAGGAGATCCCAATGGCTAAAAAAATGCGTATTATTTTAACATCTGATGTAAAAGGGTTGGGGACAGCTGGTCAAACCGTGGATGTTGCCCGTGGGTATGCTATGAACTTTTTATTGGTATATGGCCATGCGATGATTGATTCGACAACCAACCGACTTCGAATCAATACAGTGGTTAAAGCACACCAAAAACGAGTGGCTAGTGAAGTGGCCGATATTGAGCAGTTATTACAAAAAATTAACCAAAAATCTATTCAGATCGACGCTTCCGTACATGGTGAAGATGAATTGTATGGATCGGTTGGTGTTTCGGATATCATATCTGCGTTACAATCCCATTTTCAAGTTCAATTGGATAGAACGGTGATTCAATTAGCTGAGCCCATCCGAGTATTGGGTCATTATGAGATTCCATTGGTCTTTGCCCATGGCCGATCAGGCACCGTTCACTTAACAGTTGCAAAAGCTGAGTCTGGCAAAAAAAAGGCTGTTACTGCTTAGTATTTTAAGGCATCAATGAGACCACCGGTCGATTTATCATCTCTTCCAGAATCCCCTGGTATATACAAGATGATTAATTCTTCCGGTGTTGTCATTTATATTGGTAAAGCCAAGCACCTCAAAAAACGCGTGAAACAATATTTTATGGGTGGGCGTCCATTGGATGTCAAAACAGCCATGATGGTCAAACAGGTAGCCACCATTGATACCATCGTAACCCAAAGTGAACAAGATGCCCTGTTACTCGAAGCACAATTAATTCGTGAATTTCAGCCACGATATAACATTCAATTAAAAGACGACCGGCATTATCCGTATGTTAAATTAACCAACGAGCCATTTCCGAGAGTATTGGTGGTTCGGAATCGAGAATCGGATGGGTCCACCTATTTTGGCCCGTTCCCATCATTGGGCTCTACACGGGTATTGGCACGACAATTGGTGGCCTGTTTTCAATTAAGGGACTGTAGCATGCCCATTGATTTGGTAACGCGACAACCCAAATGCATGAAGTTAGATATGGGGAAATGCTTGGGCCCTTGTGTAGAAAAAAGTCATTACGCACTGTATCACGACCGCTTGTCTCAATTAAAAAAAGTATTGTTGGGCCAGCATAAAGTACTCATTCAAGATTTAACCTCCCAAATGAGGCAAGCAGCCCACGCCATGCGATACGAACGAGCAGGCATGATACGAGACTTAATTCAAAAATTAGAATCGATTGGTCCTCGTCAAACCGTTCTATTGGATTTGCCGGGTACAACCAGTGTCTGGGGGGTTGCCACACAAGATGTCACCCAATATGTGGTCATTCAGACATTTGTAGAGGGGCGTTTATTATACCAACAAGGATTTTATGACAAAGCCAATGAGTGGGGTAATTTTTTACCCCAATGTTTGGTTCAGTATGTGGAACGTCATGGTTGGCCAGATCGATTAATTGGGGATTCACTGGTGTTGGGGCATTTGAGTGATATGTTGCAACTGCTTCCCAACACAATCGGCTTAACCCCACAACGGGGCATTAAATTACAGGTATTAAAGATGGCGACACAAAATGCAACTTTGGCACTCAAGCGGATATTAAAATCTCCATCATGGGCAACCCCACCCATTCAAAAAGAATCTTTATTAGAGCAAGTAAAAATCGTATTAGACTTACACCACATTCCCGAACGCATTATTGGCTTTGATATTTCACATTTACAGGGACAAGATATTGTGGCCTCTGCTGTTTATTTCAAACAAGGGGTTCCCTCAAAATCACGGTATCGTCGCTTTTCGATTCGGTCAGTCGTTGGGTCATCTGACGATCCGCAATCGATTGAAGAATGTGTCTCGCGTCGGTTACAACACTGTTTTGTATCCAATGAAGCACTCCCCAATTTATTACTCATCGATGGCGGCAAAGCCCAATTAAATGCAGCCCGTCGGGCGGTAGATGACCTTGGTTTATCTTCAGAAATTGAACTAGTGGCATTGGCCAAACGACAAGAAGAATTGTATCGACTGGAATGGTCTCAACCACTTGGTTTGCCGGATGGCCATCCTGTGTTAAAATTGTTGCAATGGGTTCGTGATGAATCTCATCGTTTTGCCAACTCTTTTCAACAACTCAAGCGTCGCAAACGATGGCGTCGCACCATCCTGGACACGGTACCAGGATTGGGTCCGGTTCGTCAGCAGCGGTTATTATCTCATTTTAAGTCAATTACGGCCATTCAGGCGTCTTCCGAATCGGAGATTGCACGAATCGGTCAGTTACCACCCAGTTTGGCGTGGTTGATCAAATCCACTTTGTCAGGAAATCCATGAGTAACATTTTTATAATCGTATGGATCCTAGTTGCCCCAACCCTACTTTATGGGGCCGATAAACGCTTATCTGACGCACAAAAAATTCAAGTTCAAATCCAAGAAAATAAAAGCAAGTTAATGAAAAAACAGCAAGAAAAGCGCACCGCAGAACGAAGTTTAGGGGCGTTATCTCGGGAGTTGCGCTACACTGAAATGAATTTAGAAAAAGCCCGTCGGGATCTAGAAAGCTCCATTGTACAAGAGCGGGTTGCTAGGGCTAATTTGGCTGTTATTCGCCGTCAATTTGATGAATCCAGCCGTCAATTTTCTGGACGGGTTCGATCTATTTATGTGAATCAACAGTTTGGAATGATTGAATTTTTCTTTGGCTCCAAAGAATTGGCGTCGATATTAGATTCGTCTTATTATTTTGATCGGGTGATGAGCCGAGATTCTCAGCTAATTCATGAACTCAAGGGAAAGTACGCTCAAATTAATGACCGCCAACAACAATTAGAATACCAAACCAGCCGAATTGGGCAATTGCGTAATGATATTCGGAATCGGGAATCGGAATTAACCGTAAAAGCAGCCCGTCAACGTGAATATATCGCCTCATTACAAACCCAAATCCAACAAATTGAACGGCAAAATTCCGATTTGGAAAGGTCGAGTATGGAGTTAACCCAAGCCATTCGTCGTAATCTAGGTCGTGGAGAGGGGTATTTTGGATCGGGGTCCATGATCCGCCCAATCAACACTTGGATTTCCTCCTATTTTGGATATCGGGTTCATCCGATCTTTAAACGAAGGGTTCATCATAATGGGATTGATTTTGCAGCTACAACCGGTACTCGCATTCGTGCAGCTGAATCGGGGTACGTCATTGTCGCCGGTCAAGGTGGAGCCTATCGGGGATATGGCAAAATCACAGTATTGGATCATGGTAAACGGCGTGCCGATGGAAAGCGATTGTCCACTGTTTATGCCCACCAAAGTCGGATCTTGGTTAAAGAAGGGGACTATGTTAAACAAGGTGAAGATATTGGACTGGTTGGTAGCACGGGTTATTCTACAGGCCCGCATTTGCACTTTGAGGTCAGGGAGGATGGAATAGCTGTGAATCCCCTTAAGTATTTACAATGAAAAAACGCGTATCTTTTAGCATGGTATCGTTGGGGTGTGCCAGAACATTGGTCGATTCTGAACATGTGGTTAATGACTTGCGAGGCGTTGGGTTTGAGTTGGTCTCAGAGGGATCTGGTGAGCGGGTTGTGGTGTTAAATACTTGTTCATTTATACAATCCGCTATTGATGAAACAGAAGACAACATACGAGACTTAATCAATCGAAAGAAACGAGGCTTCATTCAATATATTGCGGTCATCGGATGTTACCCAAGCCGGTTAAAACCATCGCAACGATCTGCACAATTTCCTGAAGTTGATATTTGGTTAACCACTCAAGAAGAATCCAAATTAAAATCAGTCCTATCCGAATTGGTATTTAAGTCTCGCTTCCAACCCTCTATACCCGTTAAGTATACCAAGCTCACGCCATCCCATTATTCATAACTTAAAATATCAGAAGGTTGTGACAACTGGTGTTCATTTTGTACCAGTCCCAACCTTCGAGGTTCACACCGCAGTTTTAGTATTGACACCATTAAAGAGGAGGCAAAAAGACAAGTATCATTTGGGGCAAGGGAACTCATGATTGTGGCAGAAGATACCACCGCATGGGGTGAAGACTTGTTTGGAGAACCATCCCTACCTCGCTTGTTGGATTCGCTAGGCGATGTTGAGGGATTGGATTGGATCCGATTAATGTATGTATTTCCACAACGAGTTGACCAAACCTTGATTGATGCCATGAATCGCAACCCACGGGTTATCCCTTATTTGGATATGCCCATTCAGCATAGCGAAACCCGATTATTAGAATTAATGAATCGCCGTATTTCCGGAGACACCCTAAGGCAGTTATTGGATACACTATTCGAGTCTATAGATGGATTGGTATTGCGTTCATCATTAATACTTGGTTTCCCGACTGAAACGGATTTGGAATGGGAGGCTCTTCGACAATTTTTGTGTACTTATGAGTTTGCACACATCGGGTGTTTTGCCTATTCTCATGAGCGTGAAACCAAATCAGCTCGATTAGAGCCTCAAATTCCTCCCGACATTATTGAAGCTCGCATTCAGGGGATTATGGATACTCAGTTATCGTTGGTAACCAAACGGAATCAATCCTTAATTGGGCGTCAATTTGAGATGGTTGTAGATGGGGATGGCGTTGGACGCTCATATCGTGAGGCCCCTGACGTAGATGGGAACATGATCATATTAAACCCTGATGGATTAGTCACAGGAACAGTGATTCCTGTCACTGTCGTTGGAGTAGATGGTTGGGACTTGATTGTTGAGGCCAATACATCACAAAAGAATCCTTAGGTATCATTTCCAAAATGTGCCCCTCACTACTGGGTTGTTCTTGCTATTATTTTTCGTTAAGCAATTGAGCCATATCTCGAATGGCTTTGGGGTTGGTTAAATATGAATTATCTCCCGAATGGGCAACTGGCCACCATACCACTCGTTTTCCACCAATGGGTAAATTGGCCATCGGTTGCCCCAATAATGGAATAGGATCCCAATTCCACCACGACATTCCATCCACTCTTGAGTTGATTTTAATCAATCGCCCCCTACCCTCTGCAAATGGAGCTGGGGCCCCCAATAATATTACCTTATTAACTGGCCAATCTCCGGCTAACTGGTTGGCCACCCCAACCGCCACCACACCCCCCCCGCTATACCCCACTAGATTAAGTGATTCCCCCTTAGCCAGTGGGTTCCGTTTTAAATCGAGTCGAATCCCTCGCTCTATCATGCCCACATACGGGCTATGCCCGATTAAGCCCAATCCAACCGACCATATATTTCGGATCATGCCTCCGTTATAAATCCCCCTGGTCTCACTCACTTCCAAACGTCCCAGCTCCTGATTTAACTGATTAACATAGTTTTTCACGGTGGGTGGTGGCAACTCTCCCGATGTATTTCCAATGCCATTAATCACATAGGTTCGAGGTAAATAATCAGCCCCCCAATCAATTGTTGTAC
>SXGQ01271547.1_pt1 | contig 14547 bp, 11 predicted proteins | sample 3178371 | NCBI WGS metagenome assembly SXGQ01 (sample SAMN11356859, study PRJNA531348) | freshwater metagenome | isolation source: freshwater sample F1-20 | place: China: Fuxian Lake, Yuxi | collected 2017-12-25
ATGGCCTGGAGAGGTCTTTATCGGGGAGTGACTTAACCCTTGAGGTCAGTTCTTACTAATCACTGAATTACTGGTCACCAATATGGTCTTCCCATCTCTTTTGAAGTTCGCGGGTTCCACCCCAGCCCTCAAATTGCAAGATTTGAACTTGATACCCACAGGCACACCGCGCGATGCAGGTAACTTTCCCATCAACCTCGGGGTATTCAAGGGAAAACTTATGCGGCCCCTTGGAGATACCAGTAGTAATTATTTTGCCCATCAATACTCCTTTGCTTTAATGCTCAACCTAGATAATCCACAAAGAGCCAATATAAGTCCTCGATTAATCATTGTAATCAAACCAAGTATCTTCCCCATCAAACTTATATTGACACTTCAAAATCTTGGAACAGGCAACATCAAGAATGCTTGCACCGTTGTATTGGTCTGTCGTGTAATCCATCCCCCAGGTAACAACTCCTATCACTTTACCTTCGTTGTCTACGAGCGCCCCACCACTATTGCCCTCTGAAATGTTATTTGTGATCAGGATGTCTTTGTTAGTTACATTTAAGACACTGCCAAAGGCAACGGAGCCTTCATAGGCTGCAGCGGACCCTAGAGCCATAACCCAATAACCCGGAAATGGGGGATTTTCGGATAGATCCAAAGTTGGCAATTTTTCATTGACAACCAAAACTGCTAAATCATTTTTCTTGTCATAGTTAAGCAACCTAGCTGGCTCTTCTTTTTCATAAAGACGAGCCACTGTAATTGAACCACGCTCCTTTAAGCACTCTTCGATAACATGATAGTTAGTTATTACTGTGGTTTTATCAGATGCCACCTGAAGCAAGTCTGAATCAATTGCCCAGCCAGTACCAATAGATCCATCCTCTTTATCTAGAGAACATGTCACTAAAACTGTGGACTTCTGAGTTTCATCTATTGTTTTAGCTATATTTCTTGGAGGAACAAAACCATCATTTTTTGGGGAAGAGTCAAAAAAGTAAGTTGAAGAAGGCCAACTGAGAAGAAAGGCTCCAGCTGCGAGTGATGTGGAGATTATCGCAAGAAAGGCAAGAAAGCCTGATGATGTCTCTTTCATACTCATACTCGCTCCTTTGTAAGCCATTGCTTCTCAATCAACTTGTGCAGCGGGAACTGAGAGAAAACCATCTCAATAGAATGAGTAGAGATATGAAGTTGAACTGTTTCACGAGCTTTGTTCATCACAGATAAGTACTCCTCTAGTAATTGCTGATTTTTCGAGATCAGTCCTGGGACTTTTGAGTCATTGGCCTTTCCCCTTATGGAACTGTGGCCAATACCTGTGAGATTCTGTTCCTTATTTCTCACCGAGTTAACCACAACATTTGATTTCTCTTTAGTCTCGTTACTGAAAAGTCCCTCGCACTGAGATTCTCTAGATGCGTCATTCAAATCTTTTATCCAAATGCTGTCGAGGTGCACTTGGGCGTCCCTTACAAGGTTGGCAGCGATGTTTGAGCTTGCTGCCTCTACCAATTTGAGAAAGGGAATTCCATGCTCACGGCATAGCGAGTTATTGGATCTGGCATAAGAAAGCTGGGTAGAGATAGTCATAAGAGCTGAGATTGCAAAAATGGTGTCAATCCATCTTCCTTCTGCCAGCTCAGCTAAATTCTCATTCCAAGGCTGAATATGTCTAAATTTAATAAAGGTTTGATCGTGAGCTTCGATGTCTCCATAAACCCGTTCCATTACAGTCGACAGAGCTTGATGCATCACAGCAAAGTACTCATCGCAGTCTCTATGATCACTCACAACCGTAACCATCCCCATCGTGATCAAGCCGATGAGCATCGGCTCCAATAATTCTCACTGGAGCTAGTCCAAGATTTCGAATATCAGGACAATCTAGATCTTGAGTACTGAGTGGAACGCATCCTGAATAGTTTGGATCGCAGCCTGTTGAATCACTACTCACAGCACGAGTTATGGTTTGCAACGCAGAGTATTCATTTAGTTTCGTACCCGGACACTCTTTCCATAGACCTCGTGATTGACTCAGTGCTTGTCTAGCCAGTTTTGAAAGGGAAGTCGCGTATTTACCTTTATCGCCACTGTAGAAGTAGGGGGTTGCAGCTCCCAACTCAACCAGTTTTAGATTTATGTTGATCTTGCCAGCAAATAGATAACCAAGCTTTCGTCCGTAGCGATCCACTTGGTCTAACTTTGGGTCAAAAGTCAAAGTTATGTTTTTGGACTTGATTAAGGAGGTTAAAATCTCTCTAGATTGTTTAGCAAAACATTCACCACCAGACATTTCGGGGGCATCGATTTGGACTAATCTCACCCTAGTCCCATCTTTTAAGGTAACTGTATCTCCGTCATAAATCTTTACTACCTCCACCCGAGTTTGACCTAGGGCCTGAGGTGCTGACAGTGGTGCAACCACAAGCACCACTGTCATAACCGAGCGCACGAAAGACTTCATTTACTTTTGCCCCCCACGGTTTCAAGCGCTGAGATATCCCAGGTGCTGGAAATTTCGCTAGGAGCTACTTCTAAAAAACTGAGCTCCGTAAGCTTGAATTCGGGAGCTTCAAAGGCTGGATGATCACCCTTTATTGATTGACGTCTGGCATGAATATTGGAGTCAACGTAAAGAGCGCAAGCCTGGCGGTAATGAGCCTCAAGAAGTTTTTCGCGTTGATTTAACTCTTCAATCTCTTGATTCAGACTTGGAATCCAGTCAATTTCAAGCCCATCTAATTCAGCCTTACTACGAGAGAATTGACTCTTTGCTCTCTCTAGCTGTCTTCTTCTGAAGAAGCGGATTTGTTTAGCACGGTTTAATCTACCGACTGCCTCAGAGTGATGCTTGAATGATGCAACTGTTGCAATACAGAAGAAAGTAATTTGCCATACTGTCCATATAAACCATAGAGCTTCAAGTTTCCATTGATCAGGTAGCTCCACGAAGTTTGATGCAAATGGAAGAGTCTGGTTGGCTCGGACATAGGCAAGAACTGTGATAGCAAAAAAGACAATTGAGGTCATAATTGTCACAAGAACGATGTCGGTTGTTGGTTGTGGCAGAGATCGATCTTGCCTCTTCTTTAAGGTAGTCCCAAGGAAATGAGCTCCGAAGAATGTTGCAGTTCCTAGAGCAAATGCAAGTAGCGTTGCAAACTGTCTCTTCTCTCCCATTAAAAATTGGAGGGCTGGAATAGTTACGATCAATTCTGCAATTGTGCAGATTAATAGGATTATCGAATAAGGGATAGTGCCTAGATTCCTTCTTTTTGCTGGAAGCGATGAAGGCATATCTTGGCTCTCGCCATTGATCTCCTGCTCTACTTTTTTTACATTTGACTCAGCGTCAATAAAGCGTTTCTCGGACAAATCAAGATTCGAGGTAGCTGTAATTAGTCCCTGCTGGGCAGAGTTTTTTGCGCTCTCCATCTGACTCACCTTCGATTTGAAGGATAGAAGATTTGACGCTTGTAGCCCCACATAGCCCCTATGGAGCAGAGTCAGGTATTGAGTGGAGCCTTTAGTTGAGTCGTTCTTTGGTACTTCATTCTTTCCATCGCGCCGGCCAGCTTTAGTAGCCTTTTTAAGCACTTTTTTGAACTTATACTTGTTGTTATTCATGTTTTTCTCCTTGTTTTAGTAGTTGTTTAGATCGGTTGTTTGTATTACCTCTGCGCCTGCAGATTGGAAGTAGCAGGTCCAGTACTTACGGACCTTGTTTAAGAGTTCAACATCTGCTCTGGAATTACCCTGGCCAACAAGAACTACAAAGAGATCTTGAAAGGGAAGCGTCTTTCCGTATTCATCAATCACATCTTGCTTTGCTTTAGTACAAACCTCATCGTTATCTACTCCTTCTTTAATCATCTTTACAAAGGCGCGATCGGGGGATTGATCGATTAGGTCTGAAGCAATCACCAATGTCTTTTTGGACATCGGAAACTGCATATCGGCTCGCTTTAGATTTGATACCGCCATATCAATCGCCCCATAAACGTCTGAGCCGAGAGGAACATCTGGATCCGAAACAAATGCCTGGAGCTGCTCTAAAGCGGACTGAGTCTTAAAGATGTCAGAGCAGATCAATTTTGCCGGCTGACGAAGTGCCGTCTTAGAAAGTCCTTGCTGCCCAAATAATTCAATTGCTTGTTCTTGGCAAGCTAAGAGATCCTCAATCTGGTTAAGTGCTAATTCACTGCGAGCTTGAATAAAGCCTCGCCATAGTGGCTTTGCCTGATCCAAATTTGGGGCATTACTTACGGTCCAGTTATAGAGCTCGCTACCTGTCTGGGCAGAAACCAGGGAGATGCGTCCCCCGTTAGCAGAGTTCTGAGTAATAAATTGGATACTCAGGCTTCTTGGAGCAAGCATGGGCGATGTGAATGGATTACCCAGTGAAGATCCTGAAACAAACTCTTCGATCCCTGATCCAAGGGCTTGTAGTTGCTGAATGGGATAGGTAGATCCAGATAGATCGACTATGTATGTGGCGATCTCCGGAGTGGGAAGTGAGGGAAATCCCTCATCCACAAAGACCCCTTGAACCGCGTTAGTCAGAGGCGCACATCCGGTAGAGGTCAAAGCTGTAGCACTCGCCAAGCTGATGGCAGCCAGGGCCTTGAGAAATTTAGGCCCTGGCTTACGGGCAGGATGCTGAGACCCCCCTTCTTTTCCTTGATTTTCTTTCATTTTTAGCTGTTCTGCCTTTCGTTTAGTGGATCCCCTTTTGAGAACCTTGGGACTAACATACTGATAGAATCTGATAGATGTCAAGTACCGTGGCCAAGAATTTCTGGATTACGCTCAAAATTGAGTCTAAACGCGGGCGAGTCGAACTGATAGAAGTTGCAAAGCTCGTCTATCAGATATATAGTCGCGATATGAAGTTGATGAAACTAGGGCTCCAGCCTCAGATAACGCTGAAACCCGTGCCTCGAGGTAATGAATTCGCAGCTTTTCTTGTGAATCAGGCGGGAATTGACTCCGTTCTAATGCGCGGCCAGATTGAAGACGCCTGCGTGAGGGACTTGATCACCTACTTTGACGACAAAAAAATTCGATATACAGATGACTGGCTTAGGGCGTTGATCAAAGCTGAGCTTGCCGGAGGTAACTTTGCTACAGCGAATATGCCAGAACGTCTGAGCCGACAACTTAAAGAATTGTCGGCAGATTCGATTGCTGAGATCGCAGCTGACTTATCGGTGCTGTTGAATACCAAGCGTTCTGATTTCAATTATCTTAGGTATAGCTTAAACGCGGTATCAACCGTTATGGGCGACCTATTCAAAGAAAATCTATTTGATATCTCTGGGCTTAACAATAAAGAGAAACAGAACCTTGAGGCCAGCCTTAGTGAGGTCATGGAACAAAAGTTGGATGATGCATCTTCTGTTATGACTTGGCTAGATAAGGTAACAAATCTACAATATCAAGTCATCGATTTACATGGTGCTGATGACTTCAAAAAGGGTAAAGATGGAGTTGAAATCGCAATTAAGCCGAGCAAGTCAATTCAAGTAGCAAGAAAAAGCAAGTCATATGTGAGCACTAAGTCTATGTCAACATACAAATTGAGAGTCTATGACTATGCTCTGGTTTATTCAAAGAAGTTTCTAAAGCCATCAGAATCAGTATTTGAGCAAGAATTTGACTTTGAGAAAAGATTAAGTAACTATAAAAACTATGTCGGATTGCCTATAGAGGAAATAAAATCGCTTCTTAAAAAGTCTTTGGATAGTGAGCAGTTAAAAGAAAAGTATCTTCTTGGAATTCGAACAGATAAGTCTAATTTGAATAACTCAATTGTTAGTGTAACCGAATCTTTAAGTAGGCAACGAAAGATTACGATTCAGTATTCAGGAGTTAGCGTATCTTTGAGACTAATAAAGCCCATATTGGGTTCTCTGAGGTCTCAATTACTCTTGACTCCCAATCAAAAGAGCTGGAGAGCAGAGGCAAAGTCCGGTGCTGAGTTTCTATCAGTTGAGATAGATTCCTTAAAAAACGAAGACTTGTCTAAAATTGAAAAGATTCTTCAATTGCATTCTGAGTAAGCTTCTAAAATCAATTCATCAGCCCTATTCTTGTGTAGTGAACGATAACGTATCGTCGAATTTTCCAAGCAAGCTGGGCAAGTGGAAAATAAAGAGGAGATTGGCTTCCCGAGAAGACAAGATTGTGCTCTTGGGTGAAAACAATGGCGAATTTGCAGCGATAAAAATATTGAAGAATGCCGACCTTCTTGAAGATCGCGAAAGACGCCGATTTGATCAAGAAGTAATCAACTTAAAGAAGCTTAATCACCCACACATTCCTAAAATAGTTGATTTAGATATTGTTGATGCAATGCAACCTTGGATTGCAACAGAATTTATAAGTGGTCCCACAATTCAAGAACGAGTTAGTAAAAAGGGCCCTTTGAAATTAGACGAGTGGTTGAAGGCACTAAAGGAAATTACAAGTGCTTTGGCTTATGTGCATTCGCTAGGTGTTTATCATAGAGATATTAGTCCTTCAAATATTATGTTAAGTGACAGTGGAGCCAAACTTATCGACTTTGGTATGTCCTACCTTGAGAATACACAAACTTATAGTAAGTCGGCGATGAGTGTCCAAGGAACACCTGCAACCCTTTCTCCAGAAAGCTTGTCTTTCAAAAAAGATTCAAAGATGGATATGTTCTCCTTAGGCTCTACTTTTATCTTTGCTGGTTCGCGCCATTACCCTTTTTCACAAGAAGACAACAACGAAGCTAATTGGATGCAGTCAATTTTATACTATGCCCCTAATTTTAATAACTTAAATCAAGATCAGATTCGTTTACTGCAGCCACTTTTGTATAAAGACTTAGCAGATCGTATTTCCTCTAGTTCTTATCTTGAAATTTTAGAAGAGATACAAATTCATGACGATATATTGATAACAAAAGTACCAAAATTAGAGTCTCACTTAAAGAATGCTGAGAAAAAATTAACTCGTGGCAATCTAGGAGCAGTAAATGTAAAAACAAAATGGAGAAAAAGATTTAAGATATTACTTATTGCGGGATTTGGTCTTCCTCTAGCTTTACTAATTCTTGATCAACTGTCGCTAATTAAAATAGATTTTTTATATCTACTGCTTTGGATTGGTCTTGGATTGATTCCAGTCTGTGCGATAGCCCTTGGCTTTGTCTCATTTTTTAAAGGCTTAGGTATAAAGAAATGGGGTAAGAGAAGATTTATTAAAAGTGCATTGCTAGCTTTCCTTGGTACTGTTTCTCCGTACCTGCTGATACTAATCCTGGCTCTGGGCTCTTTTTTACCCAGCCAATTTCAATTCTTCATACAAGATCGTGTCTCAGGGAATTCTAGCTCTATTAATTCTGTCTACTCTAAAGTAACGACTCCGAAGGTTGCTGAAGCATATAAGGACAATAGCCCTAAAACTGTTGAAATCCTATCCTTAATCGATTCTGCAAGAAAGTTTATTGATGATAAAAATTATGAGAAAGCCTTATCTACATTAGATCAAGCTGTCATTCTGGGTAGCTCTGAAGCTCATAATTACATAGGCTTAATAAAAGACTATCAAGGTTTGACATTTGAAGCACAAGCTGCATTCTTAAGAGCTGCTGAGTTAAATTTTCCATCTGCATTTTGGAATTTGGGCTACATAGAATTTGAGTATGGAAATACTGAAAAGGCAATAGAGTGGTGGGAGAAAGGCAAATTAAGAAATGACTCAAGTTCGTTTAGGTCCCTTGCAAGAGCCCACCTTGATGGGCTGACTGGACTAAAGCCAGGTGAGCGAGAAGAGCAATTTCTATCAAATTTACGTCAAGCAGCTAGTTTGAATGATGAGAAGTCTATGTATGATCTTGGTGAGTATTTTGCGAATAAAGGTTCAGATCTAGACGAGGCGCTCTATTGGGCTAAAGAGTCTTCAAACCGTGGTTTATATGCGGGTCATGTATTAGTTGGGAGAATTTATGAAAAAAGTAAGGAGTGGAATTTAGCCGAATTGTTTTATCAGAAGGCTATAAACCGAAATGATCCAGAAGGTATGTTTTATCTGGCCAAACTCAAATCTAGTAGAGGTGGAAAGTCTGCTGAGGTTTGTAAATTACTTGAACAAGCTAAGGCAAGAGTTCAAGAATCAATAAATTATACTGATCCTGCTTGGCAAATGTCGGATATTTTCATCGAAAAGGAAATTACAAAGGCATCGAAAAAGCTTTGTTCTTCTTCAATAATTCTTGGGGCCTCCAACAACAATAAACCTTTAGGTAGTGCAAAGCCGGTACCAAGTTCGAGTCCTTCTTCTATAAAGTCCATCACTCCAAGTAATTCCCCCACGGCAAATCCGAAGTCGACACCAACTCCGGTTCTATCCTCTGATGAGCTAAAAGCAAGTGCGCCAGTATCAAAAACTGTAGTGATATCTGAGATTTTTGGAAGGGTGTTCAAAGACAATCAAGGATTTTGGGTTACTACTTTGAGTAACTATAAGGGGCAACCAGTGCCTCCTATTACAGGAATTCAATTCAGGCTGACTGGTTTCCCAAATGCTGACTGGTTTCATGTTCCCTACAAGCTAAAAACTAGTGCAATTACAGACTCGGTATATGCCGCAGTGGACGATATATTCTTAACAGTTTTGCTAAATCGTTCAGAAATATGCCCTGAATTCAGGGCTGTGCGAGAAGAAAAGGGAGAAATTGTGAATATCTGGACTAAGGGCCAACCTGAGTGTGTGAATGACTATAAACCCTAAAGTCCAATTCTCGTATCTTTCTTCTGAACAAAAATCTGTTTTTTTGGTTCTGACCTTGACTATCTTTGACCCATGACTGCCTCTTTGACCCCAGAAGAACGCGCCAGAGTCCTTATAGATGAACAACTGACTCAGGCTGGCTGGGTAGTTCAGGACCGCAAAGACATTGACCTGGTTAATCATGTTGGAGTTGCAGTGCGTGAAACTCTTCTAAAGAATGTCGCCGGCCGGGCAGACTATCTTCTTTATCTCAATCGAAAAATAATTGGCGTTATTGAAGCGAAACCATCTGGAGTAACTCTCACAGAAGTTCAATGGCAATCCCACCGATATTCCAAAGGATTAGACGCAGAGCAGAAAAAAATTGCGGTTTTAAATCGCGATGAGCTTCCATTCATTTACGAGGCATCAGGGACTGAGACTCGCTTCACAAATTTGTATGACCCAGACCCTAGGGCTCGACAAATCTTTAATTTTCAAAAGCCAGAGACACTTGCACGTATCATCCGAGAATCGGAAAATAATTGTCAAGCTACTTGGCGCGGTCGAGTGCACACCATTCCAGACACAGAGGGTTATGATCTCCGTCCGGCTTCGCGCAGAGCAGTAATTGCAATTGAAGAGTCACTAAAAGCGAATCAACACTCACGTTCCCTGGTTCAGATGGCAACGGGTGCAGGAAAGACTCGCATGGCAGTTACCGAGTCTTATCGACTTCTTAAACACGGAGGATTTACCCGAGTTCTATTTCTTGTCGACCGGAATAATTTAGGTGACCAAACTCTGCGCGAGTTCCGAGATTTCACAACTCCAGACGATGGACGAAAATTTACTGATCTATATAACGTAGATAAATTAACCGGAAGTGGGATGGTCGGCTCCTCAGCAGTTGTAATTTCAACAATACAAAGAGTTTTCTCAGTACTTAAAGGCAGGCCCGTAACAGAGGAAGATGATCCAGATGTAGATGGTTATGTGCCAGATGCACCAGTAGAGGTGCAATACAACCCAGAATTACCTCCAGAAGCCTTCGACCTAGTGATAGTTGATGAGTGCCATCGCTCTATTTACGGCCTATGGCGTGGGGTAATTGAATATTTCGATGCACACATTATTGGGCTTACCGCCACTCCTACTAAGCAAACACTTGGCTTCTTCCAACAGAATTTAGTCTCTGAATACACATTCCCACAATCTGTTGCAGATAAAGTAAATGTTGACTTTGAGGTCTATCGCATCCGCACCAAGATCACTGAGCAAGGTGGCTTATTAGATGCCGGCACCGTTGTACCAGTTATGGATAAGCGCACTCGAGAGCAACGATTACTTGAGTTAGATGATGATATCCCCTACACCGCAAGTGAATTAGACCGCAGTGTTGTCAGTAAGAGCCAGATTCGGACAGTCCTTGAAACTTATCGTGATCGTCTATTTACAGAGATCTTTCCTGGAAGGCGAGTGGTTCCTAAAACTTTGATCTTTGCCAAAGACGATAATCATGCAGAAGAGATAGTCACCCAAGTGATGCAAGTATTTGGTAAAGGAAACGACTTTGCTGCAAAAATAACTTATAACTCAAAAGATCCAAAGAAATTACTCCAAGACTTCCGTAATTCTCCTACTTTGCGTATTGCAGTCACAGTGGACATGATTGCAACCGGCACAGATGTGAAACCCATCGAATGTGTCTTCTTTATGCGCGATGTTCGTTCTGGCACCTACTTTGAGCAGATGAAGGGTCGTGGCGCTCGCAGTATGGATGATGCATCCTTTACTGCACTGACTCCTGATGCCACACATAAAGAACGCTTTGTAATCGTTGATGCAGTCGGTGTTACCGAACATGAGTTTGTTGATGCAGCTCCACTAGAACGCTCCAAGACTATTCCTCTAAAGACTCTGCTCGAAAAGGCAGCCACCTTCACCATCACCGCCGATGAAACCGCATCGCTGGCTTCTCGTCTTGCACGATTGAGTCGTGAGTTAACTCCGAACGAGAATGCGGAGCTCACAGAGCTTGCCGGCACCCCACTTCAAGAGATAACTCAACAATTGATAAAGATTGCTGACCCAGACACTTTGGCACAAGTCATTGAAAATGCGCCTCTAGATAGAGAGGGCAAAAAAGATACTAAGCGTGCGATGTCGGAATTCATCGAACAAATAATCACTCCTATCGCTTCCAATCCTCAGCTTCGCCAGCGGATCCTGGAAATAAGACTCTCTCACGACTTAATCTTCGATGAGGGCAATAAAGATGAGCTACTTGATGCTCGCGGTGTAGTTGATAATTCCAAGGCAAAAAGTCTTGTTGAATCCTGGATTAAATACATTGAGGATAATAAGAACGAAATCACGGCAATCCAGATGCTTTACTCAAAACCTAAGAGCGTCAGCATCACCTACAAAGAGATCAAGGAGCTTGCCGAGCGCATCCGCAGGCCGCACCCAACTTGGACAGTTGATGTCATCTGGAACGCCTATCTGGCCCTTGAACCAACAAAGGTGCGTAAATCAGCCGTTCATACGACTACCGATTTGGTGTCACTGGTGAGGTTTACTCTCGGACAAATGAACGAACTTGTGCCTTATGCCCAGCTTGTTGAAGAGCGCTATGCCGCTTGGTTATTGCAACAAGAAAACATGGGCGTCACTTTCACTGACAATCAGCGATGGTGGCTAGATCGCATTAAGGATTCAATTGCACAGAGCGCGCACTTTGATGTCAAGGATTTAGAGATGTCACCATTTACAGAGCGTGGCGGAACTGATGGAGTACTTGCCGAACTTGGAACCTCAGTCACATCACTCATCGATAGCATGAATATGGAACTGGCTTCATGACTCGGACTTTACACAATTGGGATTCGCAACCGTTGAGCAATTTGGTCGATGCGATACGTCAACAATCGAGAATTGAAAAAGAAACGTTATATGAACTTTGGAGTATTCCTTCATTTACTGATGGTAAGCCCGAATTAATTGAAGGCAAATCAATCGGAAGCTCTAAACTAAGAGTTGAACCAAATGACATTCTACTAAGTAAAATAAATCCTAGAATCAATCGGGTATGGATAGTAGAAGATTCACATTTGGAACAATTGGCGTCTCCAGAGTGGTTAGTCGCTCGCATTAAAGATCCAAATCAATTGGATAAGAAATTCTTGTGCTACTACCTCTCTAGTCCCGAATTTCGAGATTGGATCAGTCAAGCCGCTTCGAGCGTTACGGGCAGCCATTCAAGGGCAAAAGCGAACGAGATCCTGCAAAGAAACATTCCACTTCCACCCCTCCCTGAACAACAAAAGATCGTCGAACTCCTCGAAGACCACCTATCGCGCTTGGATGCAGCGCTAGCTGATGTAAAGCAAGCAAAACTCAAAGCCGCAAAGTTTCGCCGCTCACTCTTACAGACTGCGTTTACTGGAAATCTGACTGGCGATGGAATTCGCCTCATGACCGAATGGAAGACCCAATCCTTAAAGGATTGGGAAATGCAGGCGCAATCTGGGTTCGCGTCAGGCGTGCATAATGCTGATGGAAGAGGTGTTACTCACTTGCGCCCGATGAACATAAGCAGATTAGGGAAATTAGATCTTGAGATTGTGAAAAGCGTAGAAGACGACTCTACTCGTCGAATTATGAAAGGTGACATCCTCTTTAATAATACAAATAGTTCGGAATTAGTCGGGAAAACTACAATCATAGAAATTGAAGGAGACTTTGCGTTCTCTAATCACATGACGAGACTTCGTTTTCCAGTAGAAAAAGTTAATCATAAATACATGGCTATGTTGCTGCATTCATTCTGGATGTCAGGTTTTTTCAATCAAATATGTTCAAATCATGTTAATCAGGCAAGTGTCGCAATTAAAAGACTTGAACAGATTGAAGTGGCACTCCCACCCCTCCCCGAACAACAGAAGATCGTTGAGATCCTCGAAGACCACCTTTCGCGCTTGGATTTCTCGGTTGCAATCGCGGATGCGATGGAAGAGCAATCTTCTTCCCTTCGCCGTTCACTTCTGCAAGCCGCATTCACTGGACAACTAACAAAAGAGGTAGCAAGTGTCTGATTCATCGGTACTGGTAAATAAACTCTGGGCGTTTTGTAATGTCCTTAGAGACGATGGTGTTGGAACGCTTGATTACACCGAGCAGCTTACTTATCTGCTCTTCTTAAAGATGGCTAATGAACGTGAAACGCGTGCCCTAAATCCAGAAAAGATTGTTCCCAAGGAGTGTTCATGGCAACTATTGCTTGATGCAGAAGGTGAGCAACTTGAACGAACTTACAAGGGAATTCTTGAAACACTGGCTAAGCAAAATGGAACATTGGGAGTCATCTTCCGTAAAGCCCAGAATAAGATTCAAGATCCTGCAAAGTTAAAGCGGTTGATAGTTGACTTAATTGATAAAGAAAACTGGTCTGCAACAGGTGTAGATATCAAAGGTGATGCCTATGAGGGACTGCTCGCAAAAGGCGCTGAAGATATTAAATCTGGTGCTGGTCAGTACTTCACACCCAGAGCTTTGATTGCGGCGATGGTCGACGTCATTCAACCAACTGCAAAAGACAAGGTTCACGATCCTGCATGTGGCACAGGCGGATTCTTATTAGCAGCGTATGAATATGCAGTATCACAAAAGAATCTTTCTCCAACAGATCGTGAACATTTACGAGATGGTTTCGTATCAGGAATTGAACTTGTTGACAGCACCGCGCGACTTGCGGCAATGAACATGCTCTTACACGGCATGGGTACTCCTAATGGTGCAAGTCCGATTGAAGTACGGGATGGTTTAACAGCAGATCCTGGAAAGCGATACTCAGTAGTGCTTGCTAATCCACCATTTGGAACAAAATCTTCTGTGACCATGGTTGGAGCTGACGGAAAAGTTACCAAGGGTGATTTGGAAATTGTCCGTGATGATTTCTGGGTTACCACATCCAACAAGCAGTTGAACTTCGTTCAGCACATAAAGACCATCATGGATATCAATGGACGCGCTGCCGTTGTCCTCCCAGATAACGTTCTTTTTGAAGGAGGTGCTGGCGAGACGGTTCGTCGCAGATTGCTCACCGAATTTGATGTTCATACTTTACTGCGTCTTCCAACAGGAATCTTTTATGCCGGTGGAGTGAAGGCAAATGTGCTCTTCTTTGATAAGCGTCCTGCAGCTGAGAAGCCATGGACGACAAAGCTTTGGGTCTATGACTTCCGCACTAATCAGCATTTCACGCAAAAGACCATGTCTATGAAGCGTGGCAATCTTGATGAGTTTGTCGAGTGTTACCAGCCAGGAAACCGCGGTGAGCGTGTGGAGTCTGAGCGATTCAAATCATTCACCTATGAAGAGCTAATAGCCAGAGACAAGGTCAATCTCGACCTTATTTGGCTGAAAGATGACTCTTTAGAGGATGCCGCTAATCTTCCAGCACCAGAAGTTATTGCGCGAGAGATTATGGAGAATCTAGAGTCAGCACTCACTGAGTTTTCAGCGATTGTCGAAGCACTAGAAGCGGAGAAGCTAGAGTGAAAGAGTTAGGTAAATTAGAAAAAGTTGATGTGCGTGAAGTGTGGAAGCACGAAGCTAGGGACTTCAGTACTTGGCTGGCGAGACCTGAAAATCTCGACGTGTTAGCCGAACAGCTCGGCATCGAAATCGAACCCCTTGGAACCGAAGTTCCTGTTGGTCGATTCAATATAGATATTTTAGCTAAAGAGCCAAATACAAATGAGCAGATAATTATAGAAAATCAACTTGAGCCAACAGATCACGACC
>SXGQ01810902.1_pt1 | contig 14547 bp, 18 predicted proteins | sample 3178371 | NCBI WGS metagenome assembly SXGQ01 (sample SAMN11356859, study PRJNA531348) | freshwater metagenome | isolation source: freshwater sample F1-20 | place: China: Fuxian Lake, Yuxi | collected 2017-12-25
AGAATAGGTAAATGGATAGTCCCACATATACCTAATGATATAGAAACTTACGTAGAGGGTTTTTCAGGTATGTTCTGGGTGTTTTTTAATATGGACCTATCTAAGTACCCAAATTTAAAAACAGTCGTTTATAACGATTATAATAGGTTAAATGCAAATCTATTTAAGTGTTCTAAATATTGTGACAGATTATGGTTAGAACTATCTAAATATCCGTGTCAACAATTGGGTGTTGAAAATACTCCACCAGAATATGAAGAAATGTTTACACAGTATCAACAAGAAGTTTTCAATAGTGAATTGGTTATTGGAGATGAACCAAATTTTGAAATTGCCGCAAAATATGTGTATGTACTTACTCAAGTATTTTCAGGTTCAAAACCTGAAACATCAAAATACACCGATTATAAAGGTAAGTACAGATGTAAGGTACTAATTTTCATGGATAAATTGAAACATCCAAAATACAGAGAACACTTAGATAGAATAACTTTCATAGAAAATAAAGACTTTGAAGATGTTATAAAAAAATACGATTCACCAACGACGTATTTTTACATGGACCCACCATACTGGAAAACAGAAAATTATTATTCAAATCATATCTTTAACAGAAAAGACCATTTTAGATTGGCAACCGCGTTATCCAATATTTTGGGTAAATTTAGTTTATCTTATTATGAATTCGATGATTTACATTTGTGGTTTCCAACAGATGGAACTGCAATTAATTCAAAAGGACAAATGTTACTTTTTCAACCGATTAAATACAGATGGGAAAGACAAACATTTAAGAAAGCGGCGGCAGCGAAAAAAGATGGAACTCAAAATGACGGTGTCGAATTACTTATTATGAATTATTAACCATGAATTTTTCAAATGAAGTTTTAATCTATATACAAACATTAAAAAATTTCCTAAAAACAAACAAAGAAGCGAACATATATTTTTTGTCTAATGTAAACGAAGAGGAGTTTTTTGATAACCTATCAAAAATAGCTCAAAATAATTTTGAAAAAAATGGAGAACCAAATCTAACAGTTGAACAATTTGAGTTCCTAAGAGGAATAATGGTAATGTTTAACGAGATAGAAAAACAAGAAGAAATTTTTATATTTACTTTTGAATCAAAAAACATAAAATACCACTACAAATGAAAAAAGAATTCCCAAACAGTTATCCACTATATGAAACATCGTATGGTTCCGATTTACCATCAGACCAATATTATGTTCATATTTTTGATATGCTACCGTCCAAATACTCTGATATAACAAAAAAATACAAAAGAGATGTTGTAGGGTATTTTATTAAAAATGGATACGTAGAACATTTAAATATAAAAATGAAAAACAAAAGAAGTTGTTCTCTTGAACTTATGTTTGTTAACGAAGAGTTAAAATCAATGGTATTAATTAAAACAAAACCGTTGATTGAATCGTCATCTATTTTTAATGAAGAATTTAATATTGTGTATGTATACAATACATTACACAGTTCGTTTGAAGACACTTTTAACTTATTAGAAATTGATTCTTTTTTAATAGAACAAAAGAAAATAGGTGGGATAAGTCTACTTAAGTCTGATATGGGTCATTTAGATACAGAAGAATTTTCATTGACCATTCCCGAAATGAATTTGGAAATGAACTATGGTAATGAATTTCCAAAAATACACGACATCATAATGAATAGATTGACAAGACCTAATGATAAAGGTATCATATTATTTCATGGTGACCCGGGTACCGGTAAAACATCTTATTTGAAATATCTTACAACAGTTATATCTAAAAAAGAAATAATTTTTGTTCCACCTTCCATGGCAGAATCCTTGTCCGAACCAACAATTATTCCATTTCTGATGGAACACAAGAACTCTATATTGATTATTGAAGATGCTGAAAAAGTTATATCGGACAGAGAGAATGGTGGGTCGTCCGCTGGTGTCTCAAATATCTTAAATTTGACAGATGGGATATTAGGTGATTGTTTGAATATTCAAATTATTGCAACCTTTAACATGAAAAAAGAAAAAATTGATTCGGCTCTTTTAAGAAAAGGTAGATTGATTGTTGAACATAAATTTACCCCTTTGAGTGTTGAAAATTCAAATAAATTATTAAAACATCTTGGTAAAGAAAAAATGGTTGACAAACCAACTTCACTTGCCGATATTTATAATATTGACGAAGAATTAATTAAAGTTGATAATAAACAAAAAATTGGATTTTAAAAAAAAAACAAAAATGATTACAGTAACAGTAGAAGAATTAAATGAAATGAAAAAAAATGGCGAAAAGGTACTTGTGGACTTCTTCGCTTCGTGGTGTGGCCCCTGTAAAATGTTGCTACCAAGATTAAATGAAATGGAAAATGATTTTCCGAATGTAAAATTCGTTAAAATAGATGTGGACCAAAATAGGGAAGGTTCGATGGAATATGGAATACGTGGGGTTCCTACAGTATTAATTTTTAATGGTACAACCGAATTGTCGAGAACCAGTGGAGTTAGACCTGACCAATTCTATAAAGATGTTTTAAATACACTTTAATATGGCAAATCAAGTGTTACTTTTTACATTGGACGGATGTGGACATTGTAAAAATTTAAAAGAAAGACTAAATAACGAATCATTACCATTCACTGAAGTTGAGGTTAACAAAAACCAAGAACTGTGGAATAAAATTGTTGACCAAACAAAGAATCAATATTTACCAGCATTTTATATTAAACAAGACGACACAAATAGAGGACCATTTTTTTGTCCCGAAAAAGATTTTAAAAATGATGATGAGGCCGTTGAGTTAATTAAAAAATACATTCAAAATAAAGAAGGGGGTCAATAACCCCCTTTTTTTATTTAACTAAACTATTAATCCATTTATAGGTTTTTTCCATTCCATAAAACAGAGGTTCACTAACAACCCACCCAATTTTTTCTAAATAAAGTTTATTGTCGGATTTTCTTCCTCTTACACCAACAGGACATTTATAACCATACTTCTGTTTAAATTCTTCTCCACCAATATTTCTGATGTAAATTTCCTTACCTGAAATGTTAATAGCCATTTGTGCCAAATCATTAATTGTTACTTTTTCCTCTGAACCAATATTCACAGGACCTAAAAAAGAATCCTGTCTCATTAGTCTTAAAACCGCTTCAACACATTCATCCACATATAAGAATGAACGAGTCTGTTGACCATCACCCCAAACTTCAATTTCTCCACCGTCTAACATTTCGGCAACTTTCCTACACATTGCGGCTGGTGCTTTTTCTTTACCACCTTTCCACGTACCATATGGACCAAATATGTTATGAAATCTAGCAATTCGAACATCTAAATTATAATTTCTATTAAATGCTAAAAATAGTCTTTCAGAGAATAATTTTTCCCATCCATATTCAGAATCGGGATTTGCTGGATACGCAGATGATTCTTCACAATTTGGGTTATCGGGGTCGAGTTGATTATGTTCAGGATACATACAAGCAGAAGATGAATAGAAAACTTTTTTAACATTCTTTTTTGTACACTCATGAACAACATTCAAATTTATTAAAGCCGAGTTATGCATCACATTTGCGTCATTTTCTCCAGTAAAAATATAACCCGCTCCTCCCATATCTGCTGCCAATTGATAGACTTCATCCATACCCTCATCAATCGTTTCTGAGACCACTATAGGGTCTCTAAGGTCTCCAAGTATGAATTCATCACAAAAGTCCTTCTCATCAAAGTATTCGTGATTTTTTATGTCCACTACTCTAACGTAGTTTCCTTCATTTTTTAATCTTTTTGCTAGGTGACCACCGATAAAACCTCCACCACCTAATACTAATACTCTTTTCATTACCAATTATTTGATTCTTGATTTATGGTATAATTTATACCGTTTTTATTAAAAATTTTATCACAACTCATCTTATCAGAAAACCATGAACTTATTGAAATTTCATTAAAGTGTTTTTTATTTACCCACCAATCTTCGTAAAACAAATCTGGGTGTTTTTGTTGAGATACGTCGGCACATAATAAAACATAACCGTGTTTTTCTAATATTTGTCTTTGTGGTATTTTCTCATTTAACACATATTCTTGACCCAAGTAAGAATCGTGTTCAATCGTTATGATTTTAAAATCATACCCCACATTTAAAATTTTTTCTAATAATTTATATCTTTCACCCACTTTTTCCATGTCCAATGAAAGATAGTCAATTGTGTTATTATCGTAATATTTTGGGAGTAGTTGGTTATAATCTAAAGTAAAACAATCAGCATTTAAAAACGGATTTACCCTACAACTCCATTGATTTGTGTAATCAATAATATCTATTGAAAGTCCTGACCACCCTTTAGTTTCTAAAAGATATGTATTATTTATTTTTTTAGGTAGATAACAACCTAAATCTAAAAAGGTACCGTTTTTTTTATTTAAAAGATTTATAACAAATAAATCTTGACCACACTGTGAATATGATTCCATAATTATAATTCTACACCCCAAGGGTTAATAACTATTTTATTTTTTAAATTTAAACCTTTAAAATCTTTAGTGTCGTGAGTAATAACTATAACGTCTATGTCATTTACAAAATCATTGAATTTTTCGGAATATTCGGAAATTATTAATTTGTCAAAAAAAACTACGTCATATTTCTCAGATAATAATTTTTCATATAATAAATTACCTGGCGATTCAGTAGTTACATATGTACCTGGTTTAAATGATAATCCGTATACACCTATTTTTTTTGTTTTATAGTTTTTTACTTTTTCATATAAAAGTGTGTTTTGATTCTCGTTAATTTTTTGGGTTGCCTCTATATGAGGTGCTTCCAACCCTATGTTTTTACACATTTTTATAAAGGCCCAAGTGTCTCTTGGAAAACAAGTACCACCAAATGATAAACCACTTTTAATATAGTACGGTGATATTCTTTTATCATAACCTAATGCTCTTGTTATATTATTTGAATTTGCACCAAATTTTTCAGATACGTTACCAATAAAATTAGCGAAACTTATTTTCATTGTAACATACGCATTTAAACTAACTTTAGTTATCTCACCTTCAATCAATGACATTCTAACCACGGGTGGGTTATTTTTTAATATTTTCGAATAAATTCTCTCTGCAATATCTCCATATTTTGGGCTACTTTGACCCATTATTAATACATCAGGATTTTCAAAATCTTTGATAACTGTACCTAAGGCAACTAAGTCAGGAATATACACAACACCAAACCCTTCATTTAATTTTCTATTTGTTTTAGATTCTATCATACTCACAATAGTATCTTGTGTTCCTGGCATAACTGTTGAACTTAAAATAAATAAAAAATCTTTATTATTAGAATTTTTTAAACTATCACAAATACCATTAACAGCATCATAAACATATTTGTTTGAAAACTCACCTTTACTGTCTGAGGGGGTATTGACCAAAATAATTGAAACATTGACATTATTAGTTACATCACTAATGTCATCCAAATATTCTATATTATTTTGACCCTCAATTAAATATTCTTTTAATTTAGGTTCATTGAATGGTAATTCATTATTTTTTAAGGTGTTGATTTTATTTACGTCAACATCAATCCCTATAATTTTTTGACCATTTTTTGCGAATGTTGCTAAAAGAGGTAAACCTAATTTACCAAGACCAATTAATGATATTTTATCGATATTCATTTTGTTTTAAAATTGTGTTAATAATTATTTCCATGTCACGCCATTCCCCTATTGTGACTCTTATTGTGTTTTCTAATCCTTTAAACATACTTCTGTCTCTAACTAATATTTTAAGATTAAATAATTCTTTAATGATTTTTTCACTATCCAATACTTTAATTAAAATAAAGTTGGCTTCCGATTTAATAAAGTCAATTTTATGTTTAATTAATTCCCTTTGTAATTTTTTTCTATTATTATTAATGATGTCAATTCTTTTTTGAATGTAACCAAAATTGTCCATCGCAACTTCACCTAATCTTTGGGCGAAAGAGTTTACTTCCTTCGAGTTTCTAATCTTATTAATTGGACCCATTAATTCTTTACTTGAACAGATGTATCCAAGTCTAATTGACGCTAAAGAAAATGCTTTAGAGAAAGTTCTCGTTACAATTATATTTTTATGTTCGTTCACCAATTTTGAACATGATTTATTCGAAAATTCATAATATGCTTCATCAATAATAAATAATTTGTTTGGATATCTTACTATAAGATTTTCAATTATTTTTGGTTGTAAACAAAAACCTGTGGGATTATTTGGATTACTTATATAAATAATGTCATTATGTGCGATGTCATAAAAATTATATTCGTGTTTCCCAAATAAATCGTCTATTTGTGAGTAATTTATATTATTTGAATATAACCTTACATATGTTTCAATTTGAGTATAATTCGGATAATAAATAAGCATTTTAGTATCCTTATTTAAAAATGCGGCAAGAATGTAATGTAGAGATGAATCCGAACCATTAAAAATTTGTACATTTTCCAATCTAACACCACAATAATTACTTAATTTATTTAATAAAATTTTATTATTTATGTTAGGGTATTCACTGTAATTAATCGAAGAAAGGGACGATGTTAGTAATTTATAATACTCCTCATCGTAAGGTAAATTACATTCGTTCCAATCGAGTTTCTTTACATCAACACCATCAATTCTATTAGATGGTTTGTACTCCTCTATTAAATCTAAATTTATATTTGTTTTAATCATTTAATCTCAGTTATTACACACCTTATTTTTCCAGTAGTTGGATTTCTTGGTATTTCATTAACAATTTCAAATTGTAAAGGAAGATTACCCACTCTTTTTTCTATTTCATTTTTTAACTCATTTAATGCGGATTCCTTAAAATCTTTGTTTATTACTATTTTAAAATATAACGATTTATCTGATTTTTGGTAGAGTTGAAACATACTAATATCTTCTCTTTTTGACATCACGGTATAAAAATTAACCGAGGGAATTCTTGAACCACTCTCAGAAACCACCATATCGTCAACTCTACCATCTATTTTAGAAACAACTAATGGTCTAGCATTATCAAATAACACATTTTGATTAAGTGTAACCACGTCGTTTGTTTTATATCTAATAAACGGCATAACATAATTCATAAAAGACGTTCCAACAATTGTATTTGAATCATCAAATTCTGTATAAGAATATGTTAAGTCATTGTGGTAAAATTCACTTTCATTTGATTGATACATAAATGAAACTTTTTCAACTTGACCATAGTGCATTTTAAGATTGAACCCAAAAACCGATTTTATCTTATCACTCCATGAATCCAAACATTTTTCAGATGCACCGTGTATGGATTTTATATGTGGTAATTTTAAGTTGTGTTTTTCCAATAAACAAGACAACCAATATGCTGTAGATGGGTATGTTACAATAGTCGAAGAGCCGCTTTGATTTATTAAATTACAATAAAATAAAATAGTATCATCATTTAAATGAAATGGAGATATATAAATTCTTTTTAACTCATAATCTTTTACAACCAAATCATTTAAATCTTTAGGTGAATGTCGTCTAATCCATATTGACCATTTGTTATATAATTCACCACCATGTGATTTGAAACTGTGTAAAATATATGCTGCCTCTTTTTTGTACATTGAATCATCTCCATAAAACTTTAATCTACTACCAGTCGAACCTGATGTCTTGAAAAGAATTTTCTTACCGTTATAGTTTTTAGAGATTAAATCATCAAAATTATCATTAATTAAATCTTTAGTTAGTAATGGTAATTTTTTAATATCGTCAAAAGATTGAATATTGGGGTTAAACTCATATTTTGCGAATGTTTTTTGATAGTAAGGAACGTGATTATGGCAATGATGTATAACCTTTTTTAATTCGTTGAATTGGTATTCGACCGACCTATCATAAGACCATTCATCTACTTTATTTAAAAAATTAGATGTGTCAGAAAAAATCTTACCATATCTATACCTGAATGGAACCAAGTTGTAATAAACATTTTTAATAAAACTCGGTTGTTTTTTTATTATTCTATTTATTACTCCCATTAAAAAAATCGTTTGAATTTATTGCTTTATCGTCTATAAAAAAATCCGCATTAAATTTAACACCAGCTCTAAGCTCGTGAAACTTTAAACCAAAACTGATTAATTGATGGTAGGTTTGTTCATACCAGTTCTTTTTAGAAACACACCCCCTTGCGGTTTCAATAATAATTCGATTACCTTTGTCATATAAATCATTAACAACATTAATCCTATCGACAAACGGCAGCGCGTTTAAGTAATCCCAATTACCATCCTCTTTCTTCTTTGTGTCACAAAGAGTGTTATCTAAATCAAATACGTATATCATATTATTTTTCGGTTTTCATTTTTTATTTCACCATTTAATAGATGACCATATCTTTCCATTATGATTTTAGAATTTCTTAGATGGGCTCTGTTATGAATGTCTATGTTTTTTTGTCTTCCTGTACCCCAACTTGGTTCGGACTGATAATCAATCCAAAATAAACCACTTATTTTACCCAATTTTTCAAACGCCCTATACGATAAATCGTGGTCATCATAAGAATTTGGACAAAGGTGTTCGTCAAAATAATTTAAACTAACAACGTCTGAGTAATTGTACATTAAAGGACCTCTGTTAGCAATCTCCCTAACACCAAATAAATCTCTTGAAAACCCTAATCTTCTATCAGCGGCATTGTGTGTTTGAATAGTGTTATTGATAATCCTATTATTGTGTGCGGTTTGAGATGTGACAGCAAAGACATCAGAATATTGTTGAAATGGTAATAACATCCTTTTGTCGAACTCTTTTTCATTGATAATCATGTCGTCCTGTATCAAAATAACATAATTTGACATCACTTCTTTTAACCCAGCATTGTTTGCTCTTAATTCAAAAACATCATCTGTGTAAACATATGTTATTTTTTTATTAAAATCTTTTAATACGTTTTTTGTTAATTCTTCAGTTTTGTCGACACACCCATCAAATACCACAATAATTTGTTCAGTCAAATCAGAAACATTATTCACAATACCTCGACAAACCGATTCTATCATGTTTTCCTTATTATGTGTTGTCAATAAACATGTAATTGATTTATCCATTATTCAATACGTTTAAATACCCGATTATGACCAACACATATAATTTCTTCAAATAAATTTGATGATTCAATTTCCTCAGATATCGCTCTACATACATCAGGATGACCTTTATGTGCACCAATCCTATCAATTTTTTTATTACATGATGCATCATCCATTATAATCAACGAACCTTTTTTGGTGATTTCTTTCATTAGTTTTATATCTGAAATAACACATTCATAATCATGGCAACCATCAATATAAACAACATCAAAAGACCCTCTATTTTTAATTTGAGATTTAACAGATTCATCAACAGAATTTCCTTGTATAAATTCTTTATTAAAATTGAAATCTAAATTAAAGTGACTAAAAAGATTTTCAATAATTGCTCTGTAATTGATTTTATCATATTTTGAATATTTGTCACCCAAACCATCTAGTGGCGAAACACCCAATATATCTACAGTCTTGTTATATTCTTTAGATAATAACTTTATTAAACTTAATACTTGACCTTTATATACACCAATCTCTAAAAAATTAAAATAGTTTGGTTGGTTTTTAACTACTTCCCTCCATACAATGTGAAATGGGTCTTCACCATAACCCAAATTATTTTCTTGTATGTGTTTTCTATGTGAAACCAATAAGGAATCACTTTTAAATTCGTTTAAAAGTTCAGAGTAAATTAAATCTAAATCGTGATTTTTATATTTTAAAAAAGTTTCCATTCTTTTGGTATGTCGGTTGTCCAATGATGAGAAGTCCAAATTTTTGGGACATATATGTTTTTACCCTTGTTAAAATATGCAGACCACGCTGACAAAGTAGAAGGGGCTATAGATAATATTTTACATTTACTTAAAATCATCATGTCTATAAACATGGGCTCATCTTCAATTATTCTTATTTTTTTATTTTTTATGTTTAAATTATCAATAAAATTTTTAGATTTCTGAATATTATCAGAAACAACATATATCGTATCGTAATTATCAAATTCATGATTAATTACGTAGTCATAATACTCCATTGGTACTTTTATCGCGGGATTATTATCACTACCAATTCCTAATCTAAGATGTAAACCCAAAATTCTATTATCGTTTAATTCAGGATATGATTCGAGAAGATATCTATCTACGGATTTATTGAATAAATTTTTTAAAACATCAATTTGGTTTTGAACAAATCGATAACCAAAATAATAACCCATAACCACACAATCTTCACCCTTCCCAATCGATTCAATTTGGTGCTCAAATACCACTCGTTTATTCGAAATTATTGAGTCAATTGATTCTTTCTCAATTGTAAAATTTAACGTTGGAAAAATTTCATTTATCGTGTTTGGTAAATTGTTTTTTTGTAACAAAACATGACCACCGAAATCATCAAAGTCGCTGGGTCTTAATGCTAAATTTCTAAAATTATAAACATCATTTTGTGATGCATTAACTCGATAGAATTTTATGTCACAACCATAAATTTCTTTCAACCTTAACATATTGGCTATTTGGTACAGTCTATTACCAAAACCACCTACCATAATAGAATGAATCGTCATTATATAATGTAATCTTTTTTTCTATGATGTAGAAATAATTGTTGGAAATCCCTACACCCACATTTATTACCCCATTCTGAGGGGTCAACTAATGGGTTTATTTTGTGTTTAATTGATAACAACGACAAGACGCTTTGGTCGTGTCGATGGTCATAATAACCATTATAATTAACCCCATATTGATTAGGGGTATCTGTTAATATAAATTTGTTTTTACAAAAGTCCAAATACTCTGAAACAAATTTAATTGACATCTCATTTTTTTGGTATATTTGGTAAGATGCGTTTAAGTGTTTTCCGTTTATATATTCATCCGAATCACAACCCATCAAAACGAAAGTATCCTTTTTACAAGAAATAAAATTTTGAGCAACACCACCGGATGTCATTCCATCTCTGTTATCAAATAGTATTATTCCACTTGTGTTGGGTAATCTTTCATACAGAAATGATGGGTCACACAAAAAAATGTTTCCCGCATCAACATAAAAAACTATATCACCATCATCAATTTTTTCAATAGTTTTTTTTATGAAATAAGGTTTCCATAACCAATACCCCGCACCTTTTTTTTGACTTAATATTTCAATATTTTCATTATAAAAATCAGAATCAATATCACCAAAATTGTACTTGTGTATCTCATCAAAAAAATTTTTTGAACTATTAACTAGTGAAGATATTGATAGGTCGTAGTCATTTGTCCCAAATACCAATAAATGTTTTTTCATTAATGTCTTATGTTGTAATATACTTCTGGTGTAATTATGAAATTATTAGTGAAGCTTTTTAGTTTGGTGACCATGTCATAGTCCTCACCATTCCTGTTACTATCAAATAATAAACCTTCAAATTTGTTTTTATAACAAAAAGAAATACCGACATTACCAAAACTCAAATTATCACTACCGGGTTGAGGCAGTATTCTACCATCGGAATACCTCATTCTAAAAACAACAAAATCATACTCACTATATTTTTCAATCAAATCACTAACGTAATCGGAGCTCACGGTGTCATCATCATCCAAAAAACCAATCCATTTAGTTTTACACATGGATATTCCAACATTTCTAACCAAACCAGACTGTCCGTTAAACGGACCGATTGTTCCTGTTTTTTCTATCCTTATGGTTTTTATTCTCTCATCATAGAAATCTTCACCATCCACCCCATCATAAACAATTATACATTCCCAATTTGGATTAGTCTGATTAATTAAAGAATCGACAGACCTTGATAATGTCGGTCTATTCAATGACGGTATTATAAATGTAATTTTATTTTCCATTTTCGAATAGTTTTTGACCATTTTTATCTATGAAAGCCGATAACGTTTGACCGTCTTGTTTTTGTCTTTCAGTTACACCATCAACTTCATTTCTGGATTTTGATTCATAATGCGTCGCGACCGACTTACCACAAAAATAATTTTTGTAACCACTTAGAATACATGTTAGATTTAATTCAACATCTTCAAAATATTCAACATACGATTCATTGAACATCCCACATTTTTCAAAAACATTTTTTCTTATCATTAATAAGGCACCTGTGTTACCTAAAACCTTTGTAACGTTGTTTATAAAATTATAATATGTACCATATCCAATGTGTCCCAAATTCATTGAACCGTTATTGTTTTTGTTCATCATTACTCCACTGTGTTGTATGGTATTGTCCTCGAAGTGAAGTCTAGCACCCACAGTACCAACATTACGGTTTTCTTTAAAAACTAATAACATGTTGTATACAACGTTGTTTCTTAGTTTTATATCATTATTACAAAATAAGATGTGAGTGTATTCATTACTTATATGATTTCTAACCACATCATTATTTATTTTTGCAAAATTGTAGTAATCGTATTCAATTAATCTCACGTCACCCAAGTGCAAAATGTTTTTTCTAATCCATTCTTTTTCTTCGTTTGAAGAACCGGTGTCCGCTATAAAAATGGTGTATAGTTTTGTGTCACAATTCTCAAAAAAAGAATTAACACAATCAAATAGAAGTTCCACTTTTCCTTTTGTTGGGATTATTACCGCAACTTTATCATTGGTTTTGAGAGGTTTTTCTTTTATGTTCTCAATATATGGTTTTGACGGTTTTAAATCTAAAGGTAAAACGTTACTATACTTTTTTAAAAACACATCTTTTGTATCAAAAAACTCTTGGTTTGGTTGACCGACTGATTGGTGAGTAATATCAAAAGACGAAGTCACACCTATCTTTATACCATCCAAATAATTTGGTAAACAGAAAGAATGGTCATAAAAGTGAAACTTACCTATTGTCTCATCAAAAGTGTGTTTAATTTTTGTTTTATCGAATGCAATAAACAACCCATCAATTGTAACTACCGGAATTAATTCGGGTAATTTTGTTGAGTACCTACTTAACCATTTTTTCTGACCTTCAGGATGGTGATAAACTTGACCAACCATGGTTTGTTGCATTTTTTCCCAGTAGATTCCTGATTCGGGAAAATAACAAGAACCGGCTTTACCTATTATACCATAATCAGGATTATCCTGAAAGTTTTTAAGTAATTTTTTTCCCCAATCCGATTCTAATTTTATGTCATTATGGCAACAAACAATTATATCATTTTTAGAATCACGAATCCCCTTATTATAAATTTCTGCGAGTGTGAATTGATTAAAATTTTCATATTCTAATATTTCGTAGTTTTTAATTCCAATCGTTTTTTTTAAGTGTTCCTTAAAAGACTTATTATAGTCGAGACTTTTGTGTGTTGAATAGATAATTGTTATCATATTTTTTTTTAAGAAATATACGAAATAAATTTTAAAATTTAGAACCTTTACTTATTAGTTGATTGTAGTCATTTATTTGTTTTCTAAACTCCTCTTTATTTATGTAAAGGTCCAATGCCCTGTTTACAAGTTTCTGAAAATTAATTGGACCATCGACATTTTTTGATTTAAATTTATTGTAAATGTCATCAATCACAATTACACTCGTGAGCTTTGTTTGAAATTTTGGCATAATAATATTGTATATATTTATATATATAATTTTTAAAAAAATAAAAATCACACTTAATAGTGCGAATTTTATTCTGGTTCTTGATTATTGTTTGTTTCGTTAGTCATTTCCTCAATTTTATCAATAATTTCATTAATTTGTTTTTCCATTATTGTAATTTGTTGAGGAGGAACCATATTGGTTCCGTCTAGTTGAACATTAACCACTTGGTTATTTGTTTCTTCATTTCTTTTTTTGCATCCGCATCCGGCCATAATTTTGTTTTTTTTATAAATATTTGGTTTATTGAATTTTATTTATTATATTTTTGATAAAAAAATATCAAAACAAAAACAAAAAGTAAATGGAAAAGGAATTCAAAGTTGTAAAAAGTGTACAACACTCTAATTATGAGGCAATAAAGAATATAATGGAACTTCATGGTATAGAAAGATTTGATTTAGATTGTACGTATTCAAAAGGTAATTTTTGGAAAGATTTACCTGACCCAGTAAATAAAACCGACCTTTATCCACATTACGACCACGTTATTCAAGCAAATTCAGAAAATTTACCCTTTGAAGATGGTTCAATGAAGAGTATTATGTACGACCCACCTTTTGTCATTGCAGGAAAAACGTTTAAAGAAAACAGACCCGGAAGTTCAATTATTGCAAAAAGGTTTGAGGGGTATACAACATACAAAGAATTACAAGAAAACTATTACAACACCTTAAAAGAATTATATCGTATTTGTGAAAAAGACGGGATTGTGGTGATGAAATGTCAAGACACAGTATCAGGTGGAAAACAACACTTTAGTCATGTCATGATAATGAATATGGC
>SXGQ01534819.1_pt1 | contig 14541 bp, 10 predicted proteins | sample 3178371 | NCBI WGS metagenome assembly SXGQ01 (sample SAMN11356859, study PRJNA531348) | freshwater metagenome | isolation source: freshwater sample F1-20 | place: China: Fuxian Lake, Yuxi | collected 2017-12-25
CTCACCCGCTTCGCCTTCGGCTCCTGCTACAAACCCCAACACCCCGCCCCCGCACGCACCCACACCATCGCCCGCAAACCCCAACTCTTCATCGCCCTCGGCGACAACATCTACGGCGACACCGAAGACATCCCCCTCTTCACCCGCAAATACCGCCAACTCGCCCGCCAACCCGAATGGCGCGACCTCACCCGCACCTGCCCCGTCATCGCCACCTGGGACGATCACGACTACGGCGCGGACGATAGCGGCCGCGAATTCCCCAAAAAAGCCGAGTCCAAAACCCTCATGCTCGACTTCTTCGATGAACCCCCTGACAGCCCACGCCGCCAACACGAAGGCATCCACACCAGCTACCTGTTAGGCCCCGGCAACCAACGCGTCCAGATCCTCCTCCTCGACCTCCGCACCTTCCGCTCACCCCTGAAATCCGCACCCTCCACCCCCTACCCAAACCTCGGTCATTACCAACCCCTAACAGACTCCGACGAGCAAAACTTGTTAGGCGACGCCCAATGGAAATGGCTCGAAAACGAACTCAAACAACCCGCCACCTTCCGCTTCATCGGCCTCTCCACCCAACTCGCCGTCGGCTTCAACGGCTACGAAACATGGGCCAACTTCCCCAAGGAACGCGAACGCTTCTTCAACCTCCTCGCCTCCACCCGCGCCCAAGGCGTCATCCTCCTCTCCGGAGACACCCACTGGGCGGAACTCAGCCTCGAACAACGCCCCGGCCTCTACGGCATCTTCGACCTCACCTCCAGCGGCATCAACCAAGGCTGGCCACACCTCGGACACTCGGACAAACGCTGCGGCCCCGGCTTCACCCGCGCCAACACCGGCTTCGTCGAAATCGACTGGTCTTCCCCGGATCCCGCCGCCCGCCTCTCCATCCACGATGACCACGGCAACGAACGCATCGCCATCACCCTCAAACAATCCGAACTCACCTTCTCCCCGCGGAATCTAACACCTCCTACGCTCGCAAACCTCCACCACACCACCTGGCAATCCGCCTTTGGCGACATCACCTTCACCCGCGGCGAAAACGGCAACTGGACCGCCAACTACGGCAAAGGTAGTAGCAAACTCACCGAATCCGGCGGCTCCCTCAACGGCACCTGGCAAGAAGGCGAAAACACCGGCCGCTGCCGATTCACCCCCTCCCGCTGCGGCCGCTTCATCCTCGGCTCCTACAGCCGCGGCGATGGCCCACTCCTCCTCTCCTGGCCCTGCTGGAAAAACCCCACTCACGACCAAAACCAACAATCCCGGTAACCTCCAAAATGGCCGCCAGCTCCACCCCTAATCATCCTCATCCCATGAAAACCCTCGCCCTCGCCGCACTCATCACCATCCTCATTCCCTCCTGCAGTCCACGAAAATCCCCGGAACCCCATCACCCAGCCGGAACCGCTCCCACAAATCCCACACCCGCAACCCCCTCCCCGGACCCCACAAACCCGGATTCACTCATCGGTCTTCCCCTCAAATACGCACAAGCCGCAGCAGATACCCAAAAAATCCCGCATCGCGTCATTGAAATCGGACGGTCAGCCCCAACCCGCAACACGTGAACACAGACCACAACAGCTCAATTTCACCGTCAAGGGCGGCATCGTCACCGCCATCACCAAAGGCTGACCCCCCAATCGGCGGTTTTTTCCATTGCCAAGCCCCGCCCCGTTTCTAGCATGCCCACATCATGAAACAACTTGCCACCCTTGCCGCCCTCGGTCTCCTGGCACTCGCCATGTCATCCTGCTGCTGCCTGTTCTGACCCGCCCAATTCCCTCAAAAATATCCAAACCAACCCTCCCTCTCCTAACACCAACCACCACCTCACCATGAAAAACCTGCTCCAGATCGCCGCACTCATCGCGGTCTCACTCGGCTTCTCGTCCTGCTGCTCCATGTTCGGCATCGGCACCCAAGCCGCCGGCTACACCACCGAGACCCGCCAGGTCAAAACCTGCGGCTACGACATCATCACCGAGGAAGTCTACGTCCCAGGCTCCGCCAAAAGCGGCAAAGGCGGCATGGTCCAAACCATCGAGAAAAAAGTCCCACGCTACAAGACCGTCACCAAAACCGTCCGCGTCCCCTGCGGTGACTGCGTCCGCTTCTATTGCCCCAAAAAAGACTGCTGCGGCACCACCTCCGAGTCCACCCGCCGGCTCGCAAGCGCACAAGGCCCCGTCGGCAGCCCACACATCGGCCTCATCCCCACCATGAAACCCATCGCACCCTAAGCGATCCCTCATCACAAGTCTCCCAAAACGCGGCAACCCTCACCGGTCGCCGCGTTTTTCTTTTCTCCCATCGCTCCTTAGAACCAACCCAGAATCCAAACAAAAAGGCTGGAAATACCACGCCGTTCTCCCATCTTGTCCCCGACCCCATACCCACCGACGCCATGCCCGTGAACATCGAAATGCCCAAGCTCTCCGACACCATGACCGAGGGCACCCTCATCAAGTGGCACAAAAAAGTCGGCGACTCCGTCGAAATCGGCGACATCCTCGCAGAAGTCGAAACCGATAAAGCGACCATGGAAATGGAAGCCTTCGACGAAGGCGTCATCACGGAAATCCGCATCGCCGAAGGCGAAAAAGCCATCATCGGCGGAATCCTCGCCGTCCTCGATGGCGGCGATGGCGCAGCACCCGCAGCCCCGGCACAAGCCACCGCTGCAGCTCCCGCAGCCCAAGCAGCCCCGGCACAAACCGCTACCGCCGCTACCGCCGCAACTGCCCCTGCAAACCCCCAGAACGACCGGGTCAAAGCCTCCCCACTCGCCCGCAAAGTCGCCGCAGACCTCGGCGTCGACCTCACCGCCATTACCGGCTCCGGCCCCGCCGGCCGCATCGTCAAAAAAGACGTCGAATCCGGCACCACCACCCAACCCGCTTCCACCGAAGCCTCGGCCGCCGCCGCCCTCGCCGCCGCCGTCAAAGCCAAAGCCACCACCCCGGCCCCCGCCACCCCCCAGGCACCACCCGCCGCGCCAGCCGCCCAAGCCATCCTCCCCACCGCCAAAGAAGGCGACGAACGCGTCGAACTCTCCTCCATGAGGAAAATCATCGCCTCCCGCCTCCTTACCTCCAAGGTCACCATCCCCCACTTCTACCTCCACCTCGAAGTCGACGCCCAGCCGCTCATGGCCCTCCGCAAACAAATCAACGACCAAGCGGAAAAAACCCACGGCAACAAATTCTCCGTCAACGACTTCATCCTCAAAGCCGTCATCGACGCCGCCGTCGCCATCCCGGCCATCAACGCCTCCTTCGCCGGCGACCACATCGTCAAATTCAAACACGTCGGCCTCTCCGTCGCCATCGCCATCGAAGACGGCCTCGTCACCCCTGTCATCAAGGAAGCCGAAACCAAATCCGTCCTCGCCATCTCCCGCGCCGTCAAAGACTTCGCCGTCCGCGCCAAAGACCGCAAACTCAAACCAGACGAATTCGACGGCGGAACCATCACCGTCTCCAACCTCGGAGCCTGGGGCATCGAATCCTTCGACGCCATCGTCAACCCTCCCCAAGCCGCCATCCTCTCCGTCGGTGCCGCCATCGAAAAACCCGTCGTCAAAAACGGCCAAATCGTCCCCGGCCTCCGCATGAACCTCGGCCTCTCCTGCGACCACCGCGTCGTCGACGGAGCCGTCGGCGCCGCCTTCCTCGCAGAAGTCAAAAAACTCCTCGAGCAACCCGCCCTCATGCTGGTCTGACCCAAACCCCAGCCCACCCACCCGGCCTCCAACGTCGATAGGTGAACCCAACCTCCCCAAAAGCAACCCGCTGAAAACCAGCGGGTTCTTTCGTCTCCACCCCCTCCATCCCCCACCCACAAGCATTTTCTTGCTTACAGTAGTCTACATTCATCTATACTTGGAACAACCCGCCCCCACCCAAACTGACTTCCCCCGGCAAGCGTTTTCTCGGCATCAGTAATCTACATATAACTTATACATATAACTTAACAAAGTTTAAGAACCCCAGAGCTCGACCGACCGTCCTTCCCCACCCACAGCCCGGAAGCCAGGCACACCGCCCCCTCCACCGATTCCCCTCCACCGATTCCCCTTGCTTTCCCAAACCCAACAGAATCAATCATCCCATGCTCCAAGCATCTCAAACGATGCGCCGCGCCGGTCTACCCATCGCGCTGCTGATCCTCAGCTTCTTCGCTGGCAGGATGCTCAAATCATCACCCCAAAGGGATGATCCCCCACCACACGCAAACAACCCGAACCCAACCCGGACCACTACCCGCCCAGCAGACGTCTTCTCTGCCGCAACATCCGCCGACCTCTCACAATCCCTCCGCTCCACCGACACCGTCGAAACCCTCATCGCCCTATCAAAAGACGACCTCTACGAACGCCTCGCCCTCTGGCTTGTCGACGCGTCTGTCGAAGACATGGCCGCCTACTGGGAAGCCACCAAACACGAGGAAGACACCCACTACAAAATCCGCGACCTACTCTTCGTCCGTTGGACCATCACAGATCCCCTCGGCGCGATTAAAGCCGCTTCGGGAACCTCTTCCGCACACATTCCCTGGTGGGCATGGGCGAAAAACGACCCGCAAGCCGCCTTCGATCACTCCATCGCACACGGACATGACCAGATCGCATGGGTCATGCGCTCCATCGGTCAATCCAATCCCGATCTCGCCCTCAAACTACTCAAATCCCATCCCGACCTCCCACCCGAAACCGGTATGGACGGCATCATCTTCGGCCTCACCCGGGACGACCCCGAGGCCGCCATCAACCATCTCCACCAACAGGGAAATTTCTACGATTCCAAACCCCTTGAATCCTGGCTGCGCGAGGATCCACACGCCGCATTCGACTGGTTCGTCACCCACAAAGGAGAATTCGGCCATTACAACGAAAGCCAGGAACGGGCACTCATCAACGCTCTAGCGAGAGAAAACCCCGACCTCCTAACAGAATTCGCCACCAAACTCCCCATCGGATCCTTCCGCCGCAAACTCGAGTCCGCAGCCTTCGATCTCCTCATCGCCAAGGACCCCGAAAAAGCACTCGCCCAAGCCAAAAGCAACCCCTCCATCCGCCTCAAAACCCAGCAGCTCGCCAAAATCGCACTCGCCGAAACCGACCCGGGAAAAGCCCGCGAACTCTTCGCCCAACTCGCCGAAATCAACCCGAACTTTATCTACTACGAAACCCGTACTTCCTATCCCAATGGGAATTCCTCATCCACTTATCTATTCGAAGAAGGACAACAACTCATCCGGCAGTTGGCCGAAGACGATCCCCAAGCCACCCTCGATCTCCTCCTCAAAAACGGCAAACCGGAAGACTGGAACCCAACCTCGCAGGAAGCTGCGTCCGTCTGGATCAACCGCGACCCCGAAGCCTTCGCCAGCTGGGCATCCGCCATTTCAGACCCATACCTCCGCACCAACACTTATTCCAAACTCGTCCATTCCCTCTCGGAATCGGGCAATTATGAAGACGCCCTCCGCCACGCCTCAAACCTAGGTGAAAGCCAAATCGAAGGAACCACCCGGACCATCCTCAGCAAATGGAAATACTCCAACCCGGTGGCAGCCGCAGCTTGGGCCAAATCCAACGGAATCGAACTTCCATGAAAACCACGTTCCTTCCCATCGCCATGATCCTGTTAGGTGGTGCCATCGGCTTCCTCTCCGTGCCTAACAGACCAATCCACGCTGAAGAGGAATCAACGCGTCTCTCACCCCGCAAGGCACGCGACCGCTCACGCTCAACCACTCACGCGATCCCACCCGAAATCGCGGAAAAATTACGCCCCATCCACACCGCAAAGAACCCGGCCGAACGCCTCCGGGCCGTCATCCACCTCGCCAATACACTGCCGATCGGAGAGCTCGCAAAATGGTATGACGCCAAATGGCTAACCCTTCAAGACGGCGGCGATCTCAACGTCTTCTATGAAATCACCCGCAACCGCTGGATCGAAGAAGACCCCGGCGGCATTCTCGACCGCGCTCGCCTCAAAAACTGGAGTAACCTTGGTGACATCACCACACGCATCGCCCAGACGAACCCGGACTTCGCCCTCGAATACCTCGAAACCGTCAAAAATCCCTCGGACCGCAAAAATCTGTTAGCCAACATGGCCCAAGGTTTGGGTGAGAGCCGCCCTGAAGCCTTGCTTCACCTTGCAGCCACCCAATTTGATTCCACCCAAGGAACCTACACCTGGGCTTCCGCATTTTTGGCCATTGCCAAAAGCCAACCCGGACTCCTTGAAAACCCAGCTCTCCCGCCGGAACTCCGTAACCTCGCGCGGACCAGCCTCACTTCCACACGTCTCGAAGCAAACTTCGGTGCCGAACTCTCCAACCTTCTCAAATCACCCACCGGATTGAGCGATCTGACCGCGATTCTCGAAGACTACAACTTCTCACGCAAACACCTATCCTCGCTGTTAGACCACCTTGCGCAACTCCCTCCCGACTGGCTCAACCACCTCGGTCAAAGAAGCTACTACCTCGGCCAAAAGGATCCAGCCTCATGGATCACCACCGACCTCGAGGCCCTCGGAATGATCGAGTCCACCGCAAAAGATCTCAGGCAAAGAGCCTGGCAACAACTGGCTAGCGAGACTCCATTCGAGTTCTTCGCCCTCTACAACAAGCTGAATAAGGAACCCATCGAATCCCAAATCAACGCCATCAGCAACGCCCTCAGAACACTAACCTGGAAGAATCAAGGGCAAGCTCAAGAGTGGCTCGATTACTACCTCGCCCGCACCGATGACGAAAACACCCGCAAAATCCTCCGGGATTCCGTGTCCCAAGCCGACACTTCCGAGAAACTCGATCCAGAGTCCCTCCGCGAAAGATTGAAGGACGCAAACAACGATGCCGGGCAGCTATCGAATCTCCCTTATGACCTTTCAAACGCAGGTCCTCAGGTCATGCAGGAATTTAGAAGTTCCCTGACCAACATGACTACCGAGGAACAAGCGAAATTCGGGCGCAACTATTCCGAACATGACCTGTCCCGGTTCCCAATCGACATCCAGGCGAACCTCATTGAGGCCATGATCCAGCACCCGACAGATGAGCCAACGGAGAACCTCGAACGACGGATCTGGTATCAAACCAGCCAGCTTGCCACTTCATGGGGCACAGAGGACCCTGTGGCCGCGAGCCGCTGGGTGACGCAACTTCCCGCCAGGGAGCCGCGCCAATGGGCCCTGCGCAACCTGGCGACCTCCTGGATGCCTTACGAACCCGCAGCGGCGGAGGCTTGGCTCAAGAAACTCCCGGCAGCTGACCAAACGGATGTCCGGCAATTCCTCGAATCGAATGGAAACGGTAACCGTTAGAAGAGTCTGATGAATTCTTTATTTTTGAACTCAAATAGATCACCGTCATAAGCGTGTGGACAAGTCGCCCAAATCACTGTTCCACATAGCAACCAAGCGGGTTCCACGGCACGAACAACTTGCGAGCGAACGTGAAACCGCTGACCGGAACCTCCGCCCGAAGCCCCGCCCACCATCGCTATCACCAGATTCTTCCATGTTGTTCACAGCCCATTCCCGGGTTCTTGTTTCGCCCATCCGGATTGACGTCTCCGTCGTGCCGGGCAAGCTCGGCGCACAATGATCGCGCGTCTCCGAGGCAGAGTATGGGAAGCCTACCCGAACCGATTGGTGGTCGATGTCCAAGGCGTCGGCTACGAAGTCCTGGTCCCGCTTTCCACGTTTGACCGCCTCCACGCATCCGAAGGCATCGAGGTCGATCTCCGCACGCACCTCCACATCCGGGAAACGGCCCACACGCTCTATGGATTCGCCACCGAAGAGGAGCGCGACGTCTTTCTGATGCTGATCGACCGTGTGAGCGGCATCGGTCCCTCGATCGCCATGGCGGTCCTTAGCGGCATGCCGGTGAACCGGTTCAAGCAGTGCGTCGTCGCCGGAGATGTCACGGAACTCTCTCGCATCAAGGGACTTGGGAAAAAAACGGCCGAGCGCATTGTGCTGGAGCTCAAGGACAAGGTCGGCGTCACGGACACCTGGCAAGACGCCGCAAGCGGCCAAGTCACCGCCACCGCCGCCGATGCAGAGCTTGCGCTGATCGCCCTAGGCTTCAAACAAGTGGACGCCAGAAAGGCAGTGCGTAAAGTGCTCGAAGCCGATGCTGCCTCCACCACCGAGGCCCTAGTCCGCGGTGCACTCCGCGCACTCCAAGGCTAAACCCAAACGACCAACCGAACGTCTACATCCACAACCGATTCTATGAAACCGCTCCTTGCCCTCCTCGCCCTGACCTCCTTCTCCTCGATCGCCTTCGCGGCGGAGCACAACACCCTGACCGATGCGGAGAAATCCGCCGGCTGGAAGCTGCTGTTCGACGGCAAAGACGCATCAGCCCACTGGCGCGGTTACAAAAAGGACAGCCTCCCCGCCGAATGGGTGGCCGAAGACGGCGCCCTCGTCCGCAAAGGCGGCGGAGACATCATCACCAAGGAAAAATACGAAAGCTTCGAACTCACCATCGACTGGAAAATCAGCGAAGGCGGAAACTCAGGGATCATGCTCAAGGTGCTCGAAACCGAACACCCTCCCTATTGGACCGGTCCGGAAGCGCAAATTCAGGACAACGTCAAAGGCACCGACCCGCAAAAAGCCGGTTGGATGTATCAACTCTACGCTGCCGACAAGGATGCCACCAAACCCGTCGGCGAATGGAATACCTTCATCTTGAAATGTCAGAAAACTCCCAAAGGCACCTACGCCTGCGAGCATTGGATGAACGGCGAAAAGTATGTGAGTTATGAAATCGGCTCGGATGACTGGAAAGCCAAACTCGCCAAATCCAAATTCGCCACGTGGGAAGGTTTCGGCACCGCGGATGCGGGACACATCTGCCTGCAAGACCACGGCAACCTCGTCTGGTTCCGCAACATCAAGATCCGCGAACTCAAGCCTCTTGAGTGATCACTGATTAGGCTCGGATCAGCGGAAGTTTCGGATAGTCCTTGCCCAGGATTGGCTTGAGGCTCGGTGCCTTGAGCCAATCGGTGAGGATGGATCCGTAAACGCTGCGGAAATCCACGGTGTGCTGGATATCTCCCTGGTTGAGATCCGCAAGGCTTGGATGCTTGCCATGAAGTCCGCCTTTGACGGCGGGACCGGCGACAAACAAACACGAAGCCTTGCCGTGATCGGTCCCGGCGCTCGCGTTTTCTCCCACGCGGCGGCCGAATTCCGAGAAGGTCATCAGCACCACGCGCTTGTCATTGCCCTGTTGCTTGAGGTCCGCGAAAAAGGATTTCAGCGCGCCATCGAGTTGTCCTAACAGACGATCATGGGAATTGACCTGCTGGTTATGGGTATCGAATCCGCCATGGCTGACATAATACACGCGGGTCGGCATGCCACCGGCGATCATGCGGGCAACGAGGTTGAGGTTCCGTGAAACCGGGGTGCCGTCGTATTTGACGTTGGTTTTGTGCTTCGCGGCGATTTCGAGAATTTTCTTCGAGGAAACCCGGGCGTCGAGCGCCACGCGTTCGAGGAACGAGAGATTGGATTCGCCATCAATACCACCCACCTTGCCGCCGCCGGCCATGCCGATCGATGCGCCATCAACCGGGGCATCGTCGCCTTCCATGTCGGCTTCCGGCTGGTTGAGATTCGCGAAAAACTCCTCGGCCTCGGCCTTTTCGCCGCCACCGTGGATCCAGCGGTAAAGATCCGGTGTGTTGAGACAAACGCCGGGATTGCGCAATGCGCCGAAGCTTTCCGGTTGGGTTTTGTTGAAACTGATCCCGATGGTCGGATCGGAACCGGTGCAGGAGTTGTCGAAATAGCGTCCAAGCCAGCCGGTAGCGCTGCGGTTGGTGGTATCACCGGTTTCCCAGATGGAAGTTGATACAAAGTGCGAGCGGTTCGGGTTCGGATAACCTACACCCTGCACGATGCCAAGATTGCCTTCCTTGAACAGTGAGCCGAGATATGGCATCGCCGAGTTCAATCCGACGTGGTCGCTAAGCTTGATGAGGTCCTTTTCCTTTTTGCCGATCCGCGGCCGTGCATTGTGATAGATATCATCCGCGTACGGAACGAGCGTGTTGAGGCCGTCATTTCCGCCAGCCAGCTGGACCACCACGAGGATGGTGTCGTCCTTGCCGGTGACAGGCTGGACGGCGAGGTCCTTGGCACCTTCATGAAGTTGGGCGAAAGTGCGGTCGATGAACAGCGGAAGGGTCCAGGTGGCGGATGCGCCAAGCATGGTGGAGCGGAGGAAGTCGCGTCTGGTTTTCATGGGAAGAGGTTGGTTGGAGGTTGGGGATTCGGGAAATTCCGTTGGGTTTCAGCAAAGTTGATAATAGGGAGTGCTCATCATGAGATGGCATAACTCGCCGACTTCCTTGTCGGTGAAGATGACACCTTTCTTGGCTTTCGCGTAGTCGATGAACGATTCGCGGGCGAGTTTGGGAACCGGGCCCTGGAAGAAGCGGAAGATGAGGGTATCGACGAGGTCCTCGACATTTCCGCGGGACGCCGCAGGAGCGATTTTCTTGTAGTCGGGCCCACGCCAGTTTTTCCCCATGTTGCGCGGCGGGGGTGCCATGCCGGGGGTTTTCTCCATTTCAATCATCATGGAATCCGGCTCCTCCGCCTTGGTCGAGGCCTCGGTGGATCCTTTGGTGAGGAAACCTGATAGATTGTAACGGGTGAGCAGGGTGTTGGTGTTGATCCATGCCTTGCCCCAGTCCCAGCCGGCGACGTTGGGCGGCATGAAAAGAACCTGTCCCAACTGCTGCTGGCCGGTGATGGGGAATCCGGCTGGCGGTTCGCTGATTTCGAGCTGTTTTAGCATGCTGATGAGGAATTGCACCGGCGACTTGATTTGATTCCGGATGGTGGAATCCAAGTAGAATTCCTTTGATAGAAAGATTTCCCGGAGCAGCGGTGCAATCTGATAGTCGGATTTCCTGAGAATGCCGCCGAGTGCCTGCACGGCGGATTCGGAGGGGCTTTCATAGACAAAGAATTCCCAGATCTTGCGGGCGATGAAGAGGGACGGTTGTTCCTGATCGAAGATCAATGAGACGACATCATCTCCTTTGAAGTTTCCGGTTTTGCCGAAGATGGTCTTTTTCCCTTCATCCCATTGGCGTGGGTTGTGATCCACACGGCCGTTGAAGCGGTTCAGGGAGTAACCGGTGAAAGCGCGGGCCGCTTCGCGGATGTCTTCCTCGCTGTATTTCCCTTCGCCAAGGGTGAAGAGTTCCATGACTTCACGGGCGAAGTTTTCGTTGGGTTTGCCTTTTTTCGAATTCTGGGTGTCGAGATACAACATCATCGCCGGATCGATGACGATGGCATGGGTGAGGTCTTTGAAGCTGCCGAGAGAGTGTTTGCGGAACAGCTCGTTCTGCCTCATGAGGAGGAGGGGTTGGCGGACCTTTTGTGCGGAGGTGGCGAAGTGATCGTGCCAGAAGAGGGTCATTTTTTCGCGTAGCGGCGCTTGGGTGCGATGCATTCTGCGGAACCACCATCCTTGTGCTTCGAGGGCCCGGCGGCGGTCCAGTTGTTGCATCTCCTGGCGGGCTTCGCGGCGGATGCGGTCGGCTTCTTCGGGGCTGAGGTCGCGGGTGGCGCGCATGGACTCGCGGCGCTTCTCGAATTGCTCGCGCATTTCGGCGATGGCTTGTTCCGGAGCGGACCAGGCCGGGGGTGGGAATTGCGCGGTGTCGTCCGGCGGATTGACGAGTGACTCCACGGCGGCTTCGCGACCCAGGGCGTGGAAGGTTTTGATGTCGGTGGGGCTGCCTCCGAATCCCGCACGGTTGAGAAGGTGGGCGGCTTCGAACAAGGTCCAAGGAGTGGTGGCTTTCGGGAGCATGGGCAAGGTGGGTTAACGCAAGTTGAACACCACGATGGGTGGAAAGGTTTCGTGGAACTTTTCAGACGCGTCCCGCGGTGGATTTCTTCAATCGCACGGGTGGCGGATTTTCTCAGGCGAAATGTCGGCCGTGGGCGCGTTTCAGGCATTCAAGGAGGATCCGGCAGTCGGCCAGCGCGCGGTGGGCTCCGGCGCCGGAAATTTTCAGGCCCTCGGCCAGTGCGGGGAGGCCGTATCCTTTTCGCTGGGGAAGGAGTTTTTTGAAGACGGGGATCGAGCATTCGAGCGGGAAGCGGCAGGCGATGCCGCATTGCTCGCTCCAGGCGTTGAGGAAGCCGCGGTCGAAGCGGGCGTTGTGGGCGAAGGAGGGCGCGCCGGCGACGAACTGGTGGGTTTCCTCCAACACGTCCGCCAGCGGTTGGCCGTGGGCGTGGAGCATGGTGTCGGAGATGCCGGTGATGCGGGTGATTTGCCACGGAACGCGGCCGCGGATGCGCACGAGGCGGCTGATTTCTCCGGTGATTTCGAAGGCTTCGTTGACGCGAAGGGCGGCGATTTCGGTGATTTCGTCGCGATTTGGCGAGAGTCCGGTCGTTTCGATGTCGATCAGGCAGAACGGGCGTTGGCCGAAGATCGCTGCGGTGCTGTTGGGCAGGATCACAGGTCGATGGTTTTTCCGGTGCGGAAGCTTTCGTCCGCCGCAACGACGATGCGCATCGAGGCGATGGCGTCGTCCATGTGGTCGCTGAGGTCGATGTCTTCGTGGATCGCCTTGAGGAAATACTCCTGCTCGCGGTGGCAGAGGCCGTCGTGATCGGGTTCGTCGTCGAGGCGGATGATGTCGTCGGATTTCACGCAATTTCCGTCGGCATCGAGGTCGGAGTGGTGGAGGCGGATCGCCTGGGTCTGGGTGTGGGCGTCGACGTTGGCGGATTGGCCTTCGGCGGCGGCTTTTTCCGCGACGATGGAGACGCAGCCTTTGGGGCCGACGACGTCTTTTACGAAGAAGGCGACCTCGCTCATCATGGGGCCCCAACCGGCTTCATACCAGCCGACCGAGCCATCCTCGAAGGTGACCTGGAGCTGGCCGTAGTTGATTTTTCCTTCGGGGAGCTCGGTGCTGAGCCGCGCGCCGATGCCGGAAACGCGGACCGGTTTCGAGCGGGTCATCTGGCACATGACGTCGACGTAGTGGACGCCGCAATCGACGATGGGCGAGATGGAGGACATCAGCGCCTTGTGGGTGCGCCAGTTGGCGCCGGAGGATTGCTGGTTGAGGTTCATGCGCATGACCAGCGGCTTTCCGAGGGTCTGGGCGACTTCGATGAACTTGATCCAGCTGGGGTGGTGGCGGAGGATGTAGCCGATCACCAGTTTGCGGCCGGTGGCGCGGGCTTTGGCGACGATGCGCTCGGCGGCTTCGACGGTTTCCGCGAGGGGTTTTTCGATGAACACATGGCAGCCGGCATCGAATGCGGCCTCGGCGTAGGGCGCGTGGGTGTCCGGGTAGGTGGAGATGGAAACGGCGTCGGGTTTGGTCGCGGCGAGGGCTTCGTGGAAGTCGCCAAATTCGGCATATCCGCCGCCAAGTTCCGCGTTGAGCGCGGCCCGGCTCTCAGGGGAGCGGGTGACAATTCCGCAGATTTCAAAACCCGCAAGTCGATGATAAGCAAGGGCATGTGAACGCCCCATGTGACCGGCTCCGACACAGAGAATGCGAACAGGACGTGATTCGGGCGAGGGAATGACAGCGGTTTCGGTAGGCGTGGACATGGAAATGACGGATCAAGTAGGACAACAAACGGAACAAAAGGTGAAATGAAGAACGGCCAAAGCCAAAACCCAAGGCGTGGGCTTTTCAAGTTTTCAATCATCCAAGTGATGTGAGAGGGCGATGGAAATCTAATGGGATCGGGTTTTGGAAGTGAGTGGATTTTGAGAAGAAAGAGACGCGCCTAAATTGCAGAGATTGAAAGATTGCAGTAGACTACTACTATCGATTCCATGCTTGACGTCGCAGTAATAGACTACTGTTATTGATTTCGTCCTTGACTGGGGCGGCGGATTTCGGGAAAGGGTGGTGCATGCCACGTCGATGGTTGGTTCCTTGGAAGAATTCGTTGGAGAAGCCGGTGATTTACCACTGCATGTCCCGCGTGGTGGAGCGGCGATTGGCTTTCGAGGCGGATGAGAAGGAGAAATTCCGGACGTTCATGCGGATGACGGAGAATTTTTCGGGTTGCCGTGTGCTGACGTATTGTTTGATGGGCAATCATTTCCATTTGCTGTTGGAAGTGCCTCCCATGCCTGAGGGTGGGTTGAACGACGACGAACTGCTGAAGCGGCTGAGGGCTCTTTATTCCGAAGCGTTTGTCGCGGAAGTGGCCAAGGAACTGGCCGAGGCCAGGATGCAGGTGAAGAATGGTAGTGCCCAGGAAGCGGTGGTTGTCGGGCGGATTCATGAGCGATTCACGCATCGAATGCACGATTTGAGCGAGTTCATGAAGACGCTGCTGCAGAGGTTTACGATTTGGTTCAATCGCAGTCAGAAGCGAACCGGCAATTTGTGGGAGGATGCTTACAAGAGCGTGATTGTTGAAGATGGAGTCGCGGCACGGACGATGGCGGCATATATTGATTTGAATC
>SXGQ01686909.1_pt1 | contig 14540 bp, 19 predicted proteins | sample 3178371 | NCBI WGS metagenome assembly SXGQ01 (sample SAMN11356859, study PRJNA531348) | freshwater metagenome | isolation source: freshwater sample F1-20 | place: China: Fuxian Lake, Yuxi | collected 2017-12-25
ATATATATGACGCCTGTTAACTGTCCTGTTCTAAAGGACGCTGAGGATAGTATTATAGCTCAAAGAGCTTACGATGATTTAAATAATGCCTTCAAATATAGTCGCAGTTCAACGAGCTCGATAGACACAGTAGCTTCTACTCAGACAAATTATCCGTTGGGAGTAAATTATTTATATTTGTCTACTATTAGAGGAGGCAGTTATAAAAAATCTATGGAAAATACGGAAAACTTTTGCAATACTTGTATGAAGGGAGGGTGTTTCACATGTTCTAAAGGTAAAACTAAAATATCAGCGGAATACAATATAATTGTTATTAATTTACCAAAATTATATAAAAAATACAAATCTTCTTCTAAAAAAGTGAAGAATCCTAAAAAAAGAGGAGGCGATAGCGCAAATAATAATGCAATTGATATGGGCAATATAAGTAGAACCGATTTTCTACCCTTAGAGAATTATAAAGAGTATCAACCATTTAATTTACAAGCCCAATTATTTCTTTAGGGTAAATAGAGTTCTTTATTTTTTTCATATGGATTATATTTATAGATATCTATATATATCTTCTTCTTCTCTATTTTTCCGTAGTTGTTTAAAACGATGAGCATTTTTTCTAACTTAGTTCTAAAATCGAAGATAGATTTATCTATTTCTTCGCTCGGATTAAATCCATAGATATGCTTAAATCTATTGGGTACAACAAATACAAACGAGTATAATATTTCTAATATATCATTGACTATATCATTAAATATTGGTATATATATATAAATATCGTATCTGTCTGATAATATATAAATATATATTTTCATTAATTTATTCATATAAATTATCAAGTTATTATATCGCGTTTTATCGAATTTTTTTACAAATCTCAGATTATGAATAATATCTAAAAATTCCTTGTTTTTTTTCAAGAATTTAATATTTCCCGCGTTGATATTTATGTTAAAGTTGTTGGTATTGAGCTCTTTAATAGTATCTATTCCCTTATCTATATTATCCACAATATCTTCCTCTCTGTTCTTTTTGGTCGCATTAGCTTGTTTAATGTTGTTATCTATATGATAATAAAAAATAATAATAATTATCAGAGCAATCAAGACAGAACTATTATATTTGCTTATTATAAAGAATATCAACGCTAAAAATAATATAGCTGCATAATAATTATTTAGAATATTATTCATGATCTTATTTTAATCTTTGAATATATATTTTATTATACTGAAGCACCATCTATAAAATATATTATAAATGATAAAAAGATAAGTATTATACCTATATATAATCTTCTTTCTTCTTTTGATAAGATATCAATTAGTACATATATATAATTACTGTTATCTATATAGCCGTTATTGTATGCTTTTGTAACATCAATTATTATATCAATAATAGACTGCAAGGTATTTTTATAAATATCTTTAAGGGATAAATCATAAAAATCCGTATGTTCTTTATCGGTTTCTATCTTATCTGGTAAAGTTTCCAATAGGCTATTAAGTTTATTCTCAATATTACTCTCAATAAACTTGTCTAAACCATTGTAATTTATATTATCTGGGTTATTTTCTATGGCCTTATCTTTTTTATTTAAATTCGCCATATTTTATTTACTTCTTACCAGTATATGAGAAATTTTAAGTAAATTATATGACGTCCATCATATCTATGTTAGTTATCAAATTTCTTCGGCAACAATAGCGATTTAATCCCAACTTATTCAGCAATTCTCCAGTATGTATCTTTTCGAAGTTTTTATATAGTTTATCTACATCATTAGTATTATCCAACTTAAGCTTTTCTTTCTCATAGTAATCCGAAATATCAGCCATAACTCTTCCACATGTGAAACATCTGATAGGCACAATCATTTTATATTAGTCGTTCTTATATTTAAATAACATAATCATTTTTTTATATAATAGTCAGTAATAACAATATTTACAAATGCTAAAAATATATTAGGCGATAATTTCAAATATAAATGTTGAAACTAAAATTGGTAACAATTTACTTCATAATGCCCATATTTTCTACATATGTCGCATATTTTGCGCGATGATTTAGAAAATGAAGATTTATTAGACCAACAATTATTTGCATAATGCCCATATTTTCCACATGTAAAACAAGAATTACCGGAAGATTGTTTGTTTTTCTTTTTACAATATTTTTCATGATATTCGCATTTATCTTCTTCTTCAAATTCTTTATCACAATATTCACAACACCATATTACATCTTCTTCTCCTTGCTTATCGCTATTGTTGTATTCTCCTTTACAATCTTTAGCAAAATGTCCTTCTTTTCCACATTTACACCCTTGAAGATTTAAAATGGCACAAAATTCTGTAAAAAATATTCATTACATGTTTATTACTTTGTGTCTTCAATGAAGCATCAAAAAGTTTGATACCTATAAATTATGGTTGGATACATCGTGTAATGTATCTGATTGTTTGCTTCTACATAGATATAATGGTCTATCTAATCCATTTATATGATTATAAGCTATTTTATAAATGTTTTTAGCACCATTAACATCCTTGTTCCATAATCTACAACCGCTCTTACAGCGTAATAGACCATGTACTAAAGCATAGTTATTTTTCCAAGGTTTAGGATTTTCTCTTATAATAAACTTTTCACAATCTCCTCCTTCACAATTACAGCATTTGCAACTTGTTCTAAACTCATCTACCAAATAAGTATTATAACCTGAATTTTTGAATAATGTTCTGATACCTTTACCTTTTATGGGTTCTTTGTATTTCATATGTTTGTGTTGTTCAAAATCGCCAAAACAAACCACAACATCATTAATATCTCCAAATATTTTCTTAAACCTATTTATCATCTTCTGTTCATTTCTTACTCTGTTTATATAACCATTCAGTTTCAATTTCCTAAATATATACTTTTCATAAAATGGAAAAAGTATATTATTAATTTCATTTTTCTTTTTGATATATTCTTTATATTTATTGATGTCTAATGACTTCTTATTATATTGTGATAGTTCAGTTTCATATTCTATGATTGTTTTACCATCAATCTGTTCTTTCTTAAACTCTAATACAAGTTTATTATATTTTTTACTTTTTGTCTCTTTCCTTCTGCTATCTTGTGTATATCTAAAAGTACTAGCATCTTTACAACATCCATCTACACAAGAAATAATATCACACTTTCCAGGATCTATTGCTACTATCTTTTTATTTTGTATTTTAGTATAATCATCCAGTTCATCAATATAAAGCTCTTTTGATAAACTCGTGTTTTTTGGTTTAGAAAACTTATCTATCAAATCATTTCTAATAAGCAGTATAGAACAACTTATACCATCTGTTTCAATCATATGATGAAATGAATAACCTTCTCTTTTGAAGCATTTTCTTTGTGTTCTAAAAAAGAAGTCCCATATTTCAGATTTTTTCTTTTTCAAATTACCTTCTGTTAAGTAATCTCCTTTATTACCTTGTTCTTTTCTTAATAGTAGATTTACTATAGTTGTACTATCAAGAGTAATATGCTTTGGTATAATATCACTTCTTAATGGAAAAACATTATTGATGCTAATTCCTTCTTGTTCTATGTATTTCATCATATAAATCATACAAGGTAAATAATCAAATTGTTTAGCATGTATATCATAATGAATACTATCTTTTGCAAAAGATTTATTAGGAATGATATGTTTTTTGATATCATTTATCCAATTATGATATGTATGATGTGATTTATATTTAGTTGTTTCTACATTTATAATATCATTTTTGATATGTCTTAATTGAGAACATAACTTGTTAATTCTATTATCCTTTTCTTTTTTAGTGATATTCAATCTTCTAATTTTATCTATAATATATTTCTTTTCCCAACATATATTAACAAAACGCTCTACATATTCTATGTAATGTAGTTGAATATTATTTTTATACACAGTAATGATATCATCTGCTAAATAATCTAAAATAGTGTTCATTTGTGTATATTTTAGGTTATCATCTTGTCTTAATGGCTTATAATGTTCATCATAAAATGATTGAAGATTATCTTTAAGATTTTTAGTTTTATCAGATGGAGGTCTTCCTGAACTACCTTTGACACATACAATTTTAAGACAATTAACTACAAAAGAATGGTCTATTTCAGGTAATTTTTTGTAAGTATTATAATGGTCTAATAAATATAACTTTATAAACATCAAACCATGAATTGTTATTTGATGTGCTCTCGTAACTGCATCATTAATTTTAGTTAAATTCAATTCAGATTGTTTTATAATATATTTGATAGGTACTTTAACCCCTTTGAAGAAGTCGGGAGGTTTTTCTTTAATGTTATTCATTCTATTATAATGATTAGATAATATTTTTTGTGTATGCGTGTTATTATAATTAATATTATTGAGTTATCTTTATATAGATTTAATAAAAACAATTGATGAGATATAAATGTATTATTTGTTAAATGATGTATGATAAAAATACTTAATATATCAGATTATATACAACCTTATTTACCATAGTATTATGAGAGTGAATGAGGTTATTCTCTATTAAAATATTTTCAGGACATTCATTCCATAAATAGGCATTTTTACCAAGTTTTTGTATAATAAAGTCCTTAACATATTTCTCATATAACAAACCCTTTTCTTGGTTATTCATATTGATGAATGTATTTTATACTACTATAATCATTTTTTTATATCTTACCTAATCTATTTTTTTATAAAATAATACTTCTTTGTTCTAATATCTTTTGGTTCTGTTTTAATTTTGTATTCAGTGCTCAAAATTTGGTATTCATCTTTCAATAGATGACGAATAATTGATAAGTATGGTCTCTTAATCTTTTCAGGACATGATATTGCTGTTATAGTACTCATAGAAAAATAAGTATGTATCTTTGGTAAGAAGTTCATAATCTGTTCTTGTAATTCTTTATTTACATCTAATTCATGTAAAATAAGAGAATTATCTTCATTTAACTTCAATACATTTATCAATTCATCCTTTATTTGTTTTTGTTGTTCAGGATACAATTCTGTTTTAAGTCGCATTATAATGCTGTTATCTTATATTTATATATAATATATTCTTATGTTGTTTTATATAGTTTAGGTTTTCTATATCTTGTTGATAGTTTTCTGGTATATTTTGATAATTCTTCTTTATTATAAGCATTATCAAAATAGTTCTTATGATTTTCTTTTCTTACCATCTTAATAGCATTTTTGATTTCTTCATTCAATTCATCGTATTTTAATACCTTCTTATTTAACTTAAGATAATGTTTTATTTGGTTGAAGTAATTTTCTATAGGAGCATTTGTTTTTGGTGTATATGGAATGCTAAACAAATATTTATTACCACTATTGATAATAGCATCTTTTACAAATTGATTATTATGACTTCCGGCATTATCCAAAATAATTAGATAGTCTTTGTATTTACTAAAAACATGTTCTTGTAGAAAATCTACAAATCTTTCTTTTGTCATACCACCTTGTTGATATAATTTAGACCCTACACATCCTGAATTACTGATTGCTACTAATAATGTAAATTTCTTGAATACATAGTTATCATCTGTTTTCACAATACACTTCTGACCTAACTGACATCTACTATATTCTAACATCATAGCAGGTTGTATAGAAGTTTCATCCAAACAAATGATTTTATCAATAGGATATTTACTTACTTCGTTATAGAATTTATCTAATTCTTGTTGTTTATTTACTTCTAAACCATATCTTGTAGCTGGAAAGTGTTGGTGTTTAGTTCTCTTTCTTGTTTTATTGTTATCTCTCAAAATCTTTCCTAAATGTTGAGATGTAATATCAAATGATTGATATTTTTCAATAAGTAGTTTTCTTAATTCAGTCATAGTAATCTGTTCATTTTGTGTAAGTAGGTTAATAGCATACTTAACTTGTTCTTTCGTTATTTTATAAGACATAGAAGGTCTGTTAAGTCTTTCTAAATTCTTATTTTTCTTATACTTTATAATCCATCTTCTTAAAGAAGTCTTCTTGCAATCAAAAATTTTACAGACCTCGTCCAAACTATCATCATTTTGTAAATAATACTTAACAGCAGTAATTTTATAATCTTGTGTCTTATGTTTCATAATAATACATAATAAAAATAAATATTTTGTGCCATTTTAAATCTTCAAAGGTTTAAAACATCTGTTGTTAGTACTATTACTGATTTTTAAAAGTTGGCTTTTAGTTTCATCATCTAAATTTACAGAAGTATAAGAACCACCTCGTACATTATCAATACCATATTTATCCATATACATTTTTTGTATATTTATCTTCGTCATAATCATCGCCTTGTATAAGTTCTAATAATTTTAGAGGTTTGTATATTTTAGTCCAACGTGAACCATCTGAATTAAAATGGCTTTCTATACGAAAATGTGGATTTGATGTTTTACCAACATAATATTTACCGCGATTTAACTTTAATGTATAAATATATACCATTGTAATATCATTATATCACAATGATATTATATCATTTTTTATATTTCGTATAGAAAATTATTTTACATCTTCAAGTGTATATATGTATGTATATGCGTAAAATAGTAAAAATAAAATATTATAATATATTAGTATTATAATCATGTCTATAAACGCTATATATGGAAAAATTCAAAATATAGAAAATGAATTAAGCTCTTTAAAATGCAATGCTGATAATGTTATGTTAAAAGATTTAGAAAAATCTGTTGCTGAATTATCGGCTAAAGTATCGGCGTCGCCTTTGTCTTCGTCGGTTGTTTCGGAAGGTTCTTCGGATTTTAAGTTAATATCTGATAAATTAGTGGCATTAGAAGAATCTGTAGCAGAATTATCAGCCAAAGTATCTTCTTCGAAAATAGAAGAGTTAGAACAAAAATTAGGCGAATTAACCGGTAAAGTATCCGAATTAGCCGATGCTGCCGAAGTTGCAAAAGCGTCTTCTATCACAGTAACTCATATACTCGCTAAAAAAATAGAAGAGATGGAGAATAAACTATCTGAATTATCAGTTGATGATAAAATAGAAAAGCTTTCTTCTCAATTCAAAGAAGTAACTGATAGATTAGAAAATCTCGAGAACAAAGAATGAGATTAGCAATACTTGGGTTTTGCCTTGATACATTCTGCTAACATATCTTGTTCGTATTTAAAAATATCAATTGCATTATTTAAAATTATACTATTTTTTTGCAAATATCCAAAATTCTTCTTGTGTAATTCAAGAGCCTTAGTAAAGTACCGTTTTGCCTCCTTGTAATTTTTATTTTTATTATGTATCATACCCATGATATTATTTATATCCGAAGAATTTAGATTTTCCGCTTGTTTAAACAGTTCTTCGGATTTTAAAACGTCTTCGTTAGTTAATAATTCCTTATTATATATTTTAACCAATTCGATATATTCGTTATTAAAATATAGGTAGTTCATGTTGTTTGTTGTAGAAGGGAATAGCCCGAGTTTAGAGCCTTCTATGAACGTTACTTTGTTAAAAAAATATACATTTAGATCTTTATTATCTGATATGTATTTGGATAAGGTATTTCTAATGGTTAGTTTGAATTTATTTGTATCATTGTACAATTTCTCGCATATTTTTGGCTTTATTAGATAGCAGCATTTCGTCACTAATTTATTGTATACTTTCCGATAATCGACTATTTGCTCATCGCTATTTATGGTATTCAATGATAAAAATAGCATATCCCAGATATTATTATTATCATCTTTTACATACTTTAAAAATTCCTCGATATTGTTTAAATAGTTGCTGCTAACTAATACATCATCTTCTATAATCATATGTAGAGAAGTATCATCCTTATCCTTTATTATTTTGTACAATTCTCTGTGCTTCTCATAATTTGATATCTGACTGGTATTTAACATTTCTATAAAATCATTGTATTCATTATTCTCCTCGAATTTACTGTAATCAACTCTATCATTAAATACGTTTATATTATCGTCTATTAATTTCGAAGTAGGATCTTTGATTATATTATTAATAATAGTGATATCGTTCTTTTCACATATTTTTTTAAAATAATCGACTACGTTATTAATATTAGTTATTCTATTTACTAATTCTGTAGTATATACTATATAAAGATTTATAGTTTTAGGCATTTATATATTTATAATATTTATAAACTTTTATATATATAATGGATAATACTAATATAATATATGAATATCCAAATCCGGATAGATTAGTAATAATTGGCGATATTCACGGCGATATTAAGAGATTTAAAAATATTCTCATAGATGCCAATATTATAAACAATAATATCGAATGGATTGCCGAACCTCCTAATACTATTGTTATACAAATGGGAGACCAAATTGATAGTTTAAATAGAACCGAAGATAATGATTGGGAAGTGATAGAAGATATAGAGATGTTAAAATTCACTGATTTATTAGATAAAATAGCGAAAATCAAGGGAGGAACTGTTATATCTCTTATAGGCAACCACGAATTTATGAATATATTAGGAAATTATAGCTATGTATCTGATAAAAGTATTGCTAATAATGAAAAAAGACGAAGGGAATTATTTAAGCCTAACGGACAGCTATCAATAATATTATCAAAGAGGCCTATAATTGTTAAAATAGGAGGTCTCTTATTCTGCCATGCAGGTCTTAAAATATCTCATCTATTTTTGTTGAATAAATATAAGAAAAAGGTATCATACTTGAATGAATTATGGAGCTCCTATGCGTTAACAAATAAATTAAGTAATTCCGAAGATGCTGAGATATTCGGTAAAATAATATTGGAAGACGATGGTATATTATGGACACGCAATTTAGATACTGTAGATGAATTAAATATCATGTTAAACAGTTTGAGCTGTAGTTATATGTTTGTGGGCCATAATGTAGTAGATGGTATCAAGTTTATAAACAATAATTTATGGTATACTGATACTGGTATTTCGAGAGCTTTTGGTAACAAAAGTTATGAATATATTGATATTATTAATAATAATGTTAATATAAAAACTTTAACAAATTAGAATAATAGAATAGAATATACACTAATATTAGAAAGCTTATGAAAAAATATCCGTTTATTTTAATTTTTGATATTGATAATACAGTTATCGGAGACTGTAGCTTATTAACAAAAGAGTCGCGATTATTAGAATATATATACAATACATGTAAGAAAGAAGGCGAGTATAATTGTAAATATATGAAGAGCATTGATATGCAAGAAGAGTTAATGTCTGGTTTATTGAGACCTAACATTAAAGATTTCATAAAATTTTGCAATAATAAATTTAAAAATATAGAGATCTTCTTTTATACAGGGAGTTCATATTTCTGGACCAATGCGTCTTTAGGGCCTAATATAGAGAAGGCCTTAAATATAAAGATAAATCGTCCGTTTTTTACAAAAGAAAATATGATATCAACTTCTTTAATAGATATCGAGAAATCACTTGCAAATATATTTCCTTTAATTACTAAAAGTCTCGAGAAAAAGTATCCTGTTATGAAAAACAGGAATGATATTGATTATATAATACAGAATCGTACTATTTTTATAGATGATATTAGGAACAATACTTATACGTATGCCAATAGACAACTTGTGTGTCCGAGATATAACTATTGGCCTGCTTATGATGTATCTAATAAAATTGTTAAAAAATATGGGATAGATCGTAAGGTATTTGATAATGAGGATATTTTAAGATATATATGGGTTAATAGTATATACATACATAATAAACACGGCAATGATAGTCAAAGGAGCAGGGATATTTACAATGCACAGAAGGCCGAGTATATTAAAAAGAGCAGATTATCAAGAAGAAATGATAGGTATTATAGGGATTTAATTAAAGAACTTTCTAAGAAGGATGTTGATTCTGATGTTATATCTGATGATAATATAATAAATATCAATTATAAATTATCAGAAAAACTCTATTAAAAACGAGTACATAATTTATTTTTCTCTCAACTTTTAAAAACTTTTTGAAATTTCTAAAATTTTTTCAATTATGTACTCGTTTTTGAAATATGATCTTCGCATAATTTATGAATTATACGCTCTGGCTACTCAAAAAAAAACAATATAAATATTAGGCAATATAGTATATATAAGAGTTCTCAATGTTCTTTGTGCGATCACAATATAGTAAATTGGATACAGAAGATAAAATTGAGAATCGCATAGATTTGCAATTGCAATCGAGAATTATCTTTTACAAAAAAATTTTTAACTACTATTAAAAATAAGTATATAATAGATAATGAGTTTATATTTTAAAGACCATCCTGAATTTAAGCCAAATATCACTCCGAGAGACATGTTTGCATTAGGAATTATGGGAGGCTCTTATTTTAGACAAATAAAGTCTCCTAAAACAAAAAAGATATATAAAAATCATCATAAGAACTTTAAATTTCTCAAAGATATCCCCGAAGATATCTTAACAAAACAAGAGTATGATAAGAGTATTAATTATTACAAGGTTGAAGTAGGAACAAGCTATGAATATTGGATGGAAAAGAATTGGATAAGGGAAGATATAGATCCTTACGGATGGATAGAATGGTATTGTAATTTTTACAACGGACGCAGAAGCGAAGACGATGTGCGCCAAATTAATAGATGGAAAAAATCTGCTGGCCCCAAAGGAAGATTTAGAAATCAATTGCAAAATAAGGTTAACGAACAACAAAGTAATAGTGAAAAAATCTATCCGAGGTTGAGACAAACATTATTACATTGGGCTTACGATAGTCGTAAAATGAAAATTATATAAAAAATGATTTATAATATATATATATACATTAAATGGAAGAAGTACCGATGACGCCCTTCGACATTCTGTTAGCCAAAAAGAGAGAAGAATTAGAAGATTTATATAAAATGAAAACAAAAAATAAAAAAATGACTTCCGATGTTAATGAAATCAACTTCATGGAAAAGCAGCTTTACAATAAAATCAATGCGGCAATCGATAAGAAATACAAAGAATCTAAAGAGTATAAGAAAAAATGTGAGAGCGAAGTGTATAATGCTTTATAAAAACATATTTGTATATAAAAAAATACCACGATATAGATGTATGGCTAATATAGAAAATCAAAATTCTATAATTGATCGAGAATACTTGAGTATAATCAAGGATAGAAAAAAGAATTGCGATGATATAGATGTTTATAACGATATTGAGATAAATATTGATATTGATAGAGATTTAATAAATAAAAGAGTTGAAGATATTACGTCTTACAGAGAAATTCTAAAGAAATTAGTAAGTCAACCAATTATAAAGCAGAGAACGCTTGAATGGTTTGAAGCACGAAAAAATCGTCTGACTGCAAGCGATTTAGCAGATGCTATTAAAGATACTAAGGTGAGTGATACGATCGCAAAGAAGAAAGCGAAGATTATTAAGGATAACACAAACTATAATGCTATCAAAGCATTGAAATGGGGTACTATGTTCGAACCTATGGCTACGAGGATATACTCTCAAATAAATGATAATATTCATGTATATGAGTTTGGATTGATTTGCGACGAAATTAATGAACATTTTGGAGCTTCTCCAGATGGTATTAATGAACTCGGAATTATGGTTGAGATTAAATGTCCTTATTCGAGAAAAATTATAGATGGTTATATACCCGATAAGTATAAACTACAAATTCAGGGACAGCTCGCTGTTTGTAATTTAAAAGAATGCGATTACGTAGAATGTAAATTCTTAGTACTTGAAGAAAGTATATATATGGAAGAATTCCGCGAAATATCTATGAATCATGGAATTATAGCGGAATATATTACGAAAAGCGGAGAATATTACTATATATATAGCGATAGCAATGTAACATCCGACGAAGCTATTGATAATATCTATAGTAAAATAGAACAATTTAATTCTAATAACGAAAATGATAATAAATACGAATTTATCAAGTTGAACTATTGGAAACTGGAAGAAATAAATACACAGAGAGTACAATTTGACGATTATGAATGGGTTAATATTAATAATAAAATTAATATTTTCTGGGAAAAAGTAGAGAATTATAAGAAACAGCCGATTGAGAAGTTTAAGTTCTTGGACGACGAATGATTACGTAAAATCTATAAAAATATTTAGATCTTTTGAGCCAAAATCATGATGGTTATTGATATAGTATACAATGCTATAATCCTGTACAGTATTTCCTGTTTTGCATACAGAATTATAGGAATCATAGCTGCTCTCTTTATTTAAGCAGCCACACGTTAAACCTTCCATTCTAAATGAATTTCCACAGTTAATATTACATTGTAAATTAGAGGATTCACTATCCTTTATTATTTTAATAAAGTCGTCTATATTATTTTTATCATTCTTTAAAAATATTAGAAGGATTTCATAGTACATCTCTTGATTTGCAAAGCAAGGTATGTGTATATTATCAACTGTTAGTCCTATAGAACATGAATAACTATAATCTACCTGCTGTCCTCTGTTATAATCCCATACTACTATATTATCAAGTCCATTTTTTAGATAAGGAGCTTGAGAGATGCATGCATATATAGGCCATTTTGATGTAGAGAGTTTAGTATTTTTAATTTTATTAACTATCTCAGTCTTAATATAATCTGTTAAGTTTTTAATATTATCGGTTCTATATTCCAATACAGACGACGTCTCGATACCTTTCTTTTCCAATAATTCTTTAAATTTTCGAGGATTATTTTTAATACACTTATATGTTAATAACAAATTTTTATTATCTATATCTGCATATTTTTTCCTATACTTCTGTTCTATCATATCACAAGTATAATCATTGTGATAATTAATAGGCTCCTCGTCTTTTATTATGAAAGAATCTGTGTATTTACAAGAGGAATCGCTACAATTATTAAAGGTATTATCTAAAATACAATCGCTCTTTTCTATATTTGTAAGCTCTGATATCACAAAAAATTCCTTAATATTATAATCACATACTTTTACAATATAAAATATACTTAATATTATAAATATTACTGATAATAATATTAACAACAAATCATTCAAATTCATTATTGTAATTATATCTACCTATAATATTTATTTTTATTTTTTGTAATTGTTTTTATATTACTGTCTGGACTATGGATTGAGTTTCTGGCTGAGCTGTAGGCTGAACGGTAGGCTGGACTGTAGGCTGGACCGTAGGTAGAGTTGTAGGCTGGACCGTAGGTAGAGTTGTAGGCTGAACGGTAGGTAGAGTTGTAGGCTGAACGGTAGGTTGGACCGTAGGCTGGACTCCTAAGAGTGAGCCTGATTGAATGGATGCATAAGGAGTTACTAAAACATGATCTATATTATCATATTTAGCTACTAAATTATTATTAGTACCTACATATAATTTATAGCAATTATTATTATCATTACATACCTCTAAATATTTGCTTGCGGTTTCATTAGTATTTATTCTTAATCCTGCATTGGCTATAGTATTATTCTTTAGATTTAAATTGTTAGTAGTATTTATCAATTCTGTGTCTGTTATCATATCGAATATCTTTTTGTTTGAAGGAAAACTTTTGAACTCAAAGTATCTATTTAGATTATCATTGATATTTGCGGTATTTCTATATAAAACATTTGATGTATTATAAACATCATTATATAGCAAATTTGAAGTATGCATTAGACTCTTATTAAAAGAGTTTGAAGTATGCATTAGACTCTTATTAAAAGAGTTTGAAGTATTCGCTATATTGCTTGTTATATTTTTAAATAAAAAATTTGAAGTCTTATATATCTCTGAATCGGTATATAAATTATTCTTTATTCCCATGGAATTAGTATAATCTATTAAATAGTTAGAAGTAGTTCCGATATAATTAGAATTATTTAAATACAATACATTCATTTCATTTTTTAAATCTTCATCGGTTACTGAATTTTTCTCAAAATTATTTATATTCAACGAATTTATGGCTTCTTGCTCTTCTTTATAATTATAATAATCATAAATTAGCCATGCTAAAATACCTATTAATGCTATTAATATAATTATTAATATAAAATATAATACAGCATCTAATAATTCCATTATACTATCTTATAATTTAATTATATTTTAATTATACTATATTTAAAACTTTAATTTCGCTATTATTACTCAATGAATTTCCTTCATCTTCTCCCCTGTCGCCTCCTCTGCCGCCTCCTCTGTCGCCTCCTCCGTCGCCGCCTCCTTGTCCAGTATTACATTGAGAACTTGCTATCTTAATAGCATTAACGGCCGCGCCTGCAGCTCTTGCTGTAGTACATTGAAAACCGGCTATCTCTATATCATTAACCGCTTGTGTAGCTTGCAGAGCTTGCATAGCTTGCATAGCTCTAGGTAATTTCGCCGAGTAATCAGAGGCTACATCTGATGCTTCAATTCTTCCAACATCATTATTCTCATATCCTCCAACCTCAAATGCCCCTCCAGTTATTTCATC
>SXGQ01754549.1_pt1 | contig 14539 bp, 13 predicted proteins | sample 3178371 | NCBI WGS metagenome assembly SXGQ01 (sample SAMN11356859, study PRJNA531348) | freshwater metagenome | isolation source: freshwater sample F1-20 | place: China: Fuxian Lake, Yuxi | collected 2017-12-25
CCTTAGCGAGGTTGCGCGAGAAGTCGTACACAATCTGCGTGGCACTACGCCCATAGACAATGCCTCGTGGGTCTGTCCCGAGAAAGTCCCCGAACGCCTGCCGGAAGGCGGCAACTGCGTCGTCGGCGTTCCGTTCAGACAGGACTGATTGGCCCCGGTTCGAAAGTGGTCCTGTCAAGGTCGAAGCAACGGCTTCGCCGACCTGACGCGGCGTCTGGGTGCCTCCAGGACCATCGAAGTGGGCAATGCCAGAAGTGAGCGATGGGAACTGCCCTCGCAAAGTAGTAACGTCGAAAGTCATCATTTCACCCTCTGATACCGCATATGGGAAATCGTTGCAACTCTGTACCAAAGCATTCCGCCAACGGTATTCACCCAGATCCCCAGCGTCTCGGGACGATATTCAGGACGAGCGCGCAACCAGCCGAAATCGTGGCCCCACCGATGATCTGTGCAGTCGTCAGCCGTTCGCCCAGGACCAGCGCTCCAATCGCAACAGCCACCAATGTGACCGCGAACTCGACACTGATTGCGATTGTCGCGCCGACCTCAGCAACTAGCCGGAAGTACATGATGTAGGTGACACAACTGCAAAGTCCCGCCAGTAGGAAGAGTTCTCCAACATCTGAGAGGGTTGGAGTGACCGGCACCGGCACCAACGGCAGCATCGGGAGCGCGACTATCCCACCGAACAGGAATGCCCCGATCGTCTGTTCCCACGACCCAATTGTTTGCAGGGAATGGCGGGCCACATTGCTGCCAATCGCAGCCGAAAACGACCCAGATAATGATGCCGCACACCCGAGGGCGAACTCTGGGGTGAAAGGGACCGACGGAAAGCCGACGAGCAGGATGATGCCACCGATCCCAAGCACGAGCCCGATCCGCCCGTGTCGCGTGAACTTCTCGATCCCCCAAGCCTGACCAATCACCATGGAGAACAGAGGGATTGTTCCCACGATGATTGCCGCCATCGCCGTGCCGATGCGAGGCGTCGCGTATGACAGCCCGAGAAGTTGCCCAGCCACCGTCGTCGATCCAACAATCGCGATGGGCCGCCACGCTCCGCCGAAGTCCAACTGGCGCCTTGTGGCAATCGCCAGAACCCCCATGATCACGCACGCGGCAAACGCCCGGAGCGAGACCGCACCGACCCACCCAAACACGGCCACAACTCGCACGATAAGGGTGAAGGAAATCCCCCAGATCAACGCAAGGGCCACGTAATAGCCGAGTTGTCGGGAGTTCATCCGCCAACTCCATTCCACGACCGCAGATGCACTGGCAAGACCAAAAGCGCTATCCCCTCACGCCAACGTCAAATGCGATGCCATTCGTGACCTCTATCAACTCGGCGAACGACGTCGGATAGACATAATGTGGATGCCCGCCCGCCGCCCATACGACGTCCCATGACCCCAGGTGAAGATCTACGACCGTCCGGATTGCTTTCGGGTGACCGAGTGGTGCCACCCCACCAATCGGTTGCCCGGTGTGTTCACGAACAAAGTCCGCACCGGGACGACGCACCGCTCTCGCCCCTACGAAGGAAGCGAGACGCGCCAGGTCAGCGCGGTGTTGCCCGGACGTGATAACTAGCAAAGGTTCGCCATCGGCCTCGAACAACAGTGAATTCGCAACCTGTCCGACTTCGATGCCAAGTTGTGCCGCCGCCGTCACCGCCGTCGGTGAACCCTCCAGCGTCTCGACGATCCGGGTGCGAACCCCGCGGGCCTCAAGCGCCACTTGCACGCGCACCCCGTTTGGATGCATCGTCACGATTTCGCGGTATGCCATCGTCACCCCTTCCAGGCTCCGAATGAAATCAAGGGTCTCGGGTCAACCCATCATCGAGGTACCGCGAACTCTGCCAAACCAACACCCACCAACCACCCCGCCAATCCCCGGTCCACCCGTGGGTCAGACGCGAAGCGCTTCGGAAACCGCCCGCCGAAGGTCAATCGGTAAGGGTGCAACCAGTTCCATCCTGACGCTAGTTTCAGGGTGGCGAAAGGTCACCCGCCATGCATGCAGCGCGTGTCTGTGCATTCCATATCCGTCGGCGCCCCCATAGAGGCCATCACAGACAATCGGATGCCCTATGGACGCAAGGTGAAGGCGCAATTGATGGGTACGGCCCGATTGTGGTCGCAGGGCGACCAAACTCGCCGCTGGCCCACGCGCAACCGTGCGGTACGTGGTCTCACTCCACCCAGCCACTTTCGGCAACGGATCGCCTGTCGGTGAGTGGGTGGGCGCCAACTTCACTTCTGTCTCGTCGAGCATCCGTTGCTTCGTCAAGTGGCCCGTTTCCGGCCCCATCCACCCCGCAATCATCCCGCACGCCGGCAAGGTGCCAGTTACGAGTGCGAGGTAATCTCGCTCGAGTGGTGCCCGGTCACGATGGCGTGACAAAAGCCTCGCCGTGCGACTGTCTCGCGCGAACAGGAGAACTCCGGACGTGTCTCGGTCAATCCGGTGGATGGGCCTCACCGCGTCTGGTGACCTCCCATCCCGGCCAAATCGCGCGGCTACGGCATTTGCAACCGTGCCCGTCTGTTCACTGCGCGCGGGATGGGCAAGTTGGCCCGCAGGCTTGGCAACTGCGAGGAGGTACGCATCCTCGTGGATCACTTCAAGCCCCAACTTTGGCTCCGGAATGACGGTGGAAACGGTGTCGGGAAAACCGACAGAGACCACGTCACCCGGAACGCAATGCCGGTGTTGTGCTTCCACCCTGACACCATTTACCTCGACAATCCCGTCGCGCCACGCCCGCGCTCTTTCCGGCTGGGACAAGCCAAGGACGTGGCGCAGGACCGACCCAACTCGCCAAACAGGATGATTGCCGTCGGTTCCCATCAATGGAACCGTGCACCTCAGATGCCGAATTCCATCAATGGATGCCCCTACTCCCGGTCCCCCGCCCGAACCGGACCCGTCGCGTTCGATCATTTCTTCATGATCACGCGCCGTCGACCGCTCTCGCCAATGTGGTTCGAACGTATCGACAGACTTCGAATGCACTACTATGTGGCATTCCCATTGTCGCACGTTATGATTTACCATTTTACTGTGCTGTTTGACCAAATACAAGTGCCGAAGTATGAGTGTGATCATCATGAACCAACGTGCACGTGATGCAGGCGAGCTTCCAATAACGAGCGTCAAGCGGGTCTGGGCAACTTCATCATTTGCAAAGTCGCTCGGACGCCACAGTCGGAATACCCGTCTGCTCCAAAGCATTGACGACTGCGTTGACAGCCTCTTCACCAACCACAGGTCACCGGGACTGAACCTCGAGAAGCTGAGGGGCGGGGGGCGTTTCTGGTCGGTGCGCGTCGACGGAGAGGCTCGACTCATCGTGGTGCCCGTCAAGCAGACGGAAATCGCGCTGGTCTACGTCGATCATCACCAAGCGGCGTATCGGTGGACAGACGAACACGCGAGCAGCGCCGAAAGGGTCCTGACAGAAATTGCCGATGTGCCCCGTAACGGATCGGTGGAACAACTCATCGGGCAAGTCGGGGTCCCAAGCGCAGCGGACACTATCCGCGCAATTGACGGCCTGAAGATATTCCGAACCATGATGTCCCGCGGAGTTGATACCTATTTCACGCGTCTCGATGATCGTCAGCGCGATTTGGTCGAGATGAACCCCGCGACACCGTTTCTGGTCCTCGGCGGTCCCGGGACAGGAAAGACGGTGATTGCAGTCAACCGTCTTGTCCGGCGTGCATCGGAGCCGACCGCCCGGCCAATACTCTACCTGTGTTTCAACCGTCCGCTTGCCCAGGCAGTCAGACAGATGGCCGAGGCACTCGCCAATGGTCCGCTTCCGTCTCACGTCAAAATCATGACAATGCATGATTGGTGCAAGCGCGTGATGGAAATTTCGGGTCGCGAAATCCCGGGGCTCACGGGTGCCGTGAACGGTCCCGAACAGGACACCATGCGCCAACTGACCTACAGGAACTTCGGGCAGCTGCCAAGCGAGCAGAAGTCCGCGCTTGGCGGACGCGATGGGCGGTTCGTCCACGAAGAGATTTCGGCAGTCATTAAGCAGTCAAACCTGACACAACGCGAGGCCTATCTGAGCATCGACCGTGGATGGCGCGGTGGCATCCTTGGGGAGGGCGCTCGTCAGGCAATCTGGTCCGTCTGGGAGATGGTCCGGGCGGATCTCAGCCGTAAACGCATCGCCGATTGGGACGACCTGCCCCGTCTTGCCTTGGAAGCCCTTACTTCGTCATCGACACCTGTCGAGCCTTGTCAGGAAATCATCATTGATGAAGTCCAAGATGCAACCCCAGCGATCATCGACCTGTGTCGTCGGCACTTGCCTGACAACGGGGCTGGCCTGTTCGCGTTCGGTGACCCAGTCCAGCGCCTATACAACCGGCCATTCAGAGCGATTCGGGATGCCATAGCTCCAACCGTGGCGACCCGACGATGGATCAACAAGGATTACCGCACCACTCAGCAAATCTGGAATCTCGCGAAGGGATGGCGAGTTGTCGATCAGTCCGGCGACGACGTTGCCGAGGCGGATATCGATCCGGACCGACCCGGACCGGCGCCGAAACTTTTCATCGAGAAAACGACTGGAGACGCGTTGAACGCGCTGATCGATGCGGTCGTTGAAACAGCAAGTCAGATGAACCCAGGTCTCATCGGGATCACTTACCTCGGAGACACGCTCGGCACCGAGATTTCCAGACGCCTGACGGACCGGAATGTCGCCTCAACGATTATCGACGGCCGAACAGAAATGCTGCTTGGCGCACCAACCGTGAAACTCATGACGATGCGCCGTTCCAAAGGGCTCGACTTCCCGACGGTCTTCATGATGATTCCTCGGTGCCCGGACAGCTCCAGAGACCCGATTACGTGGAGGGCCAACGCTGAGACGGACGAGGCTCGCCGCGTCTTCTACGTCGCCGCCACACGCGCCTCCCGATCACTGACCATTTTCACCAGTGATGTAGATACCCACCCGTTGCTTGGCGCACTCGACCCGTTCACGTATGTAGTGGCGGGTTCGGGCGGGCAGCTCTGGAGGAACCGCCATGGGGGGGCTGACGCACCTGATGGGATTGAGCCACCCCTACCGGACGCCAACGATGGAGATTGACCCGGCTAGCCAACACAGTTGCACAGCCGTCTGCCGCCGGGGATGATTAACCCAATGGCGACGTTGATCCTTCGTCTGGGCTATTCGTGCAAGCCACGTCGACGTCCCGACGTGATCTCCGCAATCCGTCAGATCGACGCTATTGGAGCGTCGGTTGGTTGGCCCGGCGGGCGTTTCGTCAGTGTCGACACTCGCGGTGCAGGCGACCCCGACCTTGAGGTTGAATACCTGTTTGCAAGCCTCTCCGACATGGAGGCGCAGGAAGGTCGCTTGCGTGAAGCGCTACGCGCTGCAAGCCGGGACGCAGTTATCGATACATCTTCGTGGCAGGAAACCTTGTTGACCGCACCCGGGACACGTAGGTATCTGACGGTCATGCCAGACAACGTCGGCCTGCGAAGGGACGACCGGCCCTCAAGTGTCCTGAGAGGGTCTGGATTGGAGACAGGAACCACCCTCGTCGAAGAGCAGTCCCGGCACGTGGAAGGGGCCAGAGCGGTGTCCCAAGGTACCGATCGATTGACAGGCCCTGTCCCGGTTGATGGCTTCGACGACGACGATGATCCACCCGATGAGGACGACGACCTTTCCGACTACGACACGTCGAGTCTGGTTCCTGATGCCTCGCTTCCGCCTGAACTTTCGCGTCACGAACAACAGGCCGCAGTTGACACGTTGATGCGGGAAATGCCGGGGGTGGTCCGACGAGGGTTCAATAGCAGTCCAACCTCAACCACCGGCAGCCGTCGGCGCCCCCTCCCAAGAACCTGAACAACGCTGTCTTGCCTGCTAGGCGAGGTGCTTGGAAAACCAATCAAGCGTGTCGCGCCACGCCTGCACCGCCGCCTCCTCGGCGTAGACTTGTGGTCGGGTGTCGTTGAAAAACGCATGCCCTGCACTTGGATAGACCCGCAGGTCGTGAGCGACACCCGTTGATCGGAGCGCCTTCTCAACAATCGGGATGCTGGCATTGACGCGTGCATCTGAGTCACCGTAGATGCCAAGACAGCTTGCTCGGATCTCGCCGAGTTCCTCAGGGAAACCAGGTGGACCGTAAAACGGCACGGCAGCCCGCAACTCCGGTTCCCGGCAAGCAACATTCCACGTCACGCTTCCACCAAAGCAATAGCCCGTCATCCCGATTGCGTCGCTTCGAACCCCAGGATCACCCCGCAACATCGCCATTGCCGCCCGGAAGTCGTCCACGAACAGATCAGCCTTGCCAGGCGCGGTCAAGGCTGCTGCACGCTGGTTCGGCGGCACAGCCTCGGTGCCACCTTCGCGGGAAAGCAGATCAAGATGTATTGCTACGTATCCAGCCTTCGCGAACCTCCTCGCGACATTGCGGAAATGTTCGGCGGTCCCTGCATTCTCGTGACAGATCATCACCGCGGGAAAGGGACCATCGCCCACGGGTCTCGCCAGATAGGCCGCAACGTCCACGCCTCCGCTAGGAACAATCGCATCCAACGCGACGATCGCTGGATCATCGCGCGAGACTGATGCGGGGCTAGTAGCTTCACCGGGCATCGAATAGACCGGTGGCGTTGACTGCGCCGAGGACGTGTTCGGGCGGATTCCTAACGCAAGGAGTACTGACGCCGCCGTGCCAATCCCTCCAGCAATCCTCGCAACCCGTTCGATGAGGTCTCGTCGAGGCAGGAGCCCGTCCTCATAGCCATCAGCAAATTCGGTTGCCAAGTAGCGTTGGGTGATATTCAGCCGGTCAAGAGCGGACCCCGCTCTTTCACTCCCCGGGTCCAATTCCTTCGGGCTCATGGTTTCATTCAACTTTCCGAACCGAACGGTCGTCTCAGCCTCACAAGGCGCGTGCTCCGTTCCGTGGTCACCACTGACCGAGTTTATCGGGACAGTTGCGCTAATTGGCTACCACGATGGTGGATGGGTCACGCGTCTTGGCGCATCCCGGATTGATCCGGCGCGTTATTGCCGCCGTACGGCTTTGACAAAAGCGAACTTGCTGCGGCCGCAACGACGAGGTTCGTGTGACTTCGCGGCGCCAAGTCAGCGCTAGTGATCGCAATGCCTGTCATGTCGGGAGGGACCAACGAGATGGTGGCGACGAGACCTGCGATCGAGAGAACTGAAAGCAGCGCTGCTTCTGTCGCTCACGACGACAGTGTTTCCGGAACGGAACGTGGCACCGACCAACCGGTGGCGACCGCACCTGTGTCACTCTCCGAGAACCTGACATGCGAGACCACTACCGCGGGAAAATCTGGCGGATCCGTCCCACCTTTTGTTGCTCTGATGTATTCGTCAGCATCCCGACCAAGCGCCCCAAGCTCAAACGCTGAAGCTGTTGTGCGATCAGGAACCTTGGCCCGCCACAGGACCCTGAGATCCGCACGTCTCGCCACGGATCGTGAGGTTTTGCATCCAGCCTGGTTCGACGCACTTCCTGCAAGCCTCGACGACCTGTCGACGGACGATGGTGCCGACACCGACACAACACCGACTGGTAAGAGCGTTCGGGAAACTCCCGCTTCTAGCACCCCCCGTCTGCGTCTCGAACCGAGGACGCAGCGCCCGCGCCTGGCCCTTCCGGGCAGCGCCTGGCCTTGGTGGGCCTGGGTAGCCTACACCGCAACAATTGGGGTTCTCGCCTTTGCCGCGCTCTACTTCGCCGCGCTTGCACGGCTTCTCCTGCCTCGAACACAGCGCTTCTGGGCCTTCCGAACCCGTGAAGCCGCCGCCGAATACCTCCTCTCGGTCACGGCGACATGCCTTTTCGCGACCGGCATCTGGGTTGTTGCCCAACCGTCGTATGGTCACGAAAACATTTTTGGCCTTACCGCACCGACTGTGGAATTGACACCCGCACTCCCACCGGAAGGTGAGGCATTCGGGTCTGACCCGTCGATGACCGTCGACACGTCTGTTGCGGACGACGCGAATGGAACCGACGCCGACTTGACACTCGCTTCACTGCCCGATGTGACGTCAGAGGCAAATCCCGGCACGGACCCGGCCGCTGCGAGCAACCTCGTTGCCGAGGTTGTGCCGACGGACGCGACACCTGCCGAGACGTCGTCAACGGGCGATCAGCTCGTCAAAACAGCATCACCAGTCGATCGAGCCCCATCGAGGGTGTCTTCAGCCCCGGCAGCAGCAAACGGTTTGGCACGTGTCAGCGTCGCCAACACCGGTGGTCGCGGCGTCGCATTCCGCAACAGTCCCCAGTGGGATGATCGAACCGTGCCCAAGGTTGCGTTCCGGGAAGGCACATCACTGACCATCGTGACCGCGGGGATTGTCGGTGACGACGGATCGGGTGGAACGGGCATCTGGTTGATGGTTCGCGACAGTGTTGGGCGTACTGGCTACGTTCCGGCGCAATTCACTACGGCTCGCTAACAGTGGCTAAGGTGCCGTCGCATCGTGCATCGACAGTTCCTTCTCCGCTATGTCCCGATCGAGGTGAAGCGCCATCAGCACGGTGACTTCGCGAGACCTTGAGCATGACCCCGGCCCCCGCAAGATGCTGGTCGCACTCACACTTCGGTAGCAACAGTGGTCGCGCGACGTGGTTGCGAGTACGGCTTTCAAGCCATTCCCATGCGGCAGCAAATCGCCGGACGCGGTCGACGGACTGCCGTTCTTCGTCGACGATACTGATCAACCGTCGAGGGTTCGACCATGGTGCCGGGAACATCTCGAGCTGCTCTGGGCGGTCCAGCGAGGCGACCGCACGCCATTCACTGAGCACCAGCGGAATCACGTTCCCGCCACGATCATGATCGGGTCCCGGCGATTCTTCGGGGACCCACGGGCCGAACGCGGTGCGTGCCGCATCCCGTGTCACGAGCGCATTCTCCAGACGCTGACGTATCCCGACAATCGCAGTTGATCCACGTGCATCGTTATCGCGTCGCTCGACCCTCGTCCGCACATAGGTTCCCACGATTTTCCGCAGCGCTCAGAAAGTGCGAGGGTGGTGGAGAATCTCGACGGCTTCATCGATGCCAATCGGTGCCAATCCCAACACTTGCCCAAGAAAACTTAACTTCAACTGGTAGCTTGCCGCAATTGTTGTTGCCCGTCGAAATCCATGACCTTCGCCCTCAAAGACGACCATCGCATGCGGCACACCCCTCCGGTCAAGTTCCTTCGCCATCGACCGCGACTGATCCGGGGGCACGACACGGTCCTCTTCGCCCTGCAGAAGAAGCAGAGGAGTAGTCATCCGATCGGCATGCCCAAGCGGTGATCTTGCGCGATACGTTGCAATGCCCTCGGGATAAGGCGCGACAACGGTATCCAAGTAACGCGACTCGAACTTGTGGGTGTGTGCCGCCAAAGCCTCAAGGTCGCCGATGCCGTAGTCGCTCATTCCAGCGGCAAAAACCTCGGGACGAAAAGCCAGCGATGCCAGCGTGGTGTAGCCTCCGGCGCTGCCCCCCATGATGCATTGACGCTTCCGGTCAATGCGATGGCTCTCCGCAAGGAAACGCACTGCCGAGACACAGTCCTCAACGTCATATTCACCCCATTTGCCGTTCAGCGCCTGACGGTAGTCCCGACCAAAACCGGTACTGCCACGGTAGTTCACATCGACGATTGCAAAGCCGCGTGTCGTCCAGAATTGGATGCCGAGGCGATACCCGGAACCTACGGCACTCGTCGGACCACCGTGACTCAGCACGATCACTGGGGGCAGTTCATTTGGCGGCGCAACCCAGTCGGCATTTGTGGGTGGATAGAAGAGCGCGTGCGCGCGCCCCCCGTCCCCAGTGTCAAAACTGATAGGTTCGCCAACCGAAACAGACCCGGCAACGACCGGGGCAGCACTTTGGCGCACCTGAACGACCGTGGATGTCGGATTGTCACCTTCCAGATCAAATTCGATCAGCGAACTTGGAAGGGTGGGCGACGACGCAACTACCGCAACTGTCAATCCGGCGCTGGCAATCGGTGCCTGAATTTGGGTGCACGGCAGGCTGACTTCGTTCGCTGTCCCGAGCGGAACATCGACCCTGGAAACGGTGCCGTCGGCTCCATTCAGCGCGACCACCAACACACTGCCATCAGGCAGAAACACATACGGTGCCGACCCTAATCCCCACATTGGCCCGGCGCAATCCTTATCAACCCGCCATACCGGTGCCATCAACTCTGAGCCACCAACCGACCGGTACAGGTTCCACCAGCCCGTTCGGTCCGTCATCGCATACAGGTCGCCCTCACTACTCCAAGCCGGATGCGTCACCGCCTCGCCACCGCCAGAACCACCCGCAAGGAGACGGGGTTCTCCAATGACCCGCGCACTCACTTGATCGAAGTCAGCTACCCAGAGCGACGTTTCGTCCCACGGCATGTTTGGGTGGTCCCAAGCCATCCATGCGATGCGTGCACCGTCCAGCGACACTGTCGGACACGCCACGAAGTCCGCGGGAGGAATGCGAAGGCCACTATCTCCTGCACCACCGGCCACCAGGTGAGTGTCCCGAGTGCCGTCGGTCCTGAAGGCGACGAGCTCGTTGACGACGTCTGTGGCTTGCTCACCTTCGTGGCGCTCCCTGACGGCGACAACCCAGTCGCCATTGGGTGTTACGACGCCATCTGCGTAGCGATGCCTCGCTCCCGTTTCGTCAGTCACGTCGACCGGAACGCGATCGCTTCCCGCCTGCTGGTAAACACGCTGCGATGCAAAGTCGACAAACCACAATAGCGGACTGCCATCTTCGCCCTGCGAAAGCCAATACGCCCCACCGCCGTATTCGTGCACGCGCGATCGCACGTTGAACGGTGGTTTCGTCCAGTCACGGACCATCCCACCCACGGTGCGCTCTACGACTACGACGCGCCCCGCTTCGCTCGGACGTCCCTCAAGCCAGAACAAGGATCCGTTGGATGCATACCTGGGAGCCAGTAGCTGAAGCCCACCCGATGCCATGTCTCGGGGAGCGATTGGAGATTCCCATTCTCCGAACGGTGCCACCCGCTGCAAGTGCAATGCATTCACCGTACGTATCCCCGCGGCGTGACAATCCAAACCCAATTGAGACAGTTGTGTGCTTACAGTTTTCCTGAGTGTCTGTCAAGCCGTCAATGGTCACCACCGAGGTAGCCGGACCAGTCGCACGCTACACTTTTCCCTATGAAATATGGACGCGTTACCGGTATCGACCGACCCGTTGCGAGGATCGTGCTCGGCTCGACCTCATTTGCCCAAGGCCGCGCTGACCTCGCCAAGGACCTCATCGAAACGTACCTCTCGGCCGGCGGAAACATCGTTGATACCGCCGCAATCTATGCCGGTGGATGGTCTGACCGGAATATCGGCGCGTGGCTCCGCACAGGTGGTCGGCGTGAAGACATCCTGATCCTGTCGAAGGGCGCCCACCATGACTCACGGGGTGACCGAGTGAGCGCTACCGAAATCAGTCATGACCTTGGCTTGAGCCTTGAGCGCATGAGCACTGATCACGTTGACTTGTACGTCCTCCACCGGGACGATCCGAATGTCCCGGTCTCCGAGGTCATGAACACCCTCCACCACCATCACGCTCGTGGACGTATCCGGGCAATTGGCGGATCGAATTGGTCAATCCCGCGTCTCCAAGAAGCCAACGCATACGCTAGACATCATGGCCTCGTGCAGTTCACCGCGAGCAGCCCGAACATGGCCCTCGCCGTGGCGAAGGAACCGATGTGGGCAAACTGCGTGTCGATCTCAGGCGATGAAGAGGCAAAGGCCTGGTACAAGAACCAAGCAATGCCCCTGTTCTCATGGTCGTCGCAGGCAGGTGGGTTTTTCTCCGGCAGGTTCAAGCGTCAAGACCACTCCAATTCAGACATGGTCCGGGTCTACTACAACGATGAGAATTGGGCTCGTTACGACCGTGCGGTCACTTTCGGCGCAGAACTCGGACTGACGCCGACGCAAGTAGCCTTGGCGTGGGTGTTGAACCAACCTGATCTTCAGACACACGCGCTTGTTGGGCCCGCCACGGTCGAGGAACTTCAAAGCAGTCTTGCGGTTGCGGACCTCGATCTATCGCCAGAACAGGTGAGGTGGCTGTCACACGGTGACCAGTGACCCGCGCAACCGATGACGGTCCTCGCACCGTCGTCAAGCTTCACCTGAACCAATTCATCCCGAAGACCCCATCGCCATCACAACCCCCACCAGAGGCCATCCTTCTTCACGGCCTGGGTGTGTCCGGTGCGGTGTGGGCCGGGTTTGCCCGCAGGTTTCTCGCGCGGCCAGTGATCGCTCCGGACCTGCGCGGGCATGGTGCGTCTGCCCGGGCACCGTTGGCACACCAATACACCCCGTCCGACTACGCGGCTGATGTCCTTGCGCTCCTCAACCACAGCGGAACCGCCGAACCGATAACGGTCATCGGCCACTCACTGGGTTCCCTCATCGCACTGGCGATGGCCGTGGATGAGCCCGGACGGATCAAGCGACTAATCCTCCTCGACCCACCACTCGATCCAACGATCAGCAACGGGTCTGTCGAAGAGATCGCACGGCTTCGTCACGCACCGCCAGGGCCCCTTGAGGACTATTTGGCAGCCCGCCACGGACACAGCGCAGCACGGTCGCTTGCAAGTGTCTTGAGACGGGCAGCACCGGGAACGCTGGAGACGTACATCGCATCCCCCCGGGGCGCGCCCTGGGCGTGGGATGCCGCTCCCCAACTGAACGTACCTGTGCTGATCCTCCAAGCCGATGTGGCCATCGACGGGGCACTTGGAAATGACGCAGCAAAACGGTTCACCCGGCTGTTGCCTCGGGGGACACTGGTAGAGATCCCCGGCGCATCACATGCAATCCATGCTTCGAAACCCCGTGAAGCAGTCACGCACATTGATAGGTTCATTGCGTCGACATGATTGCCTACCCGCTACCTTGGCTTCTCACGTCGCAGCAGACGGATATCCATCCAAAGCCATCACCCGGTCAGCGCACCGAATGCATCGGCATGATCACGTGCGTGTAGTCCTCTACACCGACCCCTTCGATCACCGCAGGGGAAAGCGGACCGGTCACCTTGAGGTGAATTCGGTCGGACTTCAAAACACCTAGCACATCGGACAGGAACTCGGCACTGAATGAGATGTGCGTCTCGTCTCCAGTGATCCCCGCAGGCATCTGGCTCTTGTTATCACCGACGTCGGGTGCCGTAGCTGTGATCTCGAGCGTGCCCGGCGTGACGCCACCTTCGTCCCCGGGTTGAAGGTCCAAACGAACGACGTTCGCGGCATCCCTCGCGAAAATTGACGCGATTTTGATGGCCGTCGCCAGTTCAGACCGCGATATCGTCATCTCAGTGGTGGCGGTCTTCGGGATCACGCGCTGCAGATCAGGGAACTGGCCCTCGAGCAACCTGCTCACCAGAACTGTCTCACCATCAGTAGTCCGCACGCGGAAGAGGACTTGGGTCCGGTTTCCCGTGACGCTCAATTCAACTTCGTCGTCGTCACCGCCGAGCAGGCGACCGAGTTCCGTGAGTGCCCGCGCGGGGATGATGATGTCCAAGGGAGTCGGCAATCCGTGGTCGAGACGCGCGTGCCGGACAGACAGTCGGAAGCCATCGGCTGCGGCAAGCGTCAACTGTGCGCCGGATACCTTGACATTCACCCCGCCAAGAACCGGACGAGACTCGTCACGGGCCGCGCTGAACGCAACCTGCTCAATCATTGTCCTGAATTCGCGCGATGGAATACGAATTGCTGGACGGTCATCACCGGTCGCCAATGGTGGGAATTCGTCGGGGTCCATCCCCTTGACATTTGCGCTGATACGATCGCATGAGAAATGAACTGGCGCCCCGCGGGTCCCGCCCTCGATCGAAACATCCTTGCCGGACGGCAGAGAGTTCACGAACTCCGCAAGGAGGCGTGCAGGCACAGTGGCGCGTCCCTCCTCAGTTACTCGAGCGGAAATCCACGTCGTGATCCCAAGTTCCAGATTGGTCGCAGCGAGCCGAAGTCGCTCACCATCGGTCGCAAGCAACACGTGCCCAAGAACCGGCATGGTCGTCCGAGAACTCACGGCGCGGCCCACGGTAGCAAGGCCACGGCTCAGCTGCTCCTGCACACAAGCGATACGCATCGGATTACTATTCCTTTCCGCAACCCGTAAGTACTGTACCGCGTGTCGACAATGGGTTTTAGTTGAAACCGCCCGAGTGATCGTTTCCCCATCGATTGGGCGTCAACCTTCGCGATGTGACCTGAGAGACCGAGAGACCTCTTCGATCATCTGCCCGAGGTTTGCGTCATCCTGCCGAAGCGCACTGATCCGTGCGACAGCATGCATCACCGTAGTGTGATCGCGTCGACCAAGATGGCGACCTACTTCCGACAGGCTCATGTCAAGCTCCTCGCGCATGAGATACATGGCCGCGTGGCGTGCGCGGGTCACATCAC
>SXGQ01400916.1_pt1 | contig 14535 bp, 22 predicted proteins | sample 3178371 | NCBI WGS metagenome assembly SXGQ01 (sample SAMN11356859, study PRJNA531348) | freshwater metagenome | isolation source: freshwater sample F1-20 | place: China: Fuxian Lake, Yuxi | collected 2017-12-25
CAGTGAAACAGGCGAACTGAGGGAAGACGAGACCCACATCATACCATTGGCCATAGAAGCAGCATATCAAAACAGAGAATTCAAGCTGTTTGGCACTGACTTTGACACTCCCGATGGAACCTGTGTGAGAGATTATGTGCATGTGACTGATCTCGCCAACGCACATGTACTGTCTCTACAACGTGCATCAGGCAATGTGATCTGTGAGAGATACAATTTGGGATCTGGTGTCAGCACCAGCAATAGACAGCTGTTGGAAACTATCAAAAAATATGTGGGCAACATTAAGATCGCGGAAATGAATCGCAGAGAGGGAGATCCACCGGTGTTGGTAGCCGATACCACACGTGCAAAAACGGAATTGGGTTGGGAACCCAAGCATAGTTCCATTGACAACATAGTGCAGACTGCTGTAAAATGGTATAGCAAGATCAACCAAAAAGATTTAAACTAATGAGTGACATCAATAGAGATCCTGTAGTACAAGGTTTGATAGATACCTGGACCGACAAGAATAAACCCGTGAGCCAACAGATACGAGAAAGAATCGTCAAAGCAGGAGAAAGATTCTTCGCGGCAGACAATATCAGCCGATACATCGAAGATGGCGAAAGAGAAAAACTCGTTGATGAATTGACCACAAAATTTGAAGCAGTATTAGACAGTTTAGTTATAGACAGAATCAATGATCCCAACAGCTCGGGCACGGGCAGGAGATTGGCCAAGATGTACATCAATGAGATAATGGGTGGGAGATATAATCCTGCTCCAGAAGTTACAACATTTCCCAACGAGGATGGCAGATATGACCAACTGATCGTGATAAGATCAGACATCAAGAGCATGTGCTCGCATCATCATCAACCTGTGACAGGGGTTTGTTATATTGGCTGCCTGCCAGGAAAAAGATTGATCGGATTGAGCAAGTACACCAGGATAGCGCAACATCAGGCGGCACGAGGCCATCTGCAGGAGGAATTGACAGAGAAGATAGCATACAAGATATCACAACTGACTGAGAGTCCTGCCGTTGGAGTGTACATCAGAGCGAGACATGGCTGCTGTGAGAACAGAGGAATAAGAAGCGCCAACTCCAGCACACAGACCACGGTGTTGAAAGGTCTATTGAAGACAGATCCCGGATTGAAAAATGAATTCATGCACAACATTCAATTACAAGAAACACAGTGTGGGCCCAATGGTTAACAGTTCAACAGTCAGCACCTGTCCCCTATTTCCTGAACTTGAAAATAATATCTCAACCCAATCAGCAGTGTTCACTTTGCCTTCAGGTTCAATACTACCACAGGGCGCGGGCAGCGGCACCGCCTCAACATCATACACAGTTTCATATGACGGTTGGAGCTCAACAGCATTAAGAAATTATGAATTCGAACTGCATGAAAAATATCCCGCACTTAAACAGGCATGGGAGCATTATCAAAACATATTAAAGATGTGCAGGAGCAGAGAGGAAGAGATCGATGAGAATTGATTATAATCTACATCTTGACTATTCAGATGTGTTGCTGAAACCCAAGAGATCCACATTGAGTTCCAGACGTGATGTGGACATGACCAGAGATTTCACATTCCGCAACAGCAAACAACAGATCGCATTCGTGCCCATAGTGGCCAGCAACATGGATGGCGTGGGCACGTTCAGCATGGCCAGAACATTGCAGGAGTACAAACTGCTGACTGTGTTGAGGAAACACTACACCATAGATGACTGGGACAGAGCAATGGGCACAGGATTGAAATTACAGTACGTGAGCGCCTGCACAGGCACAGGAGCCATTTGGGACAACAATTCACCTGACTATCAGACTTTAAAAAAGGTCATGGCCAAATATCCCGACGTGAACATGATCACCATAGACGTGGCCAATGCTTATCACGAGCAGTTTGTGGACTTCGTCAAGAGGATCAGATCAGAATTTCCCGACAAGACCATCATAGCAGGCAACGTGGTGTCACCAGAGATGGTGGAAGAGTTGATCATTAATGGTGCTGATGTGGTCAAGATCGGCATAGGTCCGGGATCAGTTTGCACCACAAGGACACAGACCGGAGTGGGAGTGCCACAATTTTCAGCAGTGATAGAGTGTGCGGATGCTGCCAACGGCGTGGGCGGACACATCATAGCGGATGGTGGTTGCACCCAACCAGGTGACATTGCCAAGGCATTGGGCGCAGGAGCCCACATGGTGATGCTGGGCGGCATGCTGGCTGCCCATGATGAATCAGAACTGGAACTGCGTGACGGCAAGAGGGTATTCTACGGCATGAGTTCAGAATCAGCATTTGAAAAACACGGCGCAAGGAAAGATGGTTACCGAGGAACCGAAGGCAAGACTGTGCTGTTGGACAACAGAGGTTCGGTTAAGGACACTGTGGAACAGATATTGGGTGGTGTGAGAAGCACCTGCACCTATATCGGAGCCAGACGCATCAAAGACATGCCCAAGTGTGCTCACTTCGTGAGAGTGAACAATGTGATCAACAGGGTGTTCGATGGAAAATAATATGACTGTTGAAAAATTGTATTTCACCAACATACAGATGCGCAATGCTCTGATACAGATAGAGGACAAATTGGTGCATGACATGTGGCTGCCTGACATCATACTGGGCATCAACCGAGGTGGTTGCGTTCCGGGAGTTTATCTTTCTCACAGGTTGAAGAAAGAACACTCTGTTTTGGATGTGAGATTGAGGGATCACGCCGCTAAACCCAATCTATCTGTACTGGAAAAAGAATTTGCATTTCAAAAGAAAATATTAATCATAGACGATATCAATGATACCGGAGCCACCTTCCAATACATCTTGGACAATTTTGGACGCCACGACAGAGTAAAGTTGGCGGTGGTAATAAACAACAGGCCTTCCCCAGTAAAAGTAGACTATTTTGGTTATGAGATAGACAAGAACGAAACACCACAATGGGTGGTTTTCCCATGGGAAGAATGGCAGAAATAAAAACAATAGGAGAAACAAAATGATACAGTTCGTACAAGACCTTTTGAAAGGCACAGATAAAATATTGGTCAGGAACCTAGTAATACTGCACACGCTGATTATCGCCGTGAGCAACTACCTGGTCACCATAAGATTCAGTTTATTCGCTGAAAAGATCAACATACTGGGTTGGGAGACCAACTTTCCCCTGGCAGCGGCAGCATTTACATTTCCACTAGTAGTGGTGGCCAGCGATCTCACTGTGAGATTGATCGGCAAGCAGAGTGCAAGAGCGGTGGTGGCGTTGGCAATCATACCGGCCATCGTGGCATCAGTGTTGGTGCTTTTATATCTGGGTGACAAGCACGCCTATAGGGTGGGTGTAGCATCAGGAGTGGCCTATGGTATTGGCACACTGTTAGATGTGTATGTTTTCCAGCACATAAGAGAAAAGTTTAAAACCAATTGGTGGGCGGCGCCAGCACTGAGCATGATAGCAGCCAATATCATTGATACCTACATATTCTTTTACACGGCTTTTTACCCGCAACCGTGGGTTCATGCAGTGGCCTTCAACAACACAATGGTCAAGATAATAGTGGGACAGGTGGTTTTCGTACCGGCCTATGGCATATTGCTGGCTTATCTGGCTCGGAAATTGAATAGGAAATTGGTAGGATAATAAAATATTTTTTGGTTATTTGACTTATGATCTAAATATCCTTATAATATACACATGAGCAACAAGGCAGGAAAAATTTGGGGACAGACGGAACTTGTGCATGCCAATGGCGTGCTGGAATTCCACAGGATAGATTTCAAGGCAGGTGGCGTCTGCTCCAAACACAAGCATCAGTTCAAATGGAACGGATTCTACGTGGTCAGCGGCCGGATGAAGATCCGGGTCTGGCAGAAGGACTACGATCTCATAGACGAGACAATATTGGGACCAGGAGACTTCACCAGGGTCAAGCCGGGACTGATGCATTCGTTCGAGGGCATGGAAGATGGCGTGGCCTTTGAACTTTATTGGGCAGAATTCAACCACGATGACATACAGAGAGAGACCGTGGGTCATTTCAAGAGCGGCAACGTGGTCCGGTTGGACAAAAAAGATAAGAAATAATTAATCCAAATGAAAGAGCAAATACAAATACTCTATTGTGGGGGTATGTTTGGTAATCTATTTAGATTTTTATTAGATCGCAGTTCACCAAATAGCAAATTAAAAACGATAACAATCAAAGATATCTTAACAGAAGAAAATAATCTACATCAACCATTCGAATGGTCGGATAAATTTTCTAACAGTCATCAAGTATCATTTAAAGATTACCCTCACTTGTTGGAAAGATATCCAGATCTAAAAAAAGATATTAGACAGCCAGATCCTGCTGCAGAAAAAATATTAATAACATTTGATGATAGTGATGAAATATTCGCACATCGATGCGGATATCATAGAAATCCTCTGCTCTTAAATCATGCAAAAAATAAGGTCGAAGAAATTATTCTCCTAGCAGACCAAAAATTTGTGATCCAGTCATTCAATAATGCCAATCCTAGTGACATGGTAGCAAAAGAAATCAAGAAAATTGAATTTCATGCTGCTGAAAACATATGGATAAAAGAATATCGAAAATTCAAACAAGACAAGTCGATTTATCACTTCAACATTAGATATTTGTTTGATCCTAATATATTAGGAGAAGAATTATGTAAGATTTCAAAACATTTTAATTTACAATTAGAAATTGATAAGGATTTTTTAAAAAGTATTGTCAATACTATAATCAATATAGAACCTGTGCCAACTATCGATAGATGTAATCGAGTTCTTGAAGCAATCAATAACAAGAAAAGTATTGATTGTAAGGATTTAGATATCATAGAACAAGCATGGATTGAGGTTTTGCTAGAAAAAGAACACGATTCATTGCTTTTTCCTTTTGGTACTAATTGGTTTTCAAACACTGACCAAATAAATGAATTTATTGCACGATACCCATCTTATCTCAAACACATGAATCCAAGGCTACCATGGTATAATAATATAAAAAATCCTTTTTATTTGACTGGAAAAATATGAGTTCGGTAATTGACGAAAAACAATATCCAGTATATACTCTAGACGAAGATCCAGAAATGGAAAAGAAGAAACGTGGCACATATTCCACGGAGGAGATATTAGAAGCAGTCGAGGCATTACATGAGCAAAATTAAGGTAGCAGAATTATTTTACAGCATACAAGGAGAAGGCAGATATATGGGTGTGCCTTCGGTGTTCCTGAGAACATTTGGCTGTAACTTCACTTGTGCTGGTTTTGGATTGCCTAGAGGCATGAGGAGTGACGAGCATGACCGAGTGTTCGAGCAACACAAACAGCATCCATTTAAAGATTACAAAGAATTACCTCTTGTGAATACAGGCTGTGACAGTTATGCATCTTGGGATCCGCGATTCAAAGATCTGTCTCCCATGCTGACATCAGACGCCATTGTAGAAAGAACCATGGACATATTGCCTCACAAACGATGGGTGGATGAACATTTCATATTCACAGGCGGTGAGCCATTGTTGGGCTGGCAGAGAGCATATCCGGATGTGTTGGAGCATGCTAAGATGCAGGATCTAAAGGAGATCACTTTTGAGACCAATGGCACACAAAAGTTGCACCGAGATTTCAAAGATTATCTCTCTCAATGGAGCAAGAAGAATGGCAGAAGCCGAGAATCCATAACATTCTCTGTGAGTGCAAAATTGAGCGTGAGTGGAGAAAAACGTGAAGAAGCCATACTGCCTGAAGTGGTGGCAGAATATGGTGAAGTGGGTCATGTGTATTTGAAATTTGTGGTCGCTGATATAGATGATGCATATGAGGCCATAGAGGCTGTAAAAGATTATCGAGCAGCAGGATTCCGAGGATCGGTATATCTCATGCCCGTGGGCGGGGTGGAGAGTGTGTATCACATGAACAACAAAACAGTGGCGGAACTGGCCATGAAGATGGGCTATAGATACAGCGATAGATTGCAGGTGCCTCTGTTTAAAAATGCATGGGGCACATAGTTTGGTAAAACATCAGTGGAAAACAATTGATTTTTTCCAAGAAGTGTTGTAAAATAAGGATATGAAAGTTAAAAAAACTAAAAATACAAAAGTTCAAAAGAGCGAAGAACCCATGGTCAAGGTTCTGCAGGTGAACGTAAATCCAGAAAACCCAAGGAACGGATTCTTTGAACTGGATTGGAATGATGAATTCGTCAATATGTTGAAACAGAACGGCTACACAGGAGCATCAGAAGAGGAGATTGTGGATCGTTGGTTTCAAAGCCTGTGCAAGACCATCGGCAATGAACAGGGCGTGGACATAACAGGTGCAGGTTATGTGCAAATCAACAGAAGAAACGACGGCAAGACCGAGGTATCTTAGAGTATGACCCACATATTGGTCGATACTGCTAATACTTTTTTCCGGGCGAGACACGTGATACGTGGCGACGCTTCTGAGAAGATCGGCATGGCCATACACATCACCCTGAATTCTATCAAGAAAGCCTGGAATGACTTCGACGGCACCCATGTGGTGTTCTGTTTGGAAGGTCGCAGTTGGAGGAAAGACCACTATGCTCCTTATAAAAGAAATCGAAAAGAATTAGCAGATGCAATGACCGCCGCAGAGCAGGAGGAGAACAAACTGTTTTGGGAGTGCTATGATGATTTTGTGGATTTTATCCGCACCAAGACCAACGTCACAGTGCTGCAGAATGGCAGATGCGAGGCAGACGATCTCATAGCTCGCTGGATCGATAGACATCCTGATCAGCAGCATGTGATCATAAGCACAGACAAGGATCTCAATCAATTGATAGCACCCAATGTGAGACAATACAACGGAGTCACGGAAGAGACCATGACAGTGGATGGCTATTTTGATAAAAAGGGCAATCCTGTGATAGATAACAAGACCAAGGAGCACAGGAAAGTGGAAAATAGAGAATGGATGCTGTTTGAAAAGGCCATGCGGGGTGATCCATCTGATAACATATTTTCAGCCTACCCAGGTGTTCGTAAAAAAGGCACCAAAAGCAAAGTGGGATTATTGGAAGCATTTGAGGATAGGACCAATAAAGGATATGCCTGGAACAATCTAATGTTGAGCAAATGGATAGACCCAGAAGGTGTGGAACACAGAGTTGTGGATGATTATGAGAGAAATAGATTGCTGGTTGATCTACACGCACAGCCAGAGGCCATCATACAGGAATTGGACCAGACGATACAAAACGCCAAGTCGGAAAACAAACAGATCACACAAGTGGGCATAAGATTCATGAAATTCTGTGCCAAATACGATCTACAGAAGATCACAGAACAGGCACAATTGTATGTGGAACCATTCAATGCGAGGTTGGCATGACAGTGAAAGCAAAAATATTAGTGAAGGACAAATTTTGGATCATTGAAGAGAATGGCCAAAAACTGGGCACACTGCAACGGAAGGATGACAATGGTTGGATCTTCCTGGGCAAGAAAGATCAAAGACAAGAGTACCCCACACAGGAAAGCCTGTACGCACGATTTGGATCGGGTATATTTGCCACAGATATCTCAGTGCCTGCGAACGAGCCCCGAACAGAAGAGAGCGAATGGCATGTGCATGGATATCCCTGCTCGCAACAGCCTTACAATGCCATGTTTGATGTGCAGAAGCAACTGCCCATCTATACCAAAACACCCAAGAGCCGCAGCCTATTTTGTGCAGGATATTACATCATTGATTTCCCCAAAGGATGGAGGAAGGCCTACTGTCCCAAGGTAATTACACTGCAGCGATATGCCTACCGAGGGCCTATCAGAACCAAGATAGAAATGCAACAGATATTGAACAATGCAATCAAAGAACAAAATACAGACACAACCCATTGAAGACTTCATAGCACGAGTCAGGACTGCCAAGTCAAAACAGGACAAGAACATCACCTTGACCATGCAGGATGCTGACCGTTTGGCTGCCAGTTTGAGCCAGACCATGACTAGATTGGTCAGTGTGCAAGAAGAGATAATTGAGGCACTAAAGACAGCACAGCAGGCTCAAACGATCAACATCGAAATGGACGGCGGCAACTTCAGCAAATAATCTATCTGGTAAAAATTGGTAAATACCTTGATAGATTATGTCAAGACCCAAGCCCACAGTGCTGCTAACTGTCAGCAATAAAGAGACCTACAAGCAAGAAGAAGTTCTTGCTGCGGAAGGAATCTGGGCGGTTTTTTACGATGGCAAACCGATCAACCTAAAGAGTTCCAGTTTGGTCAGCAATTATCCAGGTCCCAAGTACAAGAAAGTTTCTTTCTCCAATCCAGGGCATGCGGAAAACCTGGCCAAGAAATTGAACACCATGCACAAGACTGACAAGTTTGGTGTGTACCTATTAAAGACCGGCGAAAAATTCAAGAGATAATTAACAGTATGGACGTCAAGACCGCCTATACTCGCACCTTCATGCAACTGCTCAATCAGCCCGATCATGAAGAAACTCTCAAGAGCTGTTATTACACCTGGTGGCAGAATGTGAGGGAAAGCTATCAAGCGAGATCATTGCGACTGACCAAATCGGGATTGGAAATTTTAAAAAAGTTAGAAATCAAGACCTACACTATTAAATTCCCGGACAAGATCATTTTCACGCCACAGACCTTCCTATGGTTGGATGAGTTTGTGGATTGTCCATATTATGTAGATAAAAAACAGATTGTGGTCACAATGGAACGAATGGCCCTGCAATTGATGATGTTCGCCGGAGATGTGACCAAATACGGCCTGGCTCGCGCAATGAGTAAAATGGACGAGCAAAAAAGTCAATAAAATCAGTGGCTTATACCCAATTGACCTTATGTCGTTTTATGCTATAATGATAGTATAAACAAATTTTAGAGAGGTCTAAAAATGGTGAGCAAAAAAGAAAAGGGCACAGCGGTTGGCTCTCAAAATAGAACCGTAACTCCAAACGAAGCAAAGGCAGCACTGGCACATTGTCTGCAATTACAGAGACCACTGATGATGTGGGGTGCACCTGGTATTGGCAAATCTGATATCGTTAAACAGGTTGCAGAAGAACAGGACAGACAAGTGATTGATATTAGGTTGCCATTGTGGGAGCCCACAGATATCAAAGGTATTCCCTATTACAATTCCAAAGAAAACAACATGGTCTGGGCTCCGCCAGCAGAATTGCCCACAGATCCCAAATCCACAGCCGTCATATTCTTAGATGAATTAAACTCTGCGGCTCCTGCTGTGCAGGCAGCGGCTTATCAGTTGATCCTGAATCGCAGAGTGGGACAATATCACCTACCCGAAGGTGTTGCGATCGTGGCAGCCGGCAACAGAGATGCTGACAAAGGCGTCACTTACAGGATGCCAGCGCCATTGGCCAACAGATTCGTACACATTGAACTGAGAGTGGACTACGAGGATTGGATGTCTTGGGCCACACTTAACAGGGTACATCCTGACGTGGTAGGTTATGTGACATTCGCCAAACAAGATTTGTATGATTTTGATCCCAAGGGATCATCACGCTCTTTCGCAACTCCAAGATCATGGAGTTTCGTTAGCCAACTTCTATCGGACAGCCTGCCTGAAAGTACGCTCACTGACCTCGTGGCGGGCGCAGTAGGAGAGGGCCTGGCCGTTAAATTTATGAATCATCGTAAAATTAGCGGCCAGCTACCTAACCCATCCGACATATTGAGCGGCAAGGTCAAGGACCTCAAGACCAAAGAGATATCAGCGATGTATTCACTGACCGTTAGCCTTTGCTATGAATTACAACAGGCGCACATCAACAAGGAAAAAAATTGGAACGACATGGCGGACAGGTTCTTCAATTACATGATGGACAATTTCGAGACGGAGTTGGTCGTAATGGGTGCGAAGATCGCTCTCACAAACTACAAGCTGCCATTTGATCCCAGCAAGTTAAAATCATTTGATAGGTTCCATAAGAAGTTTGGCAAGTATGTCATAACTGCCATGGAGTCTAAATAATGGCCACCACAGATCAAAAGATCCTAGACAAACTGGTCACTGCGAGGATCGCACTGCTGTTGAAACATCCTTTCTTCGGCAATCTCGCAACTAGGCTCAAGATAGTTAATGCGGATGATTGGTGTCCCACAGCAGCCACTGATGGCAGACATTTCTTCTACAATATTAAATTCATAGACAGCCTCACTCCCAAGGAGACCGAGTTCCTGTTTGGTCATGAGGTGTTGCACAACGTGTTCGAGCACATGATGCTGAGATCCGAAGGCAGAGATCCACAGATTTGGAACATCGCCTGCGACTATGCCGTGAATCAAATACTGGTGGATTATAGAATTGGTGAAATGCCCAAAGGCAAGAAAGGCGAGAACAAAGGTTTCCAAGACGACAAGTACAAGGATTGGGCTTCAGAAAAGATTTACGATGAGCTGATGAAACAGGTCAAGAAGAACAAAATCGATCTCAAGAAATTGGGACAACTATTGGATGAGCACATCGATTGGGGCAAAGGCCAGGGCGAGGAGGAAGGTGAAGGCAAAGACAAGAACAAAGAAGGACAGGGCCAAGGACAAAGCGGAAAACCTGTATACACCAAAGAAGAACTTAAAAAAATTAAAGATGAGATCAAAGAAGCCATGATGTCGGCAGCACAGAGCACAGGAGCAGGAAATCTGCCAGGAAGCATACAGAGGATGATATCAGACCTAACTGAACCCAAATTGAACTGGAGAGAGATCATACAGCAACAGATATTGAGCACTATGAAGAGCGACTACACATTCATGAAACCCAGCAGGAGAAGCTGGCACATGGACGCCGTGCTGCCAGGCATGATCAACACCGATTCTATCGACATCTGTTTGGCCATTGACGCTTCGGGTTCCATATCCGAGCAACAATGCAGAGATTTCCTGGGCGAGATCCGCGGCATAATGGAACAATACAAAGATTTCAAAATACATCTTTGGTCGTTTGACACCAAGGTGTTCAACCCCAAAGTATTCACGCCAGACAACATGGATGAGTTGACAGAGTATGTGATAGGTTCGGGTGGCGGCACTGACTTCATGTGCAACTGGGAATTCATGAAGGAAGAGGGCATAGAGCCTAAAAAATTCATCATGTTCACGGATGGTTGGCCATTTGACAGCTGGGGTGACAAGGACTATTGCGACACCATATTCTTAATCAATAACAGTTACGAAAGAAACATACAAGCACCATTTGGGATGACGGTGAACTATGAGGATTAATGCTAAAAATTTTCACTCAAGGAAACTAGATCGGATACCCCCACACTTCAAATCAATCTCTTTACCAAATCAACCGGATCACCAGATGCAGAAAACTGCTCGCTGGATCTACTCCCATTGCGCAGGGAGATTTGCCATGGTAAATGATGTCAAATACCAGAATGACCAAGTGAACATCGTGACCACTGTGGCCTTTGAAGAGCCCAGCGATCTTACTCTGTTCGTGCTCAGCGGCATGGCCCAGAATGCTGGAATATAAGCATTGACCTCACTAATTAATTTTGCTACAATTGTATTCTAATTGCAATTAGGAGAAAAAATGACAACAAAAAAAGCAAAAAAAGAAGCTGAAGTCAAGGCGCCAAAAGCGGCCGCCGAGGCTAAACCAGCACAAACAACACAGGCAGCACAAGCCGCGCCTGCACAACAAGCAGTGACTGATCTCAGCATTGGTGATCTTAAGAATCTAGCAACCATTATCGACGTGGCCTCTACCAGAGGCGCATTCAGAGCCAATGAAATGGCCACAGTGGGATTGATGTACAACAAGCTTCAAGGGTTCCTGGCCAGAGTGGCTCCAGAGACCAAACCTGAAGAAAACAAAACAGCGACGGCAACGACCGCCGCAGGAAAGTAAAAGATGTTTAATCTATACGACAAAATGGTTATGGATGCTTCTTCAGCGGATGTGGAAGCAAAGTTGGCAAGGAAGTATTTCAAGCATATAGGAATATTGAAAGATGATGGCGCAAAGGTGGCAATCATATTTAGAACTGTGCCAGAGGAACCAGAAAATTGCCTTGTGATAGGACCTAAGTTTTTGTCAGACGTGTATCACAATGCATTCATGAGAGCACTAGAGAGCGCAGAAGGTCAGGCCAGTTTTGAATTAGGCACATATCTTGCTAGACAAAAATTTCCAGATGGCATAGACATGCTGGCACTGTTACACAATGACAACTATATCAAAAAAATAGCCACTGCTAATGTGATAGTGACCTATGGTCCAGGCGAAGAGGGCAAGATTGGTTTGGATAAGTTGAATCAAATGATTGCTGATGATATGGGCATTTCTTTAAAGGAATTGTCTGTAAAAGAGGACAAGCCTAAAACAGCATCAAAATCCAATAAAAAACCCAATGCCAAGGAAACTGCCAAGAACTAAACAGACTTGGGTTCAGTTGACCTCGGAATTCGTTAAAGAATGGCCAGAGGTATTGGAAGGCATAAGGTACAGCAACATGCCCATAGGCTATGTGAAATGGTGTGACATTCAATTAAAAAACAATGTCACCATCCATTACGATGTGGAGAAAGAATTACAGGCCAAAAAGACCGAGACCCATGTTGCCGACACACTGAAGAGATTCATCAACACCAACTATGCCAATATCAAGCACGTGGATCTCAAGTTCGACATTCCCAAATTGAAGCGAGACATGGAATCAAAAACTTCTAAATTGTTGGAGAAGACTTTTAAAGATTAATTGTATCTCTGTTGATAAAGGTCATCAACGAACTGCCACTCATAGGATTGGAATAATTTCTCAAAATCAGCTGAATATTTGTCAACAAAATCCACGGCATCTTTGTAGGCATCACGCACATAGTTTGCATTCTGCATGTCAGACTCTGTGTACCATTTAAGCAAGATGTGATTGCCTTCCACTGTGGGACAAGTCTTCTGAGCGTGCAACAATTTGACCACTTCCCTGAATGCGGTTCTATATGCCACACGTGGATCACGATAAAAGGTGGTTTCAGCACTCAATAGCTTCATGTGATCGTGCTGTTGTGACAGAGTAAAATCTAACCCCGCACCTGCGTTTTCCAGCACCATCTTCCTGTTGTATAATATCACTGCCTGGTGCCCATAGGTATAATCTATCACGGGATTGTAACAATCGAATATGTAATGCCTAGGAGATTTTAGGGTGTCGGGCGCAAAATCAAAACCAAAGTCGGGATTGATCTTTATCTTGGCGAACACAGCATAGAAATATTCTGTGTCGCTGATGCCGGCCGCTGCCCGGTAGGCTTGATTCCTGCCCTGCACTCCCGACACCGTCTTCACTTGATTGGGTTTGCCCTGCGTGGCCGACAGCAATGCCTCATAATTTTCTTCATGCTGGGGTTCATTGTTGTGTATGAAAACTATGTCAAAATGTGGCTTGGCCGATGAATTCCTGAGAAATAATTTTGGCGAATATTCATGCAGTTCTTTCTTGATGGGGAATCTGGGAACCAGAAGATTGGATCTGTTTTCGTCCAGGCAATACAGTTTCACGTCCTCCCAGAAAGAAGGCATGTAATTTACAATGGGATCATGGCCATAGCGATAACAATCATAATGATAATAATAATGATAGTAATTCACATACAGTTCTGTTTGTCCTGCCACCTGTTCAGTCAATGTGTCGTAGGCGAAGGATCTCATGGGCCATGCTGAATAATCCAACACAGCAGGATGATAATTTATGTCTTTGAAATCTCTCAAAAATTTCAATTCTGGGATTTGTTTTAAAAATTCTGCACGTGGAATCAGCAAGGTATCTCCCTCTTTCTGTCCCTCATTGTGCCACACATGTATCTGTTGATCTTGGTGTTGTTCTGGAATATAATCAAAATCAAAAGTGCTGTAATCTATCAGCGTGGACAACAACCACACATGAGAAGTCCTTGCGTCACGGACCAGAGATCGCAACATCTCCATGTAGCTCTGCACGAAAGGTATTATCTTCGCATGGGGCATGCGTTGCTTGATCGTGTTCAAGTTTTTATCGCTGGTCTGGAAATCTACACAGATGCAATCAAATGCCATGGAAGTCTTCTATCTTCTCACAGATGTAGTCTATTTCCGCATCCTGCAGGAATGGATATATTGGCAAACTGATCGCCCTTCCGCAGATACTTTCTGCCACAGGATACAGTCCCTTATTGGCAGGATCCAATGTCTCGGGATAGTGTATCTTGGTTTCTATGCCCTGTGCTCCAAGATATTCTCTCAATCCGTCTCTTGCGTCAGCCAGCATGACCAATTTATGATGGCTGCTGGTGTTGTTGTCATCACCTTTGATGAAAATTTTGTTGGGCAGATTGCCGTGATATCTGCGAGCCACACGCTTGCGATCCTCCTGTAGCTCATCATAATGATCCAACAGCACCAGCAGTTGCGCTGCGTGGTCTTCGGACATCACGCTGTTGTACCCATAGTCAAAATCTGTGCTGTCGATCGCGTGCCTCCTCAAAGAGATCACACGCTCACA
>SXGQ01679068.1_pt1 | contig 14534 bp, 10 predicted proteins | sample 3178371 | NCBI WGS metagenome assembly SXGQ01 (sample SAMN11356859, study PRJNA531348) | freshwater metagenome | isolation source: freshwater sample F1-20 | place: China: Fuxian Lake, Yuxi | collected 2017-12-25
CATCGCCGCAGCGAAGATGATCGCGTACGGCGAGCAGATAATCGGAGTGGGTGCCAAGGAGACAGGCATTCCTGGCACAGGTCGAGAGGTGAAAATAGCCTCAGCGGCCGAGCGCGGCGAGTACAGCCGCGACACGTCCCGACTCGGAACGAGATACGTTGTAGACCCACTCCAGTTTGGAAATTCAAAGGCCGTAATTGACAGCGTCACGTCGTCAAATGCTATTGGGCCCGAGACAATCGCAGACACGCTCATCGGCGCCTGCGCGTCCACGCTCTGCTTCAACGGGACGGGCCTCAAGGTGACAGGCGCAGAGGCAGAGGCCCTGCTTGAGAACGGCGGACTTCCACTGCCAGTCATCATGACGGCAATCGACCTCCTCCTCCTCCGCATCTCCTACGACAAGTTTGCGGGCAAGGACGGCATCTGGTCGGCCTACACGGCGAGCAGGGCAAGCGGCGGCCTGGCTGAGGGCGGCGGGATGAGCAGCAGCCACGTCATGTGGACCATGGCGTGGGCGAGCCACCTCGATCCCGTGCACACCCTGCAGGTTGCGCGCGCCTTCATCGGTCTCGAGGACATCTCAAGCGGCAGGGACGCGCTCAGGCCGGGATCGCGCGTGGACAACCACGCAGTCGAGGGGACCGACAGGATGCTCAAGGCGTACAAGGACGCCATCGCCAAGAAGCGTCGCTCCAACGTCTCGGGCGAGCCGTCGTACGAGGAGATCCTTGAGGCGTACAAGGCGGCAGGTGGAGGAGACCTTCCCCCAGAGTCCGTCGATCAGATGCTTCGGGCACGCGGCATAGCGGCGAAGATCAAGACGGGCAGGATGGGAGTTGTCGAGTCGGAGAGCGCAGCCGAGACGAACAGGGAGCTCCTCGCGAAGTACGAGAGCATGACACAGGGCTCCATGAGGCGCGATCCCGCAGCAGTCGCAAGGGGGATAGCCAGAAGAATTCACGAGAACCTCGCAGAGAAGTACATCTACCAGACAGTCATGCGGCGCCTCCTGTTCGGAGTCACTCTTCGCTGCGTCGGAACGCGGTCTGGGACGACAGTCACCAGGGGCGCGATTAAGACTGCGGCGAAGGCAGTGTCGAGCGGTCCAGAGTACGAGACCATAACCCGCAGGGACTTTCCAATATTCGAGGCGATCGTTGAGCGTCCCAAGCAGCGGGCCATCAACTCCATCCAGGACATCCAGCAGCGGGCGAAGATGGTGGACATGGGGATGAGCAGCCAGATCGGATCGAAGGGCGTCTCATCCACGCAGGCGCTTGAGACGGGATCGGGAAAGATCGATGATCCGGGCGACCTCCTCAGAAGGGGAAGGGGAAGGATGTTCCACAAGTCAGAGGTGGTGACGCCCAACGTCAGCCTCAAGCTCTCCGACGATGAGCTTAGGCGCCTGATTGAGACGGGCAACGTCGAGTTCCTCTCTAAGGCAGACAACTACACCGCATCGCTTGAGCCGCTCAAGATTCCCTACATCGAGAAGATCACGGAGATCAGGCACAACATGACGCCCGAGGACGTCATGCAGCTCGAGTCCATGTACGACAGCAGGCTTCGGCCGCTTCGCGTCGCGGTGCAGCTTCTGGGCGCGAAGAAGTTCAGCGATCCCGCAAACAGCGGAAGGAAGGTAGACTTTGCGTACCTCACGCCGATCCCTGAGCTGGGAATCATGCCCTCCGGCTACGTTCCGCCTGAGGCTGCTGGAAGCGCCGCAGCAGTTCTAGCGCAGCGAGAGCGGGAGCAGCGGCGCGTCGCAAAGACGAGGGGGTCGAGCCTCGTCTCGTACGCGATGGAGAACTACGCCACGTACGACCTGACAGATCGCGTCAAGTACGACATGAGAAAGAATCACGAGCTGCGCGCCGAGGCTGAGGATACGCTCAAGAGAATAGACAGGGACCTGCGCGACGCGGGCATCTCACTCCGCGCAATGCACCTGAAGCGCGTGAGAAACGGCATCGTCTCAGACCTCCGCAAGTCCCACAGCATGGACAAGGCGCGCTTTGAGGACCTGCTCAACTCGCGCGCGATCAGCATGGCCATGGAGGGCCTGACAAGCGAGGCCCACTCAATTGCTGAGAGCCAGTTTGAGAGAGAGTCATCCGACATCCAGGACATGAAGAACTTTGCCGAGGGCGGCGTGTTCAGTCGCCTTCCAGCAGCCTTCGAGGGGTCGGGTGATCCCAACAGCGCTGTGATAGCTGAGACGCTTCGTGAGGTGGGCGTCAGGCTCACGAACGAGTCGCTCGGCGGAGGTGGTCAGGCCAAGCCTGTCGCGGCAGTGTCGATCATCGTAAGGTACGCTCTCGGCCCAAGGCGCCTCAATCCCGCCAAGAGCGTTGAGGAGATCGAGCGGCGCATCAGGTCGCGCACGCGTGGGCAGGACATGGTCGCTGACGCGGGGGGCGGCGTCAACTACCCCACAGTTGTGCCCATCAAGCCCGTCATTGACTCATCAAAGGAGGCGGCGAAGGCCCTGGTTCGGGAGCTGGAGAAGCTTGACATTGAGTCAGCCGCCTCCTCCATCCGTGGAACACAGGGCGACGTCGCTGTTGACGCTGACCTACTCGAGGCGAACGAATCCGACATCATACCCGTGTCCGTCCTTGAGGGAGCAACGGCGCTTCGCTCCCTCAACCGCATACTCCGCGCGCAGGTGGGCAATGAGGAGTCGGGAGGAGTCAGGGCCGATGTGAAGGCGCTTGACGCCGCGATGAAGAAGTTTGCAGAGGAGCTTGAGAGGTCAGGCTTCGGCGAGAGAATGCTCAAGAGCGGCAAGGCCAGGTCGTACACGGGCGACGTCCTAAACGAGCAGTTCAGAGGGACGCCTAACACTGCGCTCGGCATGTTCCTCGCTCTCGCTGACGTAGCCATCAAGCCGGGCGAGAACAACTCAAGGAGAATTGAGGACCTGATCGCGTCTGACTTCTCGTCCGCGTCGAGATACCAGGCGCGTCAGAGCCAGAGTGCGAATCCCCTTTACCAGGCGAATCTGGACAACGCGAATGTCGCGCTAGCAGTTCTTCTCGCGCTGCAGGCGGGCGAGAAGAAGACATCGCAGCTGCGCATCACTCGCAACTCTCCCACCGTGTACAGAGCAGGCATGGACCTGGACCTCGAGACATACTTCTCGCAGAGGTCCTCAAACCCAGATCCCTCCCTCCTGCTTATCGGCAAGGCGCTCGCGCTGCCATACAAGAAGGGCGACACGGCTCCCATGTACGACTACAGGGACCTCGCGGACGCAGTCAGGACAAGCCTGCCATACAGGACGCAGGGAGAGTTCGGAGGCAAGGCACTGACAGCCTCGCGCGTCAACGACGCCATCAACAGGCTCAGGGACGAGGTGAAGCGAGCCCAGGAAGAATACGAGCAGCAGAGCGTCTCTCCCCTCAGCGTCTCCGCGCTTGCTAACGACTTCATCGATGAGCAGGCTGACGTTGAGGACGGCAGCAAGACTGTCGCTCAGCTCCTCGAGCAGTTCGACGACGAGGTTGTGCCCAAGCTTCGAAGGCTAGAGGTCTCCAACGTCGTGGGTGTTGCCGAGAACGCAGCTGACACAGCCTCGTCGGGCATGTCGCTGATCGACGACGCGATCAGCCTCCTGGGCGAGGTCGTCAGGGGAGACAGGGGTGACACTGAGCTCGACCCGAAAACGGGCAAGCGGGTCCCGCTGCAGAAGGGAATGAACGAGGCGAGGAAGATCGCAGCCGACCTCAACGAACTCATTGAGGAGCTGGAGAGCGCATTCGAGCGGGTGCTCGCCGTGGTAAACGTCCTAAATGCCCAGAGCTTCGCGCTGAGAAGCGACAGCATACTCTCGCACGTTAAGCTCGCAAACAACCTGCGGCAGATAGACATCGACGACGCTGCACAGGCGGTGCTCGACATAACTGAGAAGCTGACAAGCCCAAAGAGAGAGAACGTCGGGGGTGTGAGCATCTCGGGCGGGAGCATCGTGGACTCGGGCATCATCATGCAGGTCTTCAACCTGATCGGTGGGACGTACACATTCGGGGACGCGCACCGCGCCTTCACGAACATGTCGATGTCCGTCGGATACACAACGATGGACCCACAGGCTGTGGCGCGCGAGTCTGAGGCGTCTCGGTCCGGCCTAAACAAGAACCAGATCGAGATTGTTAACGCGATCCTCGGCGAGGAGGGCGTGATAGGGAGGATGGTCGCGTTCTCAGACCCGTACGACGTAGCGAAGCGGATACTGCTCTACGACGCCACGTACGACGAGAGCGTCGGCCCAAGAAACAGCGCTCTGATGGGATCCCTTCGGGCCGCATTCTTCCCCGTGGTCACGCGCGGTGCGATCATTCGTGGGTCCTCAATTGAGTCACCCGACACGAGAATGCGCGCTGAGGACCTGCGCCAGCTTCCTCCCAGGAAGGGGTCGCTTGAGAGGCGCGCGAGCGAAATCGTCCAGGCCTTCAACATCGCAGAGCGTGCAGCAGAAAGGGCAAAGAGGGGCGACGCAGCAGTGATTGGCGGCCTCAAGGCCCTGGCAGAATACCTCGTCGCCAAGGGCGTGAGCGGCAGTGGACTTGCAAGAGCCCTCTCAGCCGCATCGGGCGAGCCAACAGAGATGCCGAGCGAGTACGACGTGAAAGTGGGCAGGGGAGAGGAAGCCTACACTGCCTCCGTGTCGAGAATCAGGGGACCGTCAAGGGTGGGAGCCTCGGCAGCGGAGCAGGCAGCAATCTCGCGCATGATGGCGGGAGACGCCTCGCCCACAGTCACGCAGCCCGGAGGCAGGTCTGCGGTCGGCGCCGACAACAAGCTCAAGGCCGCCGCCATAGCGGGCGAGTCCCTCAGGCGCTTCCTCCAGGATCAACCGGGCATGAAGGTCGGGGAGAGCAGCCTCGAGGAGGCGACCGTCAAGGACGCAATCGCGGGAATTGAGGACGGCAGCCTTGTTGACTCGTCGGGCGCCGCAGTTCCCGAGAGCGCTGCAAGCTCACTGATCGGCATGCTCAGCAGCGTTGCTGAGGGGCTCGGCGAGCTGCACGTGAGGCGGTCAGTCCAGAGCGCTGGCGCCAATGAGGCGGCGAGGAGCGCTGCCCGCGTCAAGGCAGAGGCTGAAGCTGAGATGTACTCGGGCGACATAGTGGTGGGCGACGCTCCCGACACCATCCAGGGCATGCTCAAGAGGCTCACGTCCCGCGCATCCATCCCAGAGGCAGAGCCTCTTCCAGCTCGCGCTCCCAGGCCCAGGCCGCCCAGGGCGACGTCGACTCCCGCAGCAGAGCCTGAAGCAGAGGCTACGCCTCCCAGCAACCTGACTCAAGAGGCAGAGGAGCTGATCACAGGCGTTGAGAGCGGCACGATTTTGGTGGGTCTCACCAACAACGCGATTAGGATCGCAAGAGAGAACGGCGTGAGCGAAGACCAGATCGACATGCTCCTAGACACTGCGAGAACCGACAAGATAGGCGCACTCAGGTCCCTTGTGAGGCTCCTCAAGATCAAGCGGACCTCAGCTCGACCCGGATCCAGGACGGGCGGACCTGCTGAGCCGCCTCCTGAGGCTGCACCGACACCGGAAGCGCCGAGGACGACGCCCAGCGGCCTGACGCCGGCTGGGCACGATCTCCTGCAAAGATCGAGAGAGGTACAGGACCGTGCGAAAACTGATGGAAGATTCGCGCTTGAGACCATCGACAGTCTCGCTCGGGCAATACGCGAGAACGGTGGAAGCATCACAGATCAGCAGATCAAGGATATGACGCGCGAGTCCATGATGTATGTCAGCGACTACTTGAGTGCTCTGAACACTACAATCGAGAACCTGTTCAGAGTGCTTTCAGGGCTGGCAACTAAGTCAGTGTGACTTCGTCAATCAGCAAATAGCAGAACGCCCTGCCTCTCTTCTCAACCTACGCCGCCGACCGCGGCACCACAAAGAGAGGCAGGGCGTCAGCTTGCTCGCCGCCTACTTGGCAGTGTCGGCTGAGTCGTCCTTGTCGCCTGTGCAGCCTGACATGGTGGCGCTGGCCACGAGGCCGGCGAGGACGAGTGCGAGGAACTTGGTCATTGCGTCTCCTTTGGTTGACCGTCCCTAAGTATAACGGGCGGAGACGCGAGAGAATTGGCCTCGCCAGTTGGAATCGAACCAACAACCCCAAGCTTAGAAGGCTTGTGCTCTATCCAGTTGAGCTATGGCGAGATGATCTCATTCTAGGCTGAGCGCACCTGCTTTACAGGAGGAGCGGCGCTTTTTTCACTCTCAGCCCGCGCTGCCCTAGCAGGGCCCAGGTTGTCACGGGACGTCAGGCCGTGTGTAATCACAGGCGCGTGGAAGAAGTTTCCCAGAAGCTGGCTGGGTTCACGCATTCGCGGCCTGTCAGGCCTTTATCGCGCCTATCGTGACGTACTGGGGAAGAGTCAGGCCCCACTGCTCCTCCACGAATGCGCAGAGTCCCTGCTCCTCGGGCGTCATATTAGCGTGCCTCTCAAACCTGCTCGGCTTGCTCCAGCCGAACATCTCCGCCACAAAAAAGCCGTGGAGCTCGATGATCGCCGCAGTGTTGATCGGCGGCGAGAAGTTCTTGTGGTCGAAGTTATTGAACCACCCACCGAAGTTTGTGATGTTGGGCACTGTCACAATCACAACGCTTCCCGCGGGAAGTATGCGAGACGCCTCTGTGAACGATGCGACGACCTGATCGTGCGTCATGTGCTCGAGGACGTGCTCCGCGACAAGCCCGTTGTGCTCGCCTGCGGGAACCTCTGAAAGCGAGGTGTACCTCGCGCCTGAGAGCGGGTCGCTGTCAACACCGTCGACGTGCTCCGCCATCGACGCGATCTCTTTGAACTGCTCCGATTCAACAGAGCCGCAGCCCAGGTTTAGGACCCGCCTTCCGCGGATGGGATCCCAAACGCGGCCTGAGACGTACTTCGGCGGTATCCTTCTCTGAAGCTCCTCAACCTTGCCAATTACCTGCGAGTACGTCACCACCTGTCATCCTGTCCAACCCAGTCCTTGTAGCTCTCCCCTCCGCCGCGGGTCGACCAGTCAGAGTCGACCGTAAGCTTTGAGGAGATGCCGCCGCGGGGATTGAACACGGCGACAATTCTCACTCGATTCGGCTTGTAGACCGCAACAATGTCATCATAGACAACGTTGATGAACCTCTCGTAGGAGAGGACGCGGTTTCTGAACTGGTAGAGGTAAGACTTCAGAGACTTAAGCTCAATCACGGTCTCACACGGGTACATCGTGATGAAGAGGTCCGCGAAGTCGGGCTGGTCCCTGACGCCGAGGAACGTCACCTCTGAGGTCTTGATCTTGATCTCGTACCCCTGGCGTGAGGGGTTGGGAATCGCCTTCAGGAGCGTGGGATCGCTCCACTTTCTGGTGTCGCTCATGGGCAGATGGTACTGCGCTGGCGGTCGCGGGAGATACTTAGAGGCATGTCACAGCTGAACAAGATCGTCCGCCGTGTCCTTCTAGAAGCATCTCCCGTCGTCCAGGGCGGGGGTTTGGTAATAACTGGCAAGCCCGGCGCTGACGAGCCGCATGACGCTGCGACTCCTGCGCAGACCAAAGTCACCGCTGCCGCCAAGCAGGTAAAGATTGACAATGCAATCTCGCCAAAAGCCAGGGTGGATCCCAGCGCATACGTCGAGAGCTCCTCAATAGGATACAACCGACGGCCTCAGGACATCATCAGACTTCGCAAGATGAAACCTCGCGATGCTGACGAAGAGCGGGATATAGAAGACGCAAAAACAGGCGGCGACAGCTCTCAGGTCATTGGAGACAGTGCAGTCTCTGACTCGCGCGTTCACACAAACTCGATTGTCAAGAACAGCACCGTGTCTGACTCGCGCGTGAACTCATCGACCCTGAGCAGCTGCGATCTGTCAAACGCTGTTGTGGTCTCCTCGAGCCTTGACTCGTGCAAGGTTCGCAATTCATCAACGATAAATGGTTTTTCGCGTGGCGCTGAGACACAGACAGACTTCGAAGAACGTCAGAGCGCTGCAGCGCCGACGCGTCGTCACTTCAAGGCGATGTACACCTCCTTTGACAGCGTGTATGCAACAGGAAACGGGACGATATCGACATCAAAGCTGTCCAAGTGCGGCGAGATCAGCCTCGAAGGCGCGAAGACAAGGATTGCGGGATCCACAATCACAGGCACGATTGTCTTTCTAGACGAATCAGGAAGACGCCCAGGCACAATCAGCGTTGCCGACATAGACGAGTCCGAGATCGGAGTAAAGACCGTAGGATCATCTGTGATCATTAAGGGCATCCCAGGAACAGCGGTTGACATTGGATACGCGCACATCAAAGACAGCGCGTCAGTCATAGCGACCAAGGCGGGAAAGCCACCGAAAGTGATTGGTTTTCCAACACAGCCTGCCGTTGTCTCGGGATACGCAAAGGTGTACGACAGCGCTTACGTGTCTGGCAAGGTCGAGGAGAACGCCGAGGTCTTTGGCGACGCAAAGGTGGAGGGACTCGCCACCATCAAGGGAAACTGCAAGGTGGGCGGCACAGCCGTGATGGTCAGCGGCGTGTTCACAAAGGGTGAGTACATGGAGGGCCGCCACGAGGGAGGCGACGAGGGTGCGGCTGAGGCTGGGAGCGTCACATCTCGCCTCAAGTCGATGCTGGGAATAGACTGAGTCCGCCGCCCTGTCGATCGGGGTCTGTCTTGACTAGCGACAATAGTTAGGAGCATGTCGCAGCTCAACTTAATCGTCCGCCGCGTACTCATCGAGGCAGAGGCAAAGGGCACAGAGCCCGAAGAGCCCAGCTTCTGGCGAGAGGTTGGTAAGACGACCTCGCGATTCGGGAGCGCGGCAGCCGGAGCTGCGGGCACCCTTGGAAAGGCAGCGCTTGACACGCTTGTCGGACAGGCGCACGCTCCTGGAAGCGAGGGTGACGTCCAGCGCGCGCAGGCAAGCAGGGTCACCCTCGCTTCCCTGCTAGGCGGCCTCGCTGAGTACGTTGTGACGCTTCGATTCCGCATCGGGGCAAAGATACTGGACGCCGCCAGAAGGGGCGACCTTGTAGCAGGGGCTGTGGGCGAGGAGGACGCGAGGGCGCTTCTCGCTGGCAGCCTGCTCCACGACATGTTGGAGGCGGGAAGCTTCGTGCCAACCGCGGGCTACTTCAGCGCGGTGCTGGATGCCGTCGTCTACGCGTCTGAGGGGGACGTCGATCGCGCTGCGGAGTGCTTCGTCCTCGCTGGCATCATGGGCGCCGCTGAGGGAAGCGCGCTCAAGGCGTCGGGCATGCGCGACGCTCCCCTTCTGGACGTCATGCGCAAGTCGTACGGCAGCGTCCCTTTTGAGCTGAGCAAGACGGGCGGCGAGGTCCCCCTCACAGCGCAGGAGGTGTCAGCAGTCTCCTCCTTCATTGACAGTCAGGCAGCGGCTCTAGAGCGCGCCAACGTGCAGGGTGCGTCAGCGATCAGAAGCAAAGCAAGAGAGATGCTCAGGGGACGCAGGCCCAAGTTCAATCGCGTCCTGCCCGATGAGGCGCGGTTCCTGGAGGCCAACGAGGCTGGGAGGAAGCTTGTCAACAGCGGCGTCGAGGGCAACTCTCTGTCAGTCCTGCGCGACTCCGCTGAGTACATCGCAGAGCTGCGTGGGATGGCGAGACGACGCGCGGACGATCCGCTTCCCATGAATCGCCAGCTCTCTTATGCAGACATCGACCCGTCTGAGCTTTCGCGGAGAGAGTACGGTGACGCTCCGCTGCCTGCTCGGCCTCCCTCAATCCTGCCCACTGTGCACGGTGTTGGCTCAGGCGATCTAATGGCAGCATGGAAGAAGGTTGCGAGCAAGTATCCCACATTCTGGAGCAGGGTCAAGAAGGTCCACTGGACTGGATTCACGCACAAGGACTTCAACAGCGCCGCAAAAGCGACGGCTCGCTTCCTCGACGAGGGATCGACAGGAGTCGACCTGTCTACCGTTGGCTACACGGGAGACATGGTAGCCGGAGGCAGACTGGGCCATGATGTCTTCCCCATCGGCATTCAGGTCGAGGGCGAGGTGACGCTGGCTGTTGCTGGGGACGCGGGAACCACAAATCCTGCGTCCAGATCCGCAGGTGCGAAGTTCGCAAAGCAGCCTCAGGTCGCATTCGAGCGCATGCGTGTAGGCGGAGAGGATGTGACCATTCCGCGCGTCGCTAGGGGTCCACTCAATCCCACAGCTCAGTCTCCCATGGGATCACAGAGCAAGCTCATGGTGGGACCCACATCCTGGCGCGAGCCGTACAGCGACGGCCTCAACCACAATGAGCTCATTGTCGGTGGCCAGGAGGGCTGGCGCGCAAAGGCAATAGTCGTGGACCCGTCTCATCCCGGGATCAAGAAGGGCATCGCTGTTGTCGAGCGCCAGGTCACAAGCGCGGGCGGCAAGCGTGTTGTCAGCAGCGGCGTGGAGCAGGTGTTCAAGCTATTTGATGCTGCAAAGCGCCACAACATTCCTGTCATCGACCCCAGCGGGAAAGTGCTGGTGCCATCAGACCTGCTGAAGGGCGTGCGCGAGAATCTAAGCGCAGATATTGCGAAGCATCAGGAGATCATCGCCCAAAGCAGGGCGAGGATACGGGCAATTGAGACAGGATCTGACCCCAACCCGGTCATGTCTGTGGATGATCACGCACGCAACATCAGAAGCAGCACCGAGGCATTGGGCTACTTTGAGGAGATGCTGCAGGACTTCAACACAGAAGTGCAGAAATACGCGCAGTGATGCGCAGTTGTGGTTGTCCCGGTCAGACTTGAACTGACGACCTCCTCGGTATCAGCGAGGCGCTCTAACCAACTGAGCTACGGGACACTGATTTTTATCAGATGACCTGATCTTCTTTCTTGCGTGCAAGAGTGAGGTAGAGGCCCGTTATGTCGGGGTCTGCGTACGTGACAGTTTCTCTGCCAAAGACGTTGAAGCTTTCTGAGATTAGTGCCTCATGCTGCTCATGGTTTTGCAGCGCATGAAACTCTTTCCCATGAAGCCTGTAAGTCGTGGTGGTCTGCTTGTACTTTGAAATTCCTCTCATGTCCTCAAAAATTACTTTCCTAACCTCGCTTTCAAGAAAATCAGACAGCTCCGAAACAAGTGCTGTCGTGTCTGCGATGTGGATTGCCACGCGGAACATGATCAGCATGTCAAATCCCTGCGCAGCTAATTCCTTGCCCCAGCCGCTAGTGTTTACGTCAAAGCACTGTGTTGTCGCCGTATTAGAGGCAATGGGATCCAGGAAATGCTGCTCAATCTGCGGGAAAGCGGCACGAACTGCCTCAGACGGAGAATAGGGTAGCGGCGCGCCTATCCACGCAATTTTTTTAGAACCATGGATTGCGATTGCTCTCTTCGCGTACTCCGCCTGAAGTGGCAGAACTATTCCGTCTGATGCACCCATATTGTCCTCCTTGCGAGACAGCGGGTGTATGTATTGGTACGCCCACCCCGATTTGAACGGGGGACCGAGAGGATATAAGCCTCTTGCTCTAACCGCTGAGCTATGGGCGCAAAAAACTTAATACAGCTGGGATCCTCCGCCCAATCCGTGGACGCGCTGGATTTCGCGCAGCCTTCGCAGTGAGACCTGCATGTTGTGGTTGGGGGATGGATTGTCTATGATCGCCTGGGCGATCATGTGAATGTCCTCGCGGGATGCGCCTGCTGGACTCACCAGCGCCCTGGTGCGTGGATCCCGGGTCCTGAACTTCAGGCCCAGGTCGTCGCGGTAGCGTCGAATTGTGTCCTTGTCGAGGCCAAAGATCTTAGAAAGCTGCGCGACCGTGCAGGTCTCATCCTTGAGGGACCACCCGAGCTCTGAGATCCGCTTCTTGATCGCAGCCTCAGAGCGTCCCATGCTGTTCGCAATCTGACGAAGGGGAACAGCGCCAATCTGTCCCAGGAGCCGAGTCTCCTCGCCTCTCGTCCAGTGCCTCGCAACTCCTGCGCGCCTACCGGGACCACCGACAACGCGGTGCGAGATGCGAACTCCCAGCTCGTTTGTCTTTCTCTCCACGGCACAAACTGTGCGGCCCATCTTCTCGGCGATTGACTGCTTGGTGTCAGTCTCGCAGAGCTGAAGGAGCTGAGCGATCTCAGCCTCGGACCACGCGCGCCCAGGCACCTGTCACACTCCGCGCATCGCGATCATGTCGCCGCAGGCATCAAAGAGCGCCTGAACCTTGTCAACCGCCGACCCGACAACGGTCTGCGTGCCGTCTCCATCCACCATCGCGATCAGGGTCGGGACGGACATGATCTCAAGGTCGGCAACAAGATGCCCGTGCTCCTCAATGTCACAGTACGCGAAAGGGACGCGCTGCTTGGCCGCTGAGATCTTCTCCACCAAGGGCTTCATCGCCTTGCACGGACCGCACCAGGTGGCGCCGAACATGAGGATCGCGACGGGGTTCTCGTCCAGGAAGGCGTCCACCTCGACGGGCGTCTTGAGCTCCCTCACGACTTGTGCTCCTTGTTCTCGCCCAGGACGCCCTGCGCGATGCGCTTCGCGACCCGCTGCCCGAGGTGGAAGCGCGCGTGGCGAATGCCTGCGAGAGCCTCCTCGTTCTCAGCGCAGGCGAACGGACCCGTCTGAAAGAGGGCGAGGCGATCCTCCAGGATCGCGAGGAGGTCATCCTCGAACACGCCGGGCGTGGATGCTGCCACGCCGCGGGGTCCGTGCTGGAACTGTACCCGCGTCACGTCCTTGGCGCCGCCCCACTGGATTGCGTAGTGGTGCGATGCCCCTCCCGCGTTGGGATCCCTCTCGTCGATCGCCGCCACGTTGGTGGGCGAGTTTGTTGGCAGTGCCCTCATCTGTTCCCTTCCTGCGGAAAGTGTAGCATGCGGGTCAGTGAGTGTTCAATGATTATCTGAGTGGGATTCCCGCCTTGATTTTTAGAACCCGCACAAGGGATCGGAGCTGGTCCATTTCATCGATGCTTGAGTGCTTGATGTCCTCCAGCTGTGAAGAGGTGACGCCGTTTGTGCGCGCTATTTCCTCCCAACCCTCGTGCGTCAGCATTGACGGAAACACTTCGTCGCTTGTCGATGAGACGAATTTGCTGCGAACTCTCTCACCGCTCGGCTTGCTGAACGTCACATCGAACTTCGCTGACGGAAACTTTCCTGCGTCGACGTCGGCGATGATTGACTTCGCCTCGGGCGTGAGGTCAACCTGCGCGGCTGACTGTGAGAGGCTGACTGCCTGCAGGAATCCGTCGAAGACGCCCGGAGAATATCGAGTCACGCCGTATCCTCCCGAGTACAGGTTGGACTTGATGCTCTCTCTCATCTTCGCTATGGACTCCTTATCCATGCGAGAGAAGTCAATATGCGCCAAAGTCTCAGATGCTCGCAGGAATTGAGCGCACTCTCCGACTGCGTCAGGAGCGCTGCTCATCGCCGCAAACCGCCTCTTCAATCTTCGAAGTTGGCGTCTTGCCTCCTCGAACTGGGCGCCTTCTAGCGGACCGTCTCCAGACAGGGACCGCACAAGAGCGCCGATGTCGGGCTTTTCACCTGGCAGCAAAGACGCCATCGCGTCGTTGAATATGGATCTGAGGGGATATGCAATTCTGTCCACCTCATCGTGCTCCTCGTACCGCCTGTTTGTGCCAGAGTGCGTAACGAGGTTTGACACTCCCAGCTGTATGACAGATGTAGACCTGTTCAGCATCTCGATGTCTGGATCGCGTAGAGCTACGCTCAGGTAGTCGCGAAGCCTGCGAATCAACGCCCTCTCCTCGTCGCTAAGCGCTGACTCGCGGTCGCTGCCGATAAAGCTCTCGAGATTTGAGAGGGCGTTTTTCGCAGCTTGAACTGCGCGAGAGTGCATCAGACCGCCAAAAGCGTCGTAGGCGACAATCAGCGATGCGTCGTCTGTGTCTGCGCTCACATCGCCCGCAGACTCTCGAAGGACTGCTCGAACTATCTGACTAAGCATCGCTTCTCCTGACGCCTTAACTATTGCGCCCTCTTCACCCACGTCAGCTCCACCGAGTACTCCGCTCCCTCGTGAAGGACGTAGGCGAAGCAGCTCTGAGTGTGGAGAAGCAGTAGCGGCGTGCCCGGCGGGAGCCGAACAGAGACGCCTCGGGCAGTGCCGCGCTTGGGTGTGAGGATAGGCGGGCCTCGCGTTCCCGATGGGTCGCCCACTTGCGGCCCCCACTGCTCATCCGGATGCCGCATCACCAGCAGGTCACCCCGTCGCATCGGACTGCCTCCCAACGACCTGGCACTCGTGGCAGTAGACGTATCCCCGCCTCCCCTCGATCATGATCAACGCGTAGCTCTCCATGCTGTGTCCCTCCAGCGCGTGTGTGTCGTGCACCTCCAGCACGATGGCCAGAGTGCCTGGTGAGTACCTGCCTCCGCCCCCCGACCAGACGCTGTCAATGTCGTATGTGACTGGCACGACCCGTACTGGGTCATTTGGCACCAGCGGGTGCCGCAGCTCCACCAGGTCGCCAGCCCTCACAGCACGGGCTCCGTGTGCATCTCCATCCACACAG
>SXGQ01855308.1_pt1 | contig 14530 bp, 17 predicted proteins | sample 3178371 | NCBI WGS metagenome assembly SXGQ01 (sample SAMN11356859, study PRJNA531348) | freshwater metagenome | isolation source: freshwater sample F1-20 | place: China: Fuxian Lake, Yuxi | collected 2017-12-25
CAGCCGAATTACCGCGGCCGCTGCGTCGTCGTTTACGACGAGGAAAGCAATCTCGGGGCCAATAATTGGGACAACAAGATCGCCTCGTTCCGACGCGTCAGCGGAGGCACGAACCCGAGTCCGGGACCCTCGAACCCCTACATCGTTCTTTTCGATCAGGTCAACTACCGCGGAAATCCGACGAATTACGACGGCCCGGCCGGCAACATTAACCGCCCTGCCCGGAGCGTTACGATCGGCAGCGGTTCTTGGGAGCTGTGCGATGGCTTTAACTATTCCGGCCGCTGCCAAACGGTAACGATCAGCCAGGCAAATCTGGCCAATATCGGCCTCAGCCGCGTGCGCTCGGTCCGTCCGGCGGGTTCGCGGCCCGAGCCGCCGATGGGTTCGGATTGGTACGTCGTCGTATTTTCCCAGTCCAACTTCCGCGGAACACCGACGAACTACAAGACAGCACAGGCAATCCTCAACCGCCGCGTCGGCAGCGTCACCATCGGTAAAGGCGTTTGGGAGGTCTGCACCGGCCGCAACTTTACCGGAAACTGCCAGACGCTGAGCCAAAGCGTTTCCAATTTCTCGACCCTCGGCATCGGAACGAACATCCGTTCGATCCGTCCGGTAATGGCTCAGCCACGGTAGAGTAGTAATTGAATGTGATTAATAACGGGCGTCAGGGAGCTCTTTTTCTTCAAGATGCTCCCAGACGTTCGGGCAGTGGTCCAAAGCGTAAGAAGTTCGGAATCGATGCACCAAGTTTATCTCGGTCCTAAACTACGACGGCATGCCAACCACGGCGGATAACATCTACCGGCAGAAGAAGCGGTTTTCCGAAGAAAAATGATGAAACGTACAGTGCTTCGAGTCATGTTAGCTACAACGGTCGTTCTCGTGACACTGTCCGTTTCGACTTACCTTTGGGTGCAAAGTTTATGGCAGGCTCGCAGTAGCCTCGGCCCGGTCGTGTTCTACATCTGGGTTATGATAACCATCCCGACATTTTTAAGCCTCATGTTGACGGTCGGGATTTGGATTTTCCAACGGAACCGCTCTTTAGGTTAAGCGTAAAGGGGCGTTTAGTAATTGTTAGTTAAGCCACACTAATTTGACTCGCATCAATTCAACAATTCGCCATTCGACGGCATCTTCATAATGATGAGGTCGAGCATGCGTGGTAGAATAACGACATGTCAGTTGTGACAGACATTGAGGAACTCGCATTCAACCTGCCGGTCGCTGATCGGGCGAAGTTGGCCGAACGACTCTGGGAGTCGATACCGGAGGACTTTATTGACGATCAGGAGCTTCAAGAAGCCATCCGGCGCGATCGAGAGATGAGCGAAGACCCGTCTAAGGTGCTAACGCATGAAGAGTTCTTCCGTTTTTTCAAAGAACGACGCAAATGAAACGGGTCGTTTACCACGTCGAAGCCCGGCTTGATGTTCTTGAGATCGTCGAATACTACGAACGTGAAGCGGGTGTCGATGTTGCTGATCGGTTCACTACAGAGCTTGAGCGGTTTGTCGAACGGGTGGCTGAACGTCCGCTCGCGTATCGCGAATTTGAACTCGGTATAAGGCGTGCGAATCTAGATCGTTTCCCACACCATATTCTGTACCGGATCTTAGATGAGGAGACGATCAAGGTGATCAGCGTAAAACACGACCATCGCCGACCGTCCTACGGCATCCGACGACGGTAGCAACGACAAAAGATGACATACGTACGATCCACATTCCGACATCCGGCGTTGCCGAAGAACGACCTTGGGTACACGGTCGATTATCATGAGGGTTCGCTCCCGACGCTTTGTGCGGGCTGTTAGTATGATCTGATTTCGCAATGAAGATTCGTGAGGTCATCTGGAAGGAAGAGTTTGTCGAGAAGTTGGCAACAAAACATGGAGTTACGATCGAGGAAGTTGAAGACGTCCTAAACTCCAAGCCGCATATTCGAAAAGTTGGGAAGGGGAAAACCAAAGGCGAAGATGTTTATGCGGCATTGGGGCAGACGGTTGGTGGACGGTATCTGATAATATTTCTCATAAGAAAGTTTGCGGGCAGCGTATTGCCGATCTCGGCCCGCGAAATGGATGGAGGCGAAAGAGATTATTATGCAAAACAAAAAGAGAGTAATTGACCCGATTCCCGAATCATTCGCCACCGAGGAAGAGGCCGCCGAATTTTGGGACACCCACAGCCTGGCGGACTATGAACACCTTCTTGAACCTGTTGAGATGACGTTTGAAATAAGTAAGCGTACATACGAGGTACAGGTTGCGGAAGATGTATTTGAAGGTCTCCGGAAGGAAGCCGAGTCAACACACCAATCAGTTCCGACGACGATCGACCGCATTTTAAGAAAGGAACTCTCACTCGCGAAATGACATACGTAAGATCCATATTCAGACATCCGGCTTTGCCGAAGAACGACCTTGGTTACACGGTCGATTATTATGAGGGTTCACTTTCGACGCTTTGTGCGGGCTGCGGGCATGATTCGATTAACGCGGCGATCGTCGAAGCGTGCTGGCAGATGAATATCGAGCCGCACAAGGTGGCGAAGCTTTCGGGCATCGGGTGCTCGTCGAAGTCGCCGGCGTACTTTTTGTCGAATTCGCACGGGTTCAACTCCGTTCATGGCCGGATGCCGAGCGTTGCGACCGGTGCCAATCTGGCCAACCGCGACCTGTTCTATTTTGTCGTTTCGGGCGACGGCGACACGGCCTCGATCGGGATGGGCCAGTTCGTCCACGTTGTCCGCCGCAACCTCAAGATGGTCTATCTTGTGATGAACAACGGCTGCTACGGCCTGACCAAGGGACAAGATTCGGCGACCGCCGATGCCGGCTCGAAGAACAAGACCGGCCACGAGAACCTCTTTGCCGCCATCGACCTCGCGAGCCTGGCGATCGAGCTCGGGGCGACCTTCGTCGGGCAGAGTTTCTCCGGCGATAAGGAGCAACTCGTGCCGCTGCTCAAGGCGGCGATGCGGCACAACGGCTTTGCGTTTCTCAACGTGATCAGCCCGTGCGTCACCTTTAACAACAACGTCGGCTCAACCAAGTCCTACGACTACGTTCGCGAGCACATGGCCGCGACCGCGACGATGGACTTCATCCCGATGATGCACGAGATAAAAACGAGCTACGAATCGGGCTCCGTCAAGGACCTTACGATGCACGATGGCTCGGTCATTCACCTTAATAAGCTTGCGAAGGATTGGGACCCGACCGACCGGCTCTCGGCGACGAACGCCGTCCGCGAGGCAAAGCGGCGGGACGAGATCCTGACCGGCTTGCTCTATATCAACGAAAACTCGACCGACCTCCACGAATTGCTCGAGACCTGCGAGCGGCCGCTTAACGCCCTCGGCAAATCCGATCTCTGTCCCGGTTCCGCCGCCCTCGAAAAACTCAACGCCGGCCTCCGCTAGCCGCCGCAGTCGTCGGAGCTTCGAAATCGCCCATTTTTGTTCCACCGGGTGCGGACGCGCTTGGAACACGGTGGAACATTTATCGGCTTTTTTGGTGATCTCATTGAAAAATGGGTCAAAATTCCCCAGATCGGACCACTTTGTTTCATTTTTCAAAGATAGTGTGCGTTCCTGAAACAACTGAAACGGCTGAAACAAATGAAACAAATGAAACAAATGAAACAAATGAAACACGTGAAACGCTTGGCAGGGTCGAGCGGGCGGACGCACTAAGTCCGCCGCCGCCAGCCGCTGCGAGTCTATAAACAAGGCATCAACGGCAATTCCGCCTCGCCCCCGGCCGCTAATCCCAAATTGTTGACCTTCTTTCAGCACTGCAACGACTGTAGCACTACCGCAACGCACAAGTCAAGAAAAATTTCTACTCGCACCCCGATCCACAACCCAACCCCGTCCCCGCCGGATCACAGACCGGAAATTCTCGCCTCTCCCAAATGCCCAACGTAGCAGCAAGCCGCAAAGTCAGAACCGCCTGCATGAGCGGGCGGCCGGTCTGAAACGCATTCGGCTTCGTACGCGATCACCGCAGGTCGGCAAAAAGTATCTTGACAGCCGAAAAAAAGCGAGTATTATCCATTTGTCACCGGTTTTCCACGAAAATCACAAAAATTCGGAGGCCCGCTGGGCATTATCTTGGAGGTTCGCCGGGGTCTTATGCTGGAGGTTCGTTGAGTTTTATGAATGTTATCGTTCTTCGCCGTCACAAAGCCGGAAACCCCGAGGCCACCACCGCCCGACACTCCGCCGCCCACGTCGAAGAACCACCCAAAAAACCAGCCACACCAACGCCTTAGTGTTTTGTTGTTTCGGTTGATAGTTTTTTGTCGGTTTCTTTTTGGTTTTTTCTTGAGGCCGTTTGGATCGCTCCTCGGCCTCTCGTCAGAACCGCCCGCGTTAGCGACTGGTCGGTCTGAACGATTGTGAGGATACCCGTGCCAGCAATTCACCGTCGTAACTTGCGTATCAGTAACGTTACGACTAACGTTGCAGCGTTCAACAACATGGCTGGCTGGTTAATCCCTTCGAGGGCTAATTGTTCACAGAGTTATTCGCCGAAATCGAAACGAGGTGCATTAAGTAGATTCGGATTACGCCTAGGTCGAGGCACTTTAAGGGGAATCCCGCCGACCAGCCATTCGGCCCATCGACGAATTCCATTACCATTTCTCATCTTGGAGGAGTCGGTCCAACGCAGGGCGTATTTTCTATTGAAGTAATCTCCAAGTTCATATCCAGAAAGATTGGGCTTTTCTCGGATGAGTTCAACCGCCTCAGCAAGGGTAGCCAGATTCTCGGCTGCTTTCCAAATAGCTTCAGTGGCTCCGCCCTGCTGTTCAATCTTTGTAATATCAGGCGTGAGAGTATCATTACCTCCAGAGACCAATTCCAATCTTTTTAGGATCGAAATAGCGTTTCTATACTCACTTGCAATCCCACTTGATTTAGGAATTCTTTTTTCGACAATTAGGCACTCCAGTGCCTTAATTGTTCCATCTGGTGGGGCAGGGGCAGTAAAAATCTCGCGGCGAGATCTGCCGTTACTAGTTCGCCTCCGTCGGGCTACATGAACATTAATCCTGTTTAAATCTCTTACCCCCCAACTCCATCCCTTTTGGACGAGCAGCCCCGTTACCTCAAGCCATCGACATAAACGCAGAGTATAGGTGCGCCAAGTTTTTGGGGCAAAAGTCTCATTCGGATAGACTTCTTTCAAAAGTTCAATGGCTTCTTCAATTGAAATTTCAGTATTCGGGTACTGTTCATGCAGAACGATGGTGAACGCGTGCCGTTGAAGTTTGTGCCTTGCTTTTAGGAGTATGCTCTCTTCGCTAAGTTCGATTAGGTCAGGACGGAGAGTAAGCTTTCCTTGATCGCGCTCTGCTATTTCAAACATGATTAGGTCGGACAGAATGTTCATCACCGTTTTCTCAGAGAAGCCAATCTCCAATGCCAGTTCGGTAACGCTTTTTGGATTCCCGTGCAGAAGTAATCGTCCGACTGAAAATACTGAATTGAATTCATTCGTCGGCAAGTAGTGTAGCGGAATCTCAGGTACCTTATTGGTCAGTAGATACTCGCGAAATATATCCCAATATATGCTTAGTCGGTCCCCACTTTTTACGACGAGTCGTCTGTAGATAAGATTTGTGATGGTTTGCTCGTCATACAGTTCAATCACCGCCCCCAAATCAACTGGTGCTTGTTTTGCGATCGATGTCAGGCAAGCGCTTTCCGTGGAAGTTAGCCGCTGCAAATCATCATCGAAAAGCTTTCCGACATCCAGTTTATTCTCGATGAGTTGATCCTGATTGAATCCCTGTTCGATTTTAGAGTGCAGGTGTATGAAGAGCTTTTTTAGGAGCCATGGATAACCCTGACTTATTACCAGCAGGTTATGCCGCAAATCACTGTGAAGTTTCTGGCCGATCACTTTCTCGAAGATGTTAAGTGCTGCTTTTGATTCTCCATCTGTGAAAGGATGCAATACATAAGTTAACCTTAGGTCTTCGAGTTCGTGCCACATATAGTAGGCCGGATTATCACCGGACACCGTAATATCTGACTTCCATGCAAAGCCCATACAGAAATTCGACTGGAGTGCATTAGTACCCAAAAATAAGGCTTTCGCCTTGTCAAAAACTGCAAATAAGTCCGGCTTGGCGCTCAGTTCCTCGAACTGATCAAAAACGAGGCACACAACTTGGTCGCAACGGGCGAGGGAAAGAACATATTCTTTTATTTCGGGCGATTCTAAGGGGTCTGTTAAATCGGTAATTCGAAGACTGATCGATGAATCACCGAACCCTTTCTCTTGCGCGGCTCTAAAACAAGCAAGGAGAGAAGAGTAGACATAATCGGGTGACGTGGCAGCCCGCAAGTCCACCGCGAAAACGAAGAGCCTATCCTTATGATGCTTATTGGTCGACTTATCACGCAGTTTATTGATTAGCGAACTTTTGCCCATCCCTGAATTTCCAGTTAGCGCAAACACACGGGTAGAGGATTCATTCTTCCTCACACTGGAAAAGAGCGAAAAAATCTTATCGATGGACTTTTGTCTTCCAACAAAGTCTTCTGCTCGTGCGGGTCGATAGTCATCCCAGCTATCACCATGTTGCAATTGGATAACGTCAATGACTTTCAGGGTATTCTCTGTGCGAAACCTATCTATTTTCGTTGGCGACTGGAACTTGAGGCCATTAAGTGACGTGTCAGTAGATGCAATCGAGCTAATTATTGAGGCGTCGTCAACAATTGCCCCATCTTTCGCATGGAAAAGGAATACCTCGGCGGGCATGCCTCCAGAGAGTTTCGTAATAGCCCAAAAATACCCTAACCTTGAGATCAACAACATCCACTCGCCAATACAATTGCGGTCAGGGATAATTGTCCCTAGTGACGCAACGGGTGGGCGACTCACAACATGAGCGTCGATTAGGGCTTCTAGAACATCCGTGGGGGTATAAATACTTAGGGTCTTCCTCTCTTTATCGGGTTTCCTCTTCCATTCATACTGTAGGCCTTTCGCCTCTTTTCCCAACTCTGAAGTGGAGATCAGCCATCCCTCGTCTATACCTTTCAGCAGAAGCGTCCCCGCCAGATTTTTTAATACATTCGCATCAAGGTTGTCTCTATGGGCCTTACATTCGACATAGATTTCTTTGTTGCTAACTTTGTGCCTACAAAGCAGGTCCAATTCAACTCCGGTTAACCGAATTTGGTCGACAACGCCATAACTCTGAGCGGATAACAATTTCTGGGAAATGCTCTCCAGAAGATCGCCCTTATCCTTTGTGGAATCATTTTTGTTGGTGACAACCTCGATCTTCATATACGCTCTTAGTGTGGACACTTAAATAATTGTTTTTTGTGTAACTAAATTATAGACGCGAAATCCCATACCTAAAAGAAGCAACCACTCACTAATGAAGATTTCACGACAGAACGAACTTACTAAACTGACTCAACGCCAAGTTTTCAAACATATCCTTATCTAAGAGGTAAAAAACTGCGGTGGCTGTCGATGGAGATGGCGGTGCGTGATAACAGCGTAATGCTTTTAGAACTAAATTCGAGGGAGAAATTCTCTAAGAAAAGCATTAGCAGAATGGAATGGCGGGAGCGATGGCGGCAGGGGCGTGATGCTTGGGTAGTACGTGCCGAGTGTTGCCGGTGCGATCAAGAAAATTCCGCTCGATAAGCTAAATGCGGCCCGCGATCTCGTCGCACGCCTCAAAAATAGTGATCGAACCCGGCAAAGCCCCGACAACATCACCCATCCGAAACCCATCGGCCGCTCGTTTGCTTTCGCAAGCGGGCAGGAGGATCGTTACGTCAGCGGGACGGAGAGGCAAGCCTTTCTGCACATCTCGGCGGCGGAGCGTTTTGCACATGTCGGTTGTCTGCTGTCAGTTATCAGTTCCGGCGGCTTGCCGCTCTCGGCGGCGAGCTACGGCAGATACACCTGCTCGAATCGCCGCGGGTCGAGGAGTTTATCACCGGCTATCCTGTAAGTGGCGATAACAGGGTTGAAAAGCCGGTGTATAGGAACCCGGTCGCTACCGCTCCCGGTTCTGACCTCGATCCGATCGGCAAGGTCTATATCAACGACACGCAGTATTTTTCGGATGTTCCCGAGGTCGCCTGGAACTTCTACATCGGCGGCTACCAACCCGCCCAAAAATGGCTGAAGGACCGGAAGGGCCGGACGCTCAGCTACGACGACATCCGGCATTACCAAAAGATAATTGTCGCCCTCACCGAAACCGACCGAATAATGAAAGAGATCGACAAGATCGATTTTATCGACCCGGCATAGCCGCGGGGGGTTGGTTTGGCGGCGGAGCCTTTTGCAGTTATCAGTCGTCGGCTATCAGCTATCAGTTTCGGCGGCTTTGCCGCTGTGTACTCATCGACGATTTATTCCTCACTTAATTCCGCTAATTCGATCGAGCCAATATGCCAACCGCGGCCGAATGCGGGCCGAAGCGTCGGAGCCACGTCGTTCCTTGGGCCGAGGGCGGTGCGCTGGGCCTTGCCGAGCGAATAGGCGAAGATGACGGAGGCCCTGCTGCGGTCTCGGTTCGCCCGCCACCAGGCATTGACCTCGGCGAAGACCTCGTCCATCGGCCGCCACTTATAGATCGGGAGGCCGAACGTCGCTTCGGTGATGAAATGATGAGAGCGGATATGCTCGAAGGGCTCTCAGGTCGGGTCGGGCGTCAGCTTGTAATCGCCGGAGACGACCCAGGCCTCGCCCTTGTGTTCAACTCGAACCTGAGCCGACCCGAGCACATGGCCGGCCGGGTGAAAAGAAACGCGAACGCCATTGATGTGCACGGGTTCGCCGTAAGCGGCGGTTTCGATATGGGCTTTGTCACCGAGCCGTGCCCGGTAAAGATGTTCGCCGGGACGGGCGACGAGATAGCTCTTGTTTCCGCGATACGCGTGGTCGGCATGGGCGTGAGTGATAACGGCACGGTCAACCGGCTTCCACGGGTCAATGTAAAACCCGCCCGCTTCGCAATAGAGCCCCTTCGAAGTCAGCCTGATCAACCCCTTGCTTGCCACACCTCGATTCTACTTTAGCCGGCGACCGCTCCCCAATAGTCCGGCGGCGGCTCCGTTTCGATCATAGTGGAGGTCAGGTCCGGGCGTGTGCTCGGCCGGAATTGGTCGGTCGCGAGCATGAGGGTGCGGTGCCGATTCCGTAGGTGACGGCCGTTGCGGCAAGGGCCTGGCGAAGGCGGGTGCGGGCCCGCGAGAGGCGGGACATAACGGTACCGATCGGGATCTGAAGGATCTCGGCTACTTCCTTGTAATCGAATTCGTGAACATCGGCGAGCAGGACGACCGAACGATAATGTTCGGGAAGGGCGTTCAGAGCGTTTATCACCTCGCGGTCAGTCAAGCTTTCAGGAACCGGCTCCGTTCCCGGCGAGAGCTCGAAAACAAGTTCATCTGCCTCGGTGACGTACTTGGCACGCGTGATCATTTTTCGGCGGTGATGATCGTACTTATTGAAGAGTATCTTGTAGAGCCAGGCACGGCAGTTCGTCCCGGGCTCGTATTGATCGAACGACTTCCACGCCTGCATGTAGGTCTCCTGCACGAGGTCGTCGGCATCGATCCTGCTGCGGGTAAGCCGCAGGGCGGTCCGGTAAAGGTCATTGATGTGCTGCATCGCTTCGGCTTCGAAGATCTCGGGTGTGTTCTCGCTCATTCTTTTTCGCTCCGGGACGGCCTTGAAACTGGCGTCTTTAACCCTTAGTCGGAGATCCGAGCGATTCCTTACAGATTTTTTTTCGTGAGGGCCGGTTCCGCTTTCTTGAAGCCGTACGAGCTAGGCGACGGCCTTCAGGGCTTGTTCTTCCTCGGCATCTGAGGGTGATGAAACGGTCGGGGCACGAAGCGTCAGGAACTGAACGGGATCTTTCTTGAAGACGAGGTCGAGCGTCCAATCCATCGCGACGCGGAGCTTCTTCTCGAACCTGGGGAGCTTCATCAGATAGATCGTCCGCCAGAGCCACCAGGCGAAGAAGCCGGAAAAGTTGAAGCCCATTATCTGGGCGACGCCGGTCCGGCGGCCGAGGGCGGCGAGCTGGCCGAGCGTTTCGAACTTGAACTTCTTCGGGCTGACGCCGTTGATCGCCGCAATTATGTTGCGGGCAACGGCCTTGCCCTGCCGCATTGCGTGTTGTGCGGTGGGCGGGTGAAACTTTCCATCGGCTTTGGGAATTGCGGCACAATCGCCGACGGCCCAGAGACCTTCGAAGCCGGGAACGCCGAGGAACTCATTCGTGCAGAGCCGGCCGCGGTCCTTTTCGCAGGGAAGCGGCCCGAGCATCGGGTTCGGAGCCGTACCGGCGGTCCAGATGACGGAATTCGAAACTATGGTTTCGCCGGAGCTTAATGTCACCGTGTTGCCCTCGACACCGGAAACGAGCGTGCCGAGCTTGATCTCGACTCCGCGGGCCGTAAGTTTTTCCGCGGCGTATTTGCCGAGCTTTTGACTGAGCTCGGGCAGGATGACATCTCCGCCGTGGACGAGAACGACGCGGAGCATATCTTCGCGGAGGTTCGGATAAAAGCGAACGGCGGCACGAAGAAAGTCGTTGATACCGGCGATGGTCTCGACCCCGGCGAATCCGCCGCCGGCGACGACAAAATTAAGCAACGGCTCGCGGACGTTCGGGCAGCACTCGAAATCTGCTTCCTCAAGGTTCGAGATCAGATGATTGCGAAGATAGATGGCATCGCCGAGCGACTTCATCGTCAGGGCATTTTCCTCGAGACCCTTGTTTCCGAAGAAGTTCGTTATCGAACCGAGCGAGAGGACGAGGTGATCGTATTTTAGGTCGTGAAAATGCGGGTCTTTGCCGTGGGAAACCGTGACCAACTTGTTTGCAACATCGATCGATTCAACGTCCCCGTTGAAGATGTTCACATGCTTGAGCAGCTTGCGGACCGGGCTGACGATGTGCGTGATGTCGAGGTCGCTGGCGGCTACCTCATGTAGCATCGGCGTAAAGAGAAAGAAGTTCTCGCGGTTGACGAGCGTAACTTCGATATCTGCATTTCGTGCGATCGTCCGGTCAAATTCCAGAGCGGCGTACATCCCACCGAACCCGCTTCCAAGGATCAGTATTTGTTTCTTCTCTGACATCTTAAGGCTCTCGCGGCAAAACTCTGCCGGAACAACCAGATCGCGTCACACGCTTCTTTTATTCCAGTTTTTCGGGCGTTGCCGGGAAAGTATTTGGAATATTTGTAGCAGCACGAAAGATTAAGTTCGGGTGAGGGACGAAGTCGGAAGGATCGAAGCGGTGAAATGATGAGCAACAACAGCGAAATCGGCGGCAATGGAATAGACGGGGCGGGGTCTTACCTGCGCGAGCGGGCGGCGATCTATCGCCTTAAGCCTGATCATAGTTCGCGGCAAATGTCCTTTGCAGAGTTCGTGGAATACGACAGGCTTCGTTCCGCAATAAAGCGCGCCGTCGAACGGGCCGCTGCACCCGAGTATTTGAAAGAAGATATCCGGAGGAGTATAAAGAGGTAGAAAATGGTTCGGCATGCCGCGATATTTGACGAGAGTGCGGGACCAACGGCAATGGAACACAGTGCCGAAGCAAGTACCGTTGCGTGGAATATCGATCCCGGCAAATGGGTCGATGACCATGGCGACTATCTTTTCCGTTACGCTCTCGTGCGGCTTCATGATGAATGCCGTGCCGAGGATGCGGTCCAGGAAACGCTGCTCGCCGCTCTAAAAAATCTGAACACCTTTGGCGGGCGGGCCTCTGAAAGAACGTGGCTGACGGGCATCCTGCGGAATAAGATCGTCGATATAATTAGGAAAAGCTGCCGAGAGGTTATGCTTGACCCGGCGGAGACGGACCTTTCGGATTTTGACCCGCTCTTCGAACGCGATGACGAATTCAAAAACCATTGGAGCGACACGCTAAGCCCGAGGATATGGAAACGTTCGCCCGAGGATGCGCTGACGGAGAGCGAGTTCTTCGGTGTGCTGCACGATTGCGTGGCAAAGCTTCCACAGCGGACCGCCGCCGCCTTTAGCCTCCGCGAAATGGACGAGCTTGAGACCGGCGAGGTGTGCGAAGTGCTCGGTATCTCCGAAAGCAACTTTTGGGTGATAATGCATCGTGCGAGAATGTCATTGAGGAGATGCATCGAGCTTAACTGGTTCATGAGGCCGCAATAATGGAAATGACGACGAGACAAAAATTGCGGCGAGAATTCAATCGCTTCCTGCTCAGGCGGCTTCCGCCGTGCAAGGAGATCGCGATGCTGATCTCGCAGTCGCTCGACCGGCGGCTCGGGCTTCGCGAACGGCTGATCCTGCGGCTGCACCTTGTTGCCTGCCGGCCGTGCGAGCGTTATCTTCAGCAATCTGAGTTTCTTAGTTCGGCGATAGATGTAATGAACGACGACGAAAAGGAAGCCCTCTACGAGGGCGCGTTGAGCGCGTCGGCCCGCGAACGCATCAAGTCCGCACTTCGCTCGGCGGCTCCGCTTGCTGCCTTTACCTGCCTTTTCTTGGGCTGAGGCCTGCAGTCCGTCGGGCCACCCGAAGCCCGATCCCAACCCTTCGAATTCGTTTGGAATTAAATCAGATCGTCACGTGATAATCCGTTGGAGGAGAAACGTGATGCGAGACGCAGCAGTACTTCACGGCCACAACCATAACACGAATAGATTTTCGACCATTCCGATCCGCGAAAAGCTCGGAGCCGACAAGGGGCTGACGGGCCGCGGTGTGAGGATCGCATTTCTCGACTCGGGATTTTTCCCGCATCCGGACATCGCCGACCGCATCGTCGAGTTTTACGACGTAACTGGAGAGGAAAGCCAACTCCGGTCGGATAGCGCCCGAGGCCATCAATGGCACGGCACGCAGACGGCTGTCGTTTGTGCGGGTGGCGGCGACCTTTCTGGCGGAACCTATAGCGGCCTGGCGTCGAAGAGCGAACTCATTCTGGTCAAGGTCTCGCGGGCGGGCCGCATCAGCGATAGCGAGATAGAACGCGGCCTGGAGTGGATACTCGAGAATCACACGCGGCTCGGTATCAGAGTGCTGAACATATCGCTCGGCGGAGACTGCGACCTTGCGCTTAAAGAGAGCCGGGTGAACCAACTGGCCGAGCAGCTCGTCAGGGCCGGCGTGGTGGTCGTGGTTGCCGCCGGAAATTCGAGCGAGCGGCGTTCGATACCTCCGGCGAGTGCACCGTCGGTCATTACCGTCGGCGGGTACTCGGATGAGAATCAAAAAGAGCAGGATCGGTTCGGGCTTTACCATTCGAGCTTCGGTTCAACGGCGGATGGCCACATCAAGCCCGAGGTGATCGCTCCGGCGATGTTCGTCGCCGCACCGATCTTGCCGCACACAGAAGAGTATCGGGTTGCCGAGCGGCTGACAGAAATGCTGAACCAGCCGGACTACGCTTTCCGCGAGAGCTTCATTAAGCACTGGGACGCGGCCGGCTTGCCCGAGTATCTGCTTTCGACGGACGTTGCGACCGCGCGTATTGCCGTCGAACGCGAGATGGAGAACCGCAAGATCGTCTCGACGCATTATCAGCACGTTGACGGAACTTCCTTTGCTGCACCGATAACGGCATCTCTCGTCGCTCAGATGCTTGAGGCAAATCCAAGGCTCGGGCCGACAGCAATAAAAGACATTCTGGTCTCGACCGCAACGCGGCTTGGTGGCCAGGCGGCGATACGGCAGGGATTCGGGATGATCAACGCCGCCGCCGCCGTTCGGCGAGCACGACGCGAGGAGCATGCATTGCCGCATGGTACGCTTTGCCCGCCGAGGGTCGAGGGCTCGCGGGTCGTTTTCGGCTTTCACGATGACCTTGCCCGCGAGGTCTCGCTCGCCGGCGACATGAACGGATGGGACCGCGAGGCGACGCGGTTTGACCGAACGAGCAACGGGCTTTGGCAGGCCTCGATCCCGGTGCCGCCGCCTGGGCGATACCGCTACAAGTTCGTCGTTGACGGTGTCCGATGGGTTGAAGATCCGACGCACGGACGGAAGGAAGACGACGGTTACGGCGGATTCAATTCGATCCTTGAGATCGCCTGAGCCGCCCAAGGAAAAACAAATTCGCTGTTTTATGACGCCGGTTGAAGGAGTTTCAGCCGGCGTCTTTCATTGGCGAGGCGGAGTGGAATAAAGCCGAGGTCGGCGGTGATTTCGACTTCGTGAGCAAAACGCTTTCTACCGCGAGGAATCACGTTCCCGAATACCTGATCGAGGCCTGGTGCCTCGGCACGTTCATGTTTTCAGCGTGTACGTTCGGTGTACTTGTTTTTCATCCTTCGTCGCCTGCGGCCGGAATCGAGCCGCTAGCCCGCGGTGTGCTGATGGGCATTGCGATGGGGCTTACGGCGATCCTGATCATCACGTCACCTTGGGGCAAGCGTTCCGGGGCTCACTTCAATCCGGCGGTGACTCTCGCGTTCTACCGGCTCGGCAAGATCAGCGGCACCGACGCCGCGTTCTATGTTC
>SXGQ01573296.1_pt1 | contig 14529 bp, 8 predicted proteins | sample 3178371 | NCBI WGS metagenome assembly SXGQ01 (sample SAMN11356859, study PRJNA531348) | freshwater metagenome | isolation source: freshwater sample F1-20 | place: China: Fuxian Lake, Yuxi | collected 2017-12-25
AACCGCCGCGCCGCCAACCTTGACGACGACCGGGCCAAGTCGCCGAGCGCCCCCGGGGAGGGCGCCGGCTTCGTTGGATTCGAGCTGCATCGCAGAGTGCTTCATCGGTCTCCCATCAACTCACGACACCACCGGAGCATTCGCGCCGCTTGCTTCGGCGATCAGCCCCGCCGTCTCAGGCAACCCGAAGCTCGCGTTGAAGCACTGCAGCGCCTGCCCCGCGGCCCCCTTCACGAGGTTGTCGATCGCGCTCACGATGATCAGGTGCCGGTGCGCCTCATCCACCGCGAACTGGATGTCCACGTAGTTCGTCCCCCGCACACCCGCCACGCTGGGCCACTTCCCCGCCGGGAGCAGGCGCACGAACGCCTCCCCCTCGTACGCCTCGCGCAGCACCCGACCCACCTGCTCGCCTGTCCACCCCGGCGCCAGATCCACGTGCATCGTCGAAACGATCCCGCGGTCGTACGGCCCCGTGTGCGGCGTGAACACCACCTCGGTCCCAGCGTGCGTGCTGATCTCGGGCGTGTGCCGATGATGGAACACCTCGTACGGCTGCACGCTCACCTCGCAGAACAGCGTCTTGGGCGACGGCGTCCGCCCCGCCCCGCTGATCCCGCTCACGGAGTCCACGATCGGGCGCCGTCCCGCCTCCACCGCCCCCGCCACCACCAGCGGCCGCAGGGCCACGATCGCGCTCGTCGGATAGCACCCCGCCACCGCCACCAGTTCGGCCCCAGCGAGCGTGTCGCGGTTCAGCTCCGGGATCCCGTACACCGCCTTTGCCAGGAGGTCCGGCCGCCCGTGCTCAAACCCGTAATGCTTGGGGTACATCTCGGCCCGCGGCAGCCGGAACGCCGCCGACAGGTCAAACACCCGCACACCCATCTCAAGCAGCCCCGGCGCAAGATCATGGCTCGCCTGATGAGGCGTGCACAGGAACGCCGCATCGGGCTCCAGCGCCGCCGCCGCACTTAGCGTGAAGGGCCCAACCGTCAGCTCCGTCCGCCCGCGGTGTTGCGGGAACAGGTCACCGAATGGCGTCGGCGCAGCACCCGCGGTGCGGTCCGAGCCAAACAGCCCCACCGCCCGCACCCCGGGATGACTGAGCAACAGCCCCACCAGCTCACCGCCGGAATACCCGCCCGCCCCAACCACGATCGCCTTGAGCATGCTCGCTACGCCTTCCCGTCCGACCGGACTCACCGCAGACCCGCCGACTCCCTGAAGAACTTCGCCAGCGCCTTGGCGGCCGCCAGCGACCGCGTCGCCACAAAGATCGTGTCGTCCCCCGCCACGGTGCCCGCCGCACCCTTGGGCGGCGTGCGGTCGATCTCCAGCGCCAGCGCCGAAGCGTGCCCCGGCTCCGTGCGGATCACCACCAGCGTACCCGCCGCCTCCACCGACACCAGCCCCCGCCCCAGCGACGACCGCAGCCCCTGGTCGATCGGCACCGACCCGCGCCCGCCCGGCGCACCCTGCCGCGGCAAGACGTACCCGCCCGGCCCCTTCATGACCCCCAGCGCCCGCAGGTCCCGCGACAGCGTCGCCTGCGTCACGCTGAACCCGCCCCGCCCCAGCCGATCGCGCAGTTCCTCCTGGCTCAGCACCGGACGGTCCGAGGGCGCACTCAGGATCTCGGCGATGCGGCGCTGGCGCTTGGAGCGGTCGGCGGTCATGGCATAATCATACGGCCCTGTGTATAAATATGTCAAACGGCCCGGGGCCAATGACAAACCGGCCGCGTCCAGATGGACGCGGCCGGTGATCCCCGGAAGCGTGCTCGCTTCGCGTGTACCAGTCCACCCGCCCCTTGGCGGGTCAGTTGTTGCGGGCCACCGTCGCGAAACGCCCGAGGGCGTCCCGCGTCCGGGCCGTGACACCGATCTTCGTCGCCGACGCCGCCTCCGACAGCTCCTCGGCCGTCGGGGCCACCGGCTCGGCCAGCAGCGCCTCGAGCTCCGGCACCGTGAGCTCGCCGGCCTGTGCCAGGGTCGTCAGCAGCTGGCTGCGGGTCTGCAGCCGCTCGTTGGGCGTCAGCGGCAGGGCGTCGATCTCCTGCAGCAGCGTCCGCACCTGGGCGACCGCCTGACGCGCCTCGGCCTCGCCCGGCGTCTGGGCCAGGAACGTGCGGTACGAGTCGGCGTCCAGCGACCCGGCCTGATTGAGCGTCATGTAGCTCCGTGCCGAGGCGTTGATGGCCTGTGCCGCACCGGTCAGGCTCGGCAGCGGGTTGCCGTTGCCATCGACCGCGCCCGGCGCGTTGCCCGCGCCCGAGCGCTCGGCCATCGCGATCAGCGTCTGGATGTCGACGCGCGTCGCGGCCACGTTCAACGCTTCAGGGTCCTCGGCGGTGGCGAACCGCCCGGTCGCGTCGTCGTAGACGTACCGCCCCGACAGCGCCTCGGCCGACTCCTCATCCGAGGGCGCCCGAGCCGCCAGCCCCATCGAGTTGGCGAGCGCGAGGTTGAACACCTCGGGCCGGATGCTGTCCTGCAGCGGGATCGGGCCGAGGTTCGAGGCCCCCGCCAGCGCATCGGACTCGCCGGGGTTGTCGCCGTCGTCGTCATCCCCGCCGCCGCCCCGGCGCGTCCGCTGATCCAGCACCTCGCCGTTGAGCGTCAGCTCTTCGAGCGTCGCCCAGCCGTCGGGGGTGCGCGAGACCTCAAAGCCGACCAGGTTGGTCGAGCCGTTGCCGTCGGAGAAGGTCGGGTTCGGGGCCCCGCCCTCGCCGCCCAGCACGACGGTGCCGTTGAAGTTCAGATCGCCGCCGGCGACGAAGTCCAGGCCGCGGTCGTTGACCGTCACCCCGCTGTCATCAAGCAGCGTGCTCGCCTGCCGGCGGAGCAGCGTGATGGTGCTGGCGTTGACCGTCATGTTGCCGATCGTCACCAGGTCGCCCAGCACCGCATCCCGCGACGCGTTGATGGTCAGGCTGCCCAGCGTCGTGAACTTCTCGTGTTGGCCCATCACAAAGTCGCGGCTGTTGATCGTGAAGGAGTTCTCGCCCACGATCGTCGCCTTGCCCGGGATCACCCGCACGCCGTCCGCCCCCGCCGTCGAGAGCCGCAGGTCCTGCAGCGCGCTGGTCGCGCCCACATCGGCCGCGAAGATGATCAGGCCACCCTCGCTCGTGCGAGCAAAGAGGTCCATCGGTGTGCCGATCACCGAGTCCAGCGTCGAGCCGAACCGGATCACGCCTGCGTCGAGGCTGAACAGTTCGGTGTGATCGCCCAGCGTGACCGCGCCGTTGTAGCGCTGGTCCTTGCTCGTGGTGATCGCCTGGCCGTTGATCAGCGCGGTCCGCTCGACGTTCAGGTTCGCGATCGGGTTCGTCCCGCCGACCTCGCCCTCGAACACCACATCCGCCGCCAGCGCCAGCGATTCGTTGCCGAAAGTCGCGCCGTCGACGGTGCTCTGGAACCGCACCACATCCGCCGTCAGCAGCCGGTCGCCGCCGACCGTCACCGCACCGTGGTACGTCTGATTGACATCCGCCGTGACATCCGCGTTCAGGATGCCCGGCCCGAAGACGTCGAGGTTGATCACGTCGACCTGATCGTTCACGAACGAGCCCGTCTGGCTGTCGAGGATCAGGTTCGTCTCGTTCACCTTGCTCGCGTTGGAGATCGTCACCGACAGGTCGTTGGACTGCAGCCGGTAGTTCATGCCGTCGATCGGCGCACCGAACTGCCCGAGGTTCGGGATGTCCGCGTCGGCGATCGCCGCATCCTGCTGGTAGATGAACGTGCCCGGGCGCGTCGCGCCGCCGCCCGGACCGCGGAACGACGGAGCATTGGTGATCAGGTCCGCCCGCGCGAGCCCCAGCCCGGTATCGTTGCCGGCCCGCATCGCGATCGACGAGCCCCACACGTCAAGCCCCGGCTCCTGGAACAGCACGTTGCCCGTGCCGTCCATGCCCGCGTGCATCTCGACGCTGGTCCCGGCGTGCACGAACCCGCGCACCTGCACATCGTCGCCCGCCCGCAGCCGCGCGAAATCGCCCAGCGTCAGGTCGTCCTGCACCCGCAGGAACTGCGTGGCGCTCGCGTCGATCGACAGGATGTTCTGGAACCCCGAGACGCCGCCGAAGTCGCCGCCCAGGATCAGCCAGCCGTCCGTCACCGTCACCACGGTGTTGGTCTGCGTCGGGTTGCCGATCAGCCCGAACGGTCCGGCCCCGAAGAAGCGGCTCTGGGCCTGCGTGAGGCGGAACGTCCGCCCCGCCGGCGTGGTCGCCAGCCCGAAGTCCACCGAGCCCGTCGTCGCCGTCAGGTTGATGTCCGACACCGTCGAGACCAGCTTGGTCCCAAGGACCGCGTGATCCACGATGTTCCGCCCCGCCATGAAGTCGATGAAGTGCGCGGTCACGTTCAGATCAAGCGTGAAGAACTTGGGGTCCAGCGGGTAGCCGAAAATGATGTCGCGCCCGGCCTCCAGCGTGAACCCGCCGTTGGCCTTGCTGATGTCATCCAGGATCGTGATGTCCCGCGTCGCCTCCAGGCGCACATCGCCCGCGAAGTTCTCGATCGCCGTCGTCGAGATCGTGAACGTCGCCGCGCCGCCGTCGGGCGCGTTGATGATGCCGTCGGTCGTCACCTCGGCATCGTCAGCGCCGACGGCGCTGATGATGATGTCCTCGGGGTCCAGCAGCACCTCGGCGTTCTGGTAGCCCGCCGCGCTGTCGCCCTTGATCACGCCGTGAACGCCCAGCGCATCCCGCGCCGAGACCTCGGCGAAGCCGCCGTGGCCGCCCTCGGCGCCGCCCGAGATGTCCACCATTGCGCCGGTCGCCATGTAGGTATCGCCGTGGTACGAGTGCACCAGGACCTCGCCGCCGTGGGCCTTGCCCGAGCCGCCCGCTGCCGACACCACGCTGCCGTTCTCAAGGATCGTGTGGTTCGCGCTGGTCAGCTCGACCCGACCGGCCTGGCCGCTCTGGGCATCGGACCGCACCTCGCCGCGGTTCACCACCGTCGGCGCCTGCACCACGATCGAACCCGCCTGGCCCGAGTCGACGCTCGTCGAGATCGTGCCGGCGTTGAGCACCGCGCCCGCCGTGGCCTTGACGTTCACACGCCCGCCCGCGGCATCGATCGTCCCGGTGTTCTTGACCGCCAGGCTGAAGGCGTCGCCCGCGCCAAGCGTCACCGTGCCCTTGCGGGCCTGGATCGTGCCGCGGTTGTCAACGCCGGGCGCCGCGTGCAGGTCCGGGCGATGCCCCGGCGCGCCGGGGTCCGAGGGCGTGGGGCGCTGGCCCGGGTCCAGTTCGTTCGTATCAACACGGACAAAGATCTGCCCGCCCCGCTCACCGATGAGCACATCCGTGCCCGACACCATCGTCACCAGGCCGCCGTCGGCCACGATGCTGCCGTGGTTCGCCACCCGCTGACCGACAAGCTGCACCGCCTGGGCCGTGATCATGCCCTGGTTGAGCACCTCGCCTGTCCCGCCGGTGAAGCGGTCGATGCCGCGGAGGAAGTCGTCGTCGGTGATGTTGCCCGCCGCCGCGTGGATCGCGCCGACGTTCACAACCGAGCCCGCGCCGAACACCACGCCCGCGGGGTTCACGATGTACACCCGCCCGTTGGCCAGCAGCGCGCCGTCGATCCGCGTCGGATCAGCGCCGCTGATCCGGTTGAGCACCCGCGACTTGCCGTCGGGCTGGACAAACTGCACCGTCTCACCCGAGCCGATGTTGAAGCTCTGGTAGTTGATGATCGCTTTCTTGCCGGTGGTGATCGTGGTCACCGACCCGTTGCGCGCAAACTCGGCGCGGCCGCGCACCACCCGTTCTCCCGTGGGGGCCCCGACCGCCGCCTCCGCGGCAAGCCCGAGAAGCGACCCGGCGCACACCATCAGGGCGGCGGCGCGTGTCAACGGAACAGCATGCAGACGACGGCGCGCAGAGGACATAGCTCTCATCTCCCGATCGGGCCGTATCCCCCCGGTCCCGATTCCCTCTTGTCTCACGCCCGGGCCTTCCGACCGGGGCGTGCTCTCAGTCTCAACAGTGTGTTCGCATCGCTCCTAGAAAATCACCGTCACGACCCAGTGCAGGAACCAGTCTCCGACATCAACATCAAGATCGTTGCCGCTCGGGGCGTCGTAGTCCTTCAGCGGGAAGGCCAGGTCCAGCCGCCCGTTCAACCGGCGCGTCAGCTGCAGCTCGAGGCCCACGCCCGCGCTCACCAGCGTCGTGTCGTCCTCGAAGCTCAGCCGGTCGTTGTCCCAGGTCTGGCCGAAGTCCACGAACGCCTTGGCGATCAGGTCCCAGTCCACGAAGCCGCGGTCGTACTGCGGCACCCAGCGGAACGGCGTGCCGAAGAACTCGCCCGGCTGTGCCGACGGGGCCATTCCCTTGGGGATGTGGTAGCGGTACTCGGCGGTGGCCAGCAGCACGCTGTCGCCCGCGACCAGCGCCTCGTGGTAGCCGCGGACGGTGTACAGGCCGCCGATCGGCGCCTGGAACGTCGGGCTCAGACGCGCATCAACGGCCCACTGCCCGCGGACCGACAGGAAGAGCTCGTGCGCGAGCGTCTTGGCGTCCAGCGCATCCTTGGCGAAAAGCGGCTCGAGGTAGAACGAGTGCGACGCGTCATACAGCAGCGTCGCCCACGAGTCGTCCGTGTTCAGGCGACCCAGCCGGTCCAGGTCGTCGCCGCTGTCGGTGCCGGCGATCCCCGGCACGTTGAACTCGAGCATCACGCCCGCGAACGTTTGCGATTCCAGGCGCACCCGCTCCATCCGAACGCCGACGTAGGGCAGGAAGAAGTCCTGGTCGCCGTCGGAGTCCGGCAGGTTGGAGTCAACCGTCACGTTCTCCCAGCGCACGCCGCCGATCAAGTCCAGGAACAGGTCGCGGTCCTGGTAGAAGTTGGCGATCAGCTCGCCGCCCGCCGACCAGCCGTCGCCCGTGAAGTTCAGACCGCCCAGGCCGACCGTCGACGCGTCGTACTCGTACCACGAGCCGTACAGCCGGCCGCGCAACCGCTCGCTGCCGAAGATCGGCGCCGAGTACGAGACGTTCACCGAGTGAACATCGTCGTTGAAGTTGCCCGTCATGTAGTCGACGCTGAAGATGTCGTCGTTGTTGGTCAGCTGGTTGTGGATGAACCCGAAGCGCCACCGGATGTCGCTGTCGGCCGACTTGGTGCCCGTGTTCGATGCCTGCGCGAACAGCATCCACGGACGGTTTTCCGTCACCACGTAATCCAGCGCCACACCGCTCTCTTCGGTCCCCGAGGCGGCCACCGCGACGTCCGCACGGCGCCCGGGGTGGCGGTTGAGGCGGAAGACGTAGTCGTCGATCAGGTCGCGCCGCAGGAGGTCGCTCTGCGGCCGGTTCTCCGTCGCCGGGTACACCGGCGAGCGGTCGCGGATCCGCTGGTGGATCGGGTTGTCGACGGTCTGATCCTCGGGAAGGCGCTCGCCCAGGCCCACGGTGCGCAGCGACGTGACCACACCCGTGGTCACCGCGAGCGTCAGACCCGTCTGCCCCTCGGGACGCCGGTCGACGATCACGCCGTCCTCGACGCCGATCTGATTCTGATCGGGGACTACGTACACGCCCAGCAGGTTGAGCGCCTTGAGCCGCGCCACCACCGCAGGCGAGAACTGAATCAGCGCCGAATCGAAGAACCACTGGTTGTCCAGGCTCGGCACATCCGCCAGGCGGAACGTCTTGTTGGGCTGACCCTCGCGCGGCGCCACCCAGCCCTCAGGCGTTTCGAGCAGCGTGACCGTCGCCTCGAGCAGCTCTTGAGGCTCGGGCTGGCCCGGGTTGGGGCGGACGTACACCACGTCGAAGTTCGTGATCCGCGTGCGCGAGCCGTCGGCTTCGGTCGGCGATGCAACCGCCGAACCGGCCAGCTGCTCAATCGGAACCGATCGCTCGGACTGTGCAGCAGCAGGACCGGCGCACACCAGCCCGAGGCAGGCGCCGCAGGCGGCGACAAGCAGCGGCACGGCGAGCCGGGCGGTGGATGCCCCCAGCATGGGGCGCGGCAGACGGCGTTCGGGATGGGTTGTGGTCGGCATGTTGATCCGTGCTCGAAGGTGACCAGGGGAAAGGCGTCCGATGCTGCCCCTTGAACTATCCCGGGATGTGCCCGCCACCAACGCGGCCGATGCGGCCGGCCGTCACACCATCGATCGCACCCGACACCGACGGCGCGGCATCAGGCTTCGAGCGCGGGGCGCTCCGACAGTGACATCACAACGGAGTGCCCCGTGCACTTAGGACTATATCGCGGGTTTGGCGGCAACAAAGGAAAAGGCGTCATATCCGGCAAGCTCGCAGATGACAGCAACGCATGGCCGATAAAGCATCGACCGGGCTGTAACAGGTGATGAGGATAGCCGCACGGTTATCCGACCTGCAAATCGTCGCCCGTGCCGGAAGCCCGAATCGGACCTCAATCCGCGGCCCATGGCCCGAACTCCTCGTTCAGCAGCGCCGTTCCCCGGCCGATGACCAGAAGCGAAGGGACCATCGGGGTGTGTCCCGTTGATCCTCGGGCGAACGGAGCCGACCATGCCGTCCAGCAAGATTCTGATGTGTGCCGGTTTGTGCGTGCTGATGCTGGCGGGCGGCTGCGCCTCGTCGACGTACTCGCCCTCGACCCGCGCGATGGACAAGGCGAATCTCGGTGGTTCCGAGCTGGCCATAAACACCGGCGACGGGCCAGTCGCCCCGGTCAGGATCGTCTCACTGGGCGCCGGCGACATGCTCGGACGCCAAATCCACTTCAACAACGTCGTGCTGGCCCAGCGCCGCCAGAACTCTTGGGAGAGCGAGAGCCTCCGCGGGGGCCCGGTGCTCGCGCGGCCCGCGACGGTCGTGGATGTGCCCGTTCTGGTTGACTAGAGCCAGATCCCCCTCACGCCAGTGGAGAATCAACGACGACCCCATAATCGGGATCGGCGTTTGAGATGACGTGGCCAGGGCTGTGGATCTATCCACAAGTTCACGTATTCGCTTGACTTGCATTTGACGCCTCCCCCGGTTGGGATAGGGTGTACGTGACCGCGTGCGATCAAGCACAGGGCCGCCGTGGTCATACGTTTGCACATACCGATCACTCCGTCTTTTGCACAGGGGACGGGGAAGCGGCTGTCCGCACTGGTCGGGGAGGAGTCAGATCATGGGCTGGGAGAGTCTGAGGACTCGGCGCGCGGCTTCTGCGCCCGCCGGGGACCAATTCAGGGACTCGCCGCAGACGCGGCGTGTTCATTCCGGGGTGATCCCACGCGCCGCCCTCGTCGCGGCCGGGCTCACCGGGGCATCGGGTGTGGCCTGGGGCGCGGTCATCACCGATCGCGCCTTCTTCGGGCCGTACCCGTCGACAACCATCGACTTTGAGACACGGGGCAACGGCGCGCCGCTCACGGGCCTGACCAATGGCCCGCTCGTCACCGGCGAAACCGTGGCGATGCCGGCCAACGAGTACGCAGCCCAGGGGATCCAGTTCAACACACCGGTGAACTGGGTGAACGACGGGAACGCGTCGTTTGATGCCGCACAGATCTTCGCCGGCTCGCCGATCGTCTCGATCCCGAGTTCGACCGTCAACACGTTCACGTTCACCTTCATGGTGCCGGTGCGCGCGTTCGGCTTCTTTGTCGCCAACAACCGCGTGGACCACCCGAGCGGTCCGACGATGGTGGCCCGCGATTCGGGCGGTAACATCATCGAGATGGCTCAGTGGGGCGCCCAGTTCATCGACGGATCGGTGGGCGTGGCGGACTACGGGTTCATGGGGATCTTCACCGACGGGCTGATTACCTCGGTGACGATCACGAAGCAGTCGGCGATCTTTGACGACTTGATCTTCGCCGAGGTCCCGACGCCGGGCGCCGCGTTCGTGCTGCTCGCCGGCGGTCTGGGGATGACCGCCAGACGCCGACGACCATCGGGCTGACGGCTTTCGTCTTTCGGCCCTGGGCCATCGGCCCTCGTCAGGACCAGACAACCATCGAGCCCTGACACCAAACCTGTGTGACTGATCCGCGGCCGGCCCCCCCTGTGGGTCGGCCGCTTCTTTTTTGTGCCGGTGGCGGCTGGGTGCAAAAACAGACAGGGCCCGGGTTGGCACCGGGCCCTGCAGGTCTGGAAAGCGGGTGAAGGGACTCGAACCCTCGACTTTCACGTTGGCAACGTGACGCTCTACCACTGAGCTACACCCGCGTGGGTGGCCACCCGGTATCGGCCAAGGCCGCCCGGGCGAGCAGGGAAAAGTACGACCGACGGGGCGAGGTGTCAACGTCAACGGGGGTCTGGGGTGGCAAACCGGGGTGGGATCAGGGTTTGGGGGGTCAGCCGCGGGCCTTGGAGAGGGCTTCGAGGACCTGGTCGGAGGTATAGAAGTTGGAGGTCCAGGGCGTGCTCATGCCGGGGCCGTCGACGACGAGCAGCGGGATACCGGTGTACCCGAGCTCTTTGAGCTTGTCCCAGCCGGGGGCCTTTCTGCTGGTGAGATCGGCGGTGACGGTGACGATGTTCTGGGCGATGAGTTCGGACTTGACGGGGTCGCGGTTGAGGACGCCGGCTTTGAGCGCCTGGCAGTTGAGGCACCACTTGGCGGTGAAGTCGATCATGACCACCTTGCCGTCAGCGCGGGCTTTAGCGACCAGCTCGGGCGTGTACGGGTTCCACGCGCCAAGGATGTAGCTGCTGGGATCGGTAGCGGCGGACTCGGCGAGTTCGGTGGCGTTGTAGTTGTTGCGGGCCTGGGCGGTCTGGCCCGAGGCGGTCAGGATGCCGGCGGCGGCGAGGGCGACGCCGACCAGTGAGAACAGGGCGCGGCGGAGAGGCTTCCTGGTGATCTGAAACGTGCGGACCAGGAGCAGGCCGCCGGCAAGGATCGAGAAGACCGCGACGGCCCACCAGTGCAGGGACTCCCCGACGTAGGGGTGCTCGCTGACGAGGGCGAGCAGGCCCGAGCCGATGAAGAAGGCGGCGGCGGCGAGGAGCAGCAGGCCCATGACCTGCTTCACGAGTTCGCTGGCCGGTCCGGTCTTGGGGACCTTCTTCAGCAGGGCGGGGTTCGCGGAGAGGATCAGGTATGGCAGGGCCATGCCGAAGCCGATGGCGGTGAAGACGCCGATCACCTGGATCGGCTCGGCCGAGGCGGAGGCGGGCAGCAGCGCCCCGACGACGAAGCCGAAGCAGGGCAAGCCCAGGACAGCGGTCATGATGCCGAAGAGGAACGAGCCCCACGGCGAGTCGACCTTGGGGTCGATGACGTAGAGCGACTGCGGCAGTCGGATCTCGAACAGGCCCATCAATCCCAGAGACATGATGGCGATGATCGCGCCGATGCCGGTGGTGACCCACCAGATGCCGAAGATGCGCGAGGGATCGGCGACTGAGGTGAACAGCGCCGCGGGGATCGAGATTCCGACCCAGAAGGCCACCACGCCCGCGGCCATCCAGAGGCCGAGCACCATCGAGCGCCCGGGGGACTTGGCGTGGCTGCTGATCGTCATCACCTTGATCGGGATGACGGGCAGCACGCAGGGGGTGAGGTTGAGCACCAGCCCCCCCACCACCGCGAGCAACAGCACCACAAATCCCGAACGGCCGACCTTGATGAAGCCCAGGAAGGTTCGCGAGGAGCCCGAATCATTGGACGCTTCGGCAGGCGCCGGGGCCGGGGCAGGGGGAGATTCGACGGCGAACGCATCGGGCTTCAGGTCGGTGAAGAGGGCTTCGATCGCGGCGTCGGGCTGGACGCCGGTGGCAGCCCTGCGCTCGACGATCTCGACTCGGACCACGACTTCGGCATCGTCCGGTGCCTGGCAACTGATCTCGTCGCAGGCCTGGTATCCGACGTTGAAGCTGAGCTGCTGTGGGCCAAGGGGGGCATCGGGTGCGATCACGATGGGCACATACGCCACCGCTCGACCCTGATACGTCATCAGTTCAATGAGGTCCGACTCACCGGTGGGATCAGCGACCTTGGCAAGGCTGGGCGTGGGCCACTGGATCGCGCCGAAGCGCTCCACCCATGCGGGCTTGTTCGCGGGGTCGATGGTGGTTCGGATGGCGAACTCGGCAACGTTCTCTGGCAGCACATCCTGGTCCGCGGAGGGCCACGTGTGGAAGTGGTCGGCATGGTCGAGGACGACGGCGACCGCGAGGTGGCCACCCCGCTCGATGGTGGCGTGTCGGGGGTGGGCCGAGATCGTGACGGGCTGATCGGCTGCCGCGGCGGTGCTCGGTGATGCCAGCGGGGAGGTGAACGCTCCCTGGCGGGCGATGGCGGGATGCGGCAGGGCGAGGCTCGCGAGTGCCAGGGCCAGGACGACGAGGGCCGCGATGGGCGTGGATCGGGTCTGGGAAATGGATGGCATAGGTTCTCAGTCTAAGCCTCGGAGGGGGGCTGATTGTTCCACGGTTCGGGGCTCGTGGGCATGGATGGGGGCGGGTCTGGTTTCAAGGCGGGGGGCCGGATAACCCGATAGCGACGCCCTAGGGCGGACTGTCCGTCGGCGCTGGACGTGCGCCCGGCGGCGCGGGCAACGTGCCCGGGACCGATGAGCGCGGGCCGATCGGGCCGGAGCGGAGGATGGCGTTGGCGGATGTCCTTGACCAATCCGAAGTCGACGCCCTGCTCGCGGCCGTCGATACCGGCGAGGTCCACGGGCTGGTGCAGCAGGCGGAAATCTTCAGTCGCTCGCGCCGCGATCTGACCGACGTCGAGGTCCGACCCTACGACTTCAAGCGACCCGAGCGCGTCAGCAAGGATCAGATGCGCTCGCTGCAGACCCTGCACGAGGCATTCGGCCGCAACTTCGGCGCCGCACTGTCGGGGTTCCTGCGGACGATCGTCGAGGTGAAGGTCGCGACGTGCGAGCAGATGACGTATTCGGAGTTCATCGCGGGGCTTCCGAACCCCACGAGCTTCAACCTGCTCAACGCCGAGCCGCTCGAGGGACAGATGTGCCTTGAGATCAGCCCGCTGATCATCTATCCGATCATCGACCGGCTGCTGGGGGGCACGAACAGGGAGCTGTTCATCCCGCAGCGGCCGCTGACGGCGATCGAGTCCCGCCTGATCAACAAGGTGACCGACCGCGCGATCGAGGCTCTGACCGAGGCGTGGGCGGGGATCAAGCGGCTGACGTTCTCGGTCGGCGGGGGCGAGTCCAACCCGCAACTGGTCCAGATCGTCCCGCCGAACGAGGTCGTGGTCGTGGTCGGGTTCGAGATGAAAATGGCCAACCGGGCCGGCACGATGAACCTGTGCATCCCCTACGCCGTGATCGAGCCGATCATGGACGAGCTGGCGGCCCAGAGCTGGTTCAGCACCGGGAAGATGCGGGGATCGCCCGAGTATTCCAGCCGGATCAGCGAGCAGCTCAACCGGGCCCCACTGGAGCTGACCGGGCTGCTGGCTGAAACGAGCATCACGCTGCGGGAGCTCATTAACCTCTCGGTCGGGGATGTGATCGTGACTGAGCGGCCTTCGACCGATCCGGTGGTGCTGTGCGTCGAGGGGGAGCCCAAGCTGCTGGCCAGCATCGGTCAGTTCAAGGGATCCCGGGCGATGAAGGTCATCCGGCCGATCGTGGCGACGGACCGCGTCTAGTCCGGGATGTTTGAGCGGGAGTGTCCGGAGGATCGCCCCGGCGGCGAGGCGGCGTTCGCGGATGGCGCGCGCTTCGGCGACGTCGGCAGCTCCGGCGACGAGCGCGTGCAGGAACCGCAGGGCCTCGCAGCGTGCGGCAAGCAGTTGGGCGTTGAACTGTGCGATGGGGTCGCTGGTCGTCATGCCGCGGACGGTACAGCGCTCGGCGAGGGCATCAATGGGGCTGGTGCGCACGACCGCGAAACGGCGCACAAACGTGGTCGGTGCGCGCCAGATTCGCGCCCAAAGGTGTGCGGTGCGCGATCAGCCGCCGGAGCGGAGGAGCTGGTCGAGCACTTCGTCTGCGGGCGGCGCGAGGTCGGGGCGTGAGCGCAGGCGCTGGATGGCCTGGGCTCGTTCGCCGCTCTGCGCGAGGATAATGGCGGCCAAGGCGTCGTGGTCGGGGTAGCGGCGCCAGTAGTGCTCGTTCTGCCAGCGCGCGGGGCCGGCGAGGATGAGTGAGCGGGCGTCGGCGAGTCGACCAGCGAGCTGGGCCTGTGCGGCGGCGGTGTAGGCGAGGCGTCCGACGCGGAGCCACTTGATCTCGAACTCGGGTCCGAGGCCGCCGAGGGGATGCTCGCTGGCCAGCGCGCCGGCGCCCTGCTGTGGTGCGACGGTTCGCTCGAGCGTGAGTCCGGCGTCGAGGACGGCGCCGGCGAAGGCGAGGGCTCCGGGGACACGCGCGGGGTCGGCTGCGGCGGCCTCGAGCTCGTCGAAGGCACGGTCGACGAAGCTCGACCAGGTGAAGTCGCCGGCGCGGGCGGCTCGCTCGATGTCTGCAGCGCCGGTGGCGCGGTTGGCCTGGGCTTGCCGGACGATGCGGTCGAGCCGGCGCTGCTCGTATCGCTCCTCGCAGCCGGCGCCGATCGTGCAGGCCAGTGCGAGCAGCAGGATC
>SXGQ01857567.1_pt1 | contig 14529 bp, 7 predicted proteins | sample 3178371 | NCBI WGS metagenome assembly SXGQ01 (sample SAMN11356859, study PRJNA531348) | freshwater metagenome | isolation source: freshwater sample F1-20 | place: China: Fuxian Lake, Yuxi | collected 2017-12-25
AGTCGTGGGCGATGCCGCTGGCGAGTTGTCCGACCGCCTCCATCTTCTGCGCTTGGCGATACTGCTCCTCCAGCCGCCGGCGCGCGGTTACGTCGGCTTGGACCCCGACACAGTGGGTCAGCCGCCCGGTCTCGTCCCGCACTGCGGAGATCGACAGCTCGTTCCAGAACGGCGTCCCGTCCTTGCGGTAGTTCAGGATCTCGACCACGCACGGTTCCCCGTCCCGGACCGCCGCCCGCACCCGCGCCACCGTTTCCGGGTCGGTTTCCGGTCCCTGCAGGAGCCGGCAGTTTCGGCCGACCACCTCGGAAGCCGTGTACCCGGTCAGCTGCTCAAAGCCTGGGCTGGCGTAGATGACGGGGTTGTCCGGCTGGGTGGCGTCGGTGATCAAGATTCCCTGGGCGACTGCCCGGATGGCCCGGTCCCGCAGCCGCAGGGCCGCCTCTGCCTCCTTGCGGCCGGTGATGTCCTGAAAGGTGACCACGGCGCCGCGAAAGCCGCCCTCCGCCGCCGGGTATGAGGTATACGAGACAGGAAACGCCGTACCGTCCTTGCGCCAGAACGATTCGTCTTCCACCCGTACACCGCGGCCCTCGCGGAAGGCGGTGTAGATCGGGCACTCGTCGCTCGGGTACGGTGCGCCTCCCGGCCGGTGGAGGTGGATCACCGGGTGCAGTTCCCGGCCGAGCAGCTCATCGGGAGTATACCCGAGCATTGCCGCTCCCGCCCGGTTGATGAACGTACAGCGGCCCTCGTGATCTAGCCCGTAGATTCCCTCGCCCGTCGACTCCAGCAGCAGGCGGATGTGCCGTGCCAACCGCAACCGCTCGTCCTCGGCGCGCCGGCCGTCATGGATGTCCGTGAAGGTTCCAAACCACCGGACGACGCGGCCCTCCGGATCGCGCACGGGGACCGCCCGGCCGATGTGCCAGCGATATTCCCCGTCGGCCCGCCGCAGACGGCACTCGATCTCGTACAGATGCGCGTCTTTCAGCGCGCGTCCCCAGATCACGTCCATCCGCGGGCGGTCTTTCGGGTGGACGACCTCAGGGTGCGTTTCGGCGGCGAGGTCTTCGGCGGCGAACCCGGTGTATTCCGTCCACCGGCGGTTGTAGTACTCCGGGGTACCGTCGGCCCGGTAGACCCAGACCAGGTTGGGGATGCTCTCGGCCAGCGCGCGGTGCTGCTCCTCGCTCCGGCGCAGGGCCTCGGCCGCAGCCTGGGCACTGGTCACGTCGCGCGAGTTGAGGACGAGAGCCCGGACGTGCGGATCATCAAGCAGGTTCGTCGCCGCGGTTTCGATCTGCAGCCACTCCCCGCACCGGTGCCGGTAGCGGTATGACAGGATCGCGGCCTGGCCGGGCGACGAGGCGACGCCGTTCACCACCTCGCTTGCCGCGGCGAGGTCTTCCGGGTGCACGAACTCCGCCGCGCGGCGGCCGACGTACTCCTCCAGGGCGTACCCGAAGACTCGCGTGGTCGCCGGACTGGCATATCGGATCACGCCATCGGCGTCGAGCAGGGTGACTCCGTCCCAGCTGTTCTCCACCAGGGCGCGGAACCGGGCTTCGCTGGCCCGCACCGCCTCCTCCCACTGCTTTCTTTCCGTAATGGTGCGGGCGATCTTGGAGACGCCAACGAGCTCATCCGAGGCGTTCCGAACCGGGGAGATGGTGAGCGACACGTCAACGCGCATGCCCGATTTGCAGACCCGGACGGTTTCGTGGTGTCGTACCCGCTCCCCCCGCCGAATGCGGCCCATGATCCCTGCCAGCTCCTCGTGCCGGTCGGGCGGCACGATCAGGGAGATGGACTGGCCGACCGCCTCCGTCGCGCTCCAGCCGTAAAGGCGTTCGGCGGCCGGGTTCCAGCTGGTGATCGTGCCCTCGAGCGACTTGCCGATGATGGCATCGTCGGACGAATGGACGATCGCCGCGAGGTGTCGGACCTCATCCTCCGCCCGCTCCTTGTCCTCCCGCAGGCGACGGCGCTCTAGCGCGCTCGTGACCGCAGGGCCCAGCCGGGCCAGCCGGTCCTTGAGCAGGTAGTCGGCCGCCCCCTCCCGCACGGCCGCCACAGCCCGCTCCTCATCCATCGTTCCTGAAACGACGATGACCGGCACATTCAGCCCGCGCTCGCGGACCCGCCGCAGGGCGTCGAGGCCGCTCCACTGTGGAAGCGGGTAGTCCGTCAGGACGACGTCCGGCGCCGGGTCGAGCAACGCGAGGAACTCGGCCTCGTTCTCCGCCCGCGTGACCGATGGCTCGAACCCGGCGCGGCGCAGTTCGTGGAGCAGCAACCGTACATCTTCGGGCTGGTACTCCAGGAACAAAACTCGTATCGGCACCATGACCGGGCCAAGGCTTCCTGTCATCGTCTCTATTCATCCCCGATCCACCGACGGCACCGCTTCGGAGGCTGGTTGAGGAGGAGCCAGTACATCCCGCTCAACCGGCCGGTCTCTACGAAGGGTCAAAGTTCGGCGTCTTACGAAGTAGCTGTTGAGCCCAACTGCAGCTTGGGACGCGGTCACGCTGCTCGTCGGAGGCGATCCTTGACCACCGCGGGGAGACTGGATCCCCGACGAGCCGGCTGGCGGCCCCGCTGGGAGAAGGCCAGCAGTTCGTCCCCGGCGGCCCCATCGTCCGCGCGTTGCCGGATTCGCAGCCGAGACCCGCAGCTCGTCGTCCAGGAGGACGAATGGTTTACGGCGCGGCGGCGAAGAGTCTCTCGGCGTAGTCCGTCGTACGGAACCGCTCACTGCCGATCCTTCCGGGGCGGATCGCTTCCGCGACCCGAACGGGCAGGGCCACCTAACCTTCTGCGACCCGCCGGGCCACGGCTCGCGCCGTGAAGCGAGGCGACTCGACCCGCGAAGGGCGGGATGGCCGGTCCCCATGCGGGAGACCGGATCCGCACGTCCCATTCACCTTCGCACCGGGTCAGGTCAGAGGCGGGTTGCTGCTTGGACGCGGCGGTGTCCGGTCAGCGGCTGCCTTCGGCCCGCAGGTCCGGCCGGAATGGTCTCGTACGCGAGGGGCCACCGAGGAGCCTCCAGAACCGGACTATACCCTTGGGGGGGGACCTGTCGAAGCGGGATCGTGGGGTTGAAAGAAGTATGGGGCCAAGCGGCGAACCTGGGCACTCGGGTAAAACCCTGAGCCAGGAGGGGGGAAGTCCGGTGGTGGGAGCGGCGGTCAGGTGTCGGGACTGACGAGCCCCGTGCGGGTGGTGGTCAGGTACGTTTCACCGCCCATCCCGTGGGGGGCATTGGGGACGTGATGGATGGCCGAGAAGCCGGCGGGGGGGCTGGCTCCACATACCTGCCCGGAGCCGTCAGTCAGCAGAGCTTCATTTTGATGGACTTGAGGATGCCCGGCCTCACGGGCCGCAAGCATTGCGGATGATTCGGGCCGCGGCAGTCAGGTGTCCGGGCTGACGAGCCCCTTGCGGATGGCGTAGCGGGTGAGGCCGGCGATGTCGCGGATGTCAAGGGCGTCCATCAATTGGGAGCGGTACGTCTCCACCGTTTTGACGGACACGCCCAGGCGCCGGGCGATCTCCTTGGTACTGCTCCCCTCGGCGACCAGCTGCAGGACCTCGCGCTGACGGGGGGAGAGCCGGTCGAGCGAGCCGGCGTCGCCGGGGGACTGCCGCCGGTAGTCGTCGATGAGATGCCCGGAGACCGCAGGGGTCAGGTACGTCTCACCCCGGGCGACGGCGCGGATCGCCTGCTCCAGCTCGGCCGGGCGGGCGTTCTTGAGGATGTAGCCGCTGGCCCCGGCCCGGACGGCCGGGAGGACGAATTCCTCCGCTGCGTTCATGGACAGGACCAGCACCCGCACACCCGGGAACTCGCGTGCCATCCGGGCGGTGGCCTCCAAGCCATTGAGCCCGGGCATCATCAGGTCCATCAGCACCACGTCGGGACGGAGTTCTGCGGCCTGTCGCAGTGCATCCCGGCCATCTCCTGCCTCGGCCACGACTTCGAACCCACCCAGGTCCTGTAGCAGCAAGCGCAGGCCGGCGCGGAACAGGTCGTGGTCGTCGGCCAGCAACACGCGGATCGGCAGCATCAACCCTCCTCCGTCACCCGCGGCGCGCGTCATGTCAGCGGGCCCGCGATTCGGGCCCAACGGTGATGGGGATGTGCACCTCGATCGTGGTGCCGCCCCCCATGCTCGACTCGACTTCGATCCGGCCGCCAAAGAGCTGCACCCGCTCCCGCATGCCGACCAGGCCGAACCCCTCGCCGCGCAACACGCGCTCCCGTGCCGCGGCCATGTCGAATCCGGCGCCGTCGTCGCGGATCGTGACCCGGACGCCCTGGCTGGTACGGTGCAGCTCCACCTCCAGGTGCGTCGCCCTGGCGTGCCTCAACACGTTCGTGGCCGCCTCCTGAACGACCCGGAAGCAGGCCGTCTCCAACTCCGACGGTAGCCGTGCGGCGCCGAGCGTACTGGTGAACGCCAGCGTGAGCCCTGCATGTGCCGCCTGCCGGACGAGGTAGGCTCTGAGCGCCGGCTCCAGCCCGAGCAGGTCCAGCGAGGCGGGCCGCAGGTCCAGCGAAAGGCTGCGGATCTGCTCGATCGCCCGGTCCACCACCCGCCTGCTCTCGTCGAGCCGCTCCGCGGCATGGGGCCCTGGCCTCGCCCGGACGGCTTCCAGGGTGAGGTTGACGGTGGTCAGGACCGGGCCGATCTCGTCGTGCAACTCCCGGGCAAGGTGGGACCTCTCCTCCTCCTGGGCCTCGATCAGCCGGCGGGAGAGCGCCTCCAGCTCCGCCCGGCTCTCCGCCACCGCCCTGTGCAGCCGCTCGCGCTCGGCCTCCGCCCGCTTACGGTCGGTCACGTCCTGGCCGATCCCTACGATGGTGTTGTCGGATAGCCGGACGATGGCCCAGCAGGTGTCGATCACGGTGCCGTCGCGGGTGCGCGTCCGGAAGTCGGCCCAACCGGGCCCCGAGTTCCGGATGAACTCCATGACCCGCCGCCGCTCGTCCGGATCCGGGTAGAACTCAGCCGGCATGTCCCGGGCCTGGGCGTCCACGAGCGTCCAGCCCATCACCCGCTCCCACTCCCGGTTCACCAGCCGCACGCGGCCGGCGGTGTCCACGAAGTTGATCATCACCGGGATGTGATCGAAGATCGTCTGTAGCAGCTCGTTCTGGCGCCGCAGCTCCTCCTCGGCCGCGCGGCGTTCGGTAACATCCTGGGAGATCCCGATCACTCCGCCGATCTCGCCGTCCGGATCCCGAAACGGGGCCTTGGTGGTGAGGTAGGTCCGGGGAATCCCGGCGGCCATGACCTTCTCCTCGAAGGTGATGGGCTCTCCGGTTTCCATCATCCGCCGGTCCCCCTCGATGAATCCCCGGGCGGTCTCGGCGTCGAACAGGGCCGTGTCGTCCCGGCCGACCACGTCGGCCACCTCCTTGCCAACGAGGCGGGTACCCGGCGAGTTGAGCAGCAGGTACCGTCCGTCACGGTCCTTGACGAATACCGACTGCGGGATTCCCTCGACCACGGCCGTAAGGAGGCTGTGGTTTTCCCGGAGCGTCCTCTCCGCCCGCCGCCTGTTGGTGATGTCGCGGTATACGGCCAGGTGAAGTCCAGGGAGGATGTTCGCGACGGAGCGGAACTCGACCTCCCGGGTCGCGCCGTCCTTGCGAACCAGGGTGTCCTCGCCGTTCAGGGTGCCGGCGGCCAGGAACTGGCGCATCCGCTCGGAGACGTCCGCGCGGTCCATCCCGCGGGTTACCTCGAAGACGTGGAGCCTCACGATCTCGTCTCGAGGATAGCCGAGAAGATCGGAAGCGGCCGGGTTGGCGTCTACGTACCTGCCGGCGTCGTCCATCAGCAGGATCGCATCCAGCGAGTTTTCGAATACCGCCGCGAACCGCCGCTGGCTGTCCGCGAGCTGTTCTACCGTGCGCCGCTCGTCGGTGACGTCCCGCGCCAGCGAGACTGCTCCGGCGAACTGGCCGTTCCCGTCCGTGAGCGGGGTGTTGAACCACTCGCAGGTGATCAACCGGCCGGCCTTGGTCCGGTTCACGTTGACGCTGTGCGCCTGCATGTCGCCGACGTGGAGGCGGCGGACGATGTCACCCACCCGGTCGTCCAGCGGCAAGGGGAGGATCCGGTCGAGGAGGTCTTCGCCCACGATCTCCTCCCGGGTATAGCCGAACATCACCTCTGCAGCGGGATTCCAGTCGAGGACCCGGTGGTTCGCGTCGAACCGGATGTACGCCAGCGGCAACCGGTCGATGGACAGGCCGCGTTGCTGGGGGAGAGTGTCCCGGCCCATCTCTTCTCCGGGAGGAGAATCCGCACCGGTCAGGCCGGTGTGCGTACCGGGGCGTCGTTCGCCGGACGCGTATTCGTTGTCCAAGACACACTCCCGGCAGCAATGCGGCGGCGGCTTCATGTGCTTCCTGCCCTGCACGGCCCGACGGTGACGCTATCAGCCGGATTTCCCTCGCCGGGAGACGCCCGCTCATGGGAGGAATCCCGTCGAGAATAGATAGAGTCGAGCCGCGGTTCTCGCTACCTCGGTGGCCCTGCCCAGGGATCGTCGAAGCTGCCGGCGAACCAGTCCCGGGCCGGGAACACGGGTTTCGCCGATGGCGGTGTTGCCGTCGTCGGTGTCCCGCCCGGGATGACCGCCCCGGCCGCGCTCCATCGCCCAGCGGATCGGCTGCTGGGTGTCCCGCCCGAGGGGCCGCTCGTGCACCCCCATCGGCGTCCCGCTTGTACTCCGTGCATGGGAGGGGCCCGACGCGCGGGCACCGCGGGAAATCTGCCGGGAGGGGACGGGAAGGGGGCAGGGGGAAATGCGGAAGCGCGAAGTCACATTTGTCCGACGGCGGGCACACCTGGATCAGGCTACCTTCCCTGCCAGGATCGGTGCGCGCACCACCCAGGAGGGGAAGGAGGAACGATGGCAGGGACAATCCGGATCCCGGAGGCGCGGCTCGCCCCGTACTTCGACGACTTCACCAAGCGCTTTCTCCGTGATTCCCCGCCGGAGTCAGCCGACGTCGAGCTGGTATCTGCCGAGTGGGGCGCTCAGATCCAGGCGAGGGGCGCCCGTCTGCTCGGCATCGCCTACGACCGGCGCGGGGATTTCGCTCGAGTTCACGCTCGACGGCGGGGACCACCGCGTCGATCATCCGAAGGAGGTGTGGGTGATCGAGCAGGAGGACGGCTTCGTCAGCAGCGTCGAGGTGGTGCGAGCAGACGGAGATCGCGAGGTGGTCACGATCCGGCACGTCGGTCTCGGACGCATCGAGTGAGCCGCCGGAGGGGTTGGATCGGGATTGCGCCGGCATGGGACGGTCACGAGAGACTGGCGGGCCCAGGCATTCCCCTGGAAACCCGTTCACCGCTTGGATGGCGAGCTGGTGGTCCAGCCGCTGGCGCCGCGGCACGACTCGCACCCGCCGATGATGCACACGCACAGCTGAAAGGAAGTCGCCATGCTGGAACGAGAAACGCCCCCCTACGCCGCTCGGCTCCTCGGGCCCGGAACCGGGGCGCCCCAGTTCGAGCTGCACTCCACCCCTGACCAGACCGTCTCGTTGAGCGAGCTGCGCGGCCGGCCGGTGATCCTTGCCTTCTACCCGGCGGACTGGAGTCCTGTATGTGGGGACCAGGTGGCGCTCCTCAACCAGGTGCTTCCGCTCTTCCGGGAGCACGACGCCGAGCTGCTCGGGATCTCGGTAGACAGCGCGTGGTGCCACGCGGCGTTCGCGGGTGCCCGCAAGCTGCACTTCCCGCTGCTGAGCGACTTCGAACCCAAGGGCGAGGTCGCGCGCCGATACGGGGCCTACCGTGCGCGCGACGGATTCTGCGAGCGAGCGCTCTTTCTGCTCGACGGCGAGGGGATCATCCGCTGGAGCTACTGCTCGCCGGTGGGGGTGAACCCGGGCGCCGACGGCGTCCTCGGCGCGCTGGAGTCGTTGGCGACGGGGCGTAGCGGCAGAGCAAGCGAGGCGACCGCGAGCTGACGGCGCCGGGCGCCCACGGCCAGCGTGCCACGTCGCGCGGACCGCCGCCGGACACCACCCACCACGGGAGACGTACGATGGAGATCACCAGACAGGAGCCGGCCACCGTCGGGCTGTTCGTTCGGCTGGAGGCAAACCCCGGCAGGGAGGAAGACGTCGTGGATTTCCTGCTCGGGGCGCTGGCACTCGTGCGGGACGAGCCGGGAACGACCAGCTGGTTCGCGGTCCGCATGGGGCCGTCGACCTTCGGGATCTTCGACACCTTCCCGGACGAGGATGGCCGCGAAGCCCACCTGGAGGGCCGCGTCGCGGCGGGGCTGAAGGCGCGGGCACCCGAGCTCTTCGCGGGAACGCCCGCCATCGAACGGATCGACGTGCTCGCGGCGAAGCTCCCGTAGGCCCGGTGGCGACCACAGCCGCTCGCGATCCGAGCACGCCGTTCTCTCGTCCGGAGCCAGTGTGGAGCGCGCTTCACGTGCCCTCGATCCTCGTGGAGGACGGTCTGCGAGGATGGACCGGAAGACCGGCCGTCGTGCACGGCCGGACCCGACCTGCAGGGGAGGGGCATCCCCGCGACAGGCCCGGGGCCGGTTTCGCGGGCGAGGAGCGCGCGGACCTGTCTCCCAGCGTGTTCGGCGCGGGCTTCCCGGCACCGGACCGCACGTCACGCCGGAACGTCCGATCGTGGAGGCCGCACGTTTAGCGATTGCAGCCGGTAGCACGCCGGGCGAAAGGACCATGTTCGGCGTTGCCCTTACGGCGACGGCGTGGAGGGACGTCACCTGCGTAGCCGTCCTGACCTGGCCTGACGGCGGGCGCGGGTCGCGATGACGGGAGCGGACAAGTGGGAAGGGATTGGTGTCACTTGCCCGACAGCGTGAATCCCCTCGCCGTGAGAGGTTGCGTCGACGCGCAGGAACCGGCGCGCCGAACGCATGCTCCCCTGATTCCGAGGAGGGACGTCCGTGACCAGACCTACACTTACCCCACCCGTCGGCCCGAGCGACCACGCACGCGGCCCCGCCGACGCCCCCGTCACTCTGGTGGAGTACGGCGACTACGAGTGCCCGCACTGCGGGGCGGCTCATCCGGTGGTGCAGTTGGCCATGCGGCAACTCGGCCGCCAGCTTCGCTTCGTCTACCGGCACTTCCCGCTGGCAGAGATCCACCCCAACGCAGAGCCGGCGGCCGAGGCGGCAGAAGCCGCCGCGGCGCAGGGCCGTTTCTGGGAGATGCACGATGCCCTCTTCGAGCACCAGGATGCTCTCCAGGCCGGGGAGATCGTTGCGGTGGCGATGGCGTTGGACCTCGACGCCTCGCGCCTCGCGCAAGAGCTGCTGACCCACACCTACCTGGATGCGGTGCGTGAGGACTTTCTCGGGGGGGTGCGCAGCGGGGTGAACGGAACACCCACCTTCTTCATCAACGGAGAGCGCTACGACGGCGACTGGCGCGATCCTGCGGTCTTCATCGGCACGCTCCTGGCGGCGGCACGGGGCTGAGGAGCGGTGAGCAGTGAGCCGACCCGCCACGACCCTCGTCCATGATCGGTCACTGGGCGAGACTTCCGGTGCGGCATAAGGCGCCGGTCGCCTCAGAACCACGGCGGGAGTGAGCGGGCAGTCTGTGAATACGGTATCCGTCTCCGGGATTCCCGGGTTGAAAGCGCGGCGCGTTCAGCGTCGCGCTTTTCCGTGGACGTACGCCCGTGTCATACACGATTGCCCGCGGATCCCCCCCACAGCCCGGATCCGGCAGGAGTCGATCTCCGCACCCCGAGTCACCACGATCGAAACTCGTTCGTCCACGTCCCCTGAAGCCCCGGCCACACCCCCCCCCAATCCACCGGGAGAAATGGCGAGCCAATGGGCCGGCAGCGACCAGCCGTTTCGGTGCTGTGACACCGCGTGGCTGCGCAATTGCGCCGGGGACGAAGGACCAACCGTGGAACGCCGGCCGCCGGTGCACCGCCCCCGCCTCCCGTCCGGCTCGAAGCCTCCCCAGCAGGAGTCGTAACGTTGACCCCGAACAGGTCCGTTGTACCCAACGCGCACCCCGATCCGGAACCCAGCGGGGGGGATACGGGTTCCGCGGCCGGTGACGGGGACAGCGGCCCGGATCCGCGGCCGGCGACGGATGCCCCGGCGGGGTCGCGCCGACGTGTGGAGCTTCGGGAGGGCATCGCCGACGTCCTCGAGGCAATGACGGACGGACTGATGGTGGTAGACCGCGGGTGGCGTCTTCTCTACCTGAACGCTGCGGCAGAGAAGGAGAACGGGGTTGCGAGGGACAGCACCCTGGGAAAAACGTTCTGGGAGGCGTTCCCCGCGGTGGTGGGGACGGACGCGGACCGGGCACTTCGGCGGGCCATGGCCGAGCGCGTAACGATCGACATCGAGTTCTTCTTTGCGCCGCACGGGAGGTGGTACAGGATGTACGCCAACCCGGTGAGAAACGGAGGCCTCGCGTTCTATGGCCGCGACATCACGGAACACAGGGAGGCGGAGGATGCCCGGCTGGGCCTGCAGCACGAGCGGGACAGCCTGCTGGCGCGCCTGCGTCTGCAGTTCGAGCGTATGCCCATCGCGTGCTTCGTGACGGATACGCAGTGGCGCATCGTGGAATGGAACCCCGCGGCCGAGGCAACCTTCGGGTGGCGGGTGGAGGAGATCCGGGGAAAGGAAGTCCTCGCGCTCCTTGTGACACCCGAGGTCCGAGCGCGGAGCGCCGAGATCCTCGGCCGCCTGGAGCAGGGCGACATGGCTGCACATTCGGTGAATGAGAACGTCACCCGGGATGGCCGCACCATCATTTGCGAGTGGCACAACACGCCATTGCGCGATGCCGCGGGCATCGTGACCGGAATGATGTGCATGGCTCAGGACGTCACGGAGCGGACGAGGGCGGAGGAGGCATTGCACCAGGTGACCACCCGCCTGGAGCTGGCCACGCGGGGCTCGGCCATCGGCGTCTTTGAGCTCGAGTTCCCGGACGGAACCTTTCCCGGGGGGCGCGTCATCTACAGCAACGTGTGGGAGCAGCTTGGCTATGGCCGCCAGCCGACTCCGACGCTCACCGCCGGGGTAGAGCTGGCGCACCCTGACGACCGGGCCGGGCAGCAGGAGTGCTTCCGGGCGTTTCTCGCGGGCGAGCGCGCGCAACTGGAGTACGAGCACCGGCTGCGGCACCACGACGGCTCGTACCGCACCCTGCTGGTGCGCGGAGTTGCCATCCACGACCCGGGAGCGGCCGTCCGGGTGATCGGCAGCCTTGTCGATATCACCGGCGCGAAGCGGGCCGAGCAGGCCCTGCGTGACAGCGAGGAACGCTTCCGCGGCGCATTCCAGGCGGCGGCGATCGGCTTCGCCCTGCTGGAGATCGACGGCCGGTTCCGTTCCGTCAACCCTTCCCTGTGCAAGATGCTGGGCTACGACGAGGCGGAACTGATCGGGATGACCTGGCAGGACGTGACTCACCCCGATGACGTGGAGCGGGACCGCGCGATGCGCGCCCACATGATGGCCGGCGGGATCGAGAGCTTTCACCTGGACAAGCGGTACGTACACCGGGAGGGAGCTGTCGTCTGGGGTCAGCTCGCGGTATCGATGGTGCGGGACGCCGGGGGCGCTCCCGCCTACACCGTGGCGCAGGTGACCGACGTTACCGCCCGCAAGCTGGCGGAGCAGGCGCTGGCCCGGCACGCGGCGGAACTCGAGCGCTCGAATGCGGAGCTTGAACAGTTCGCAACCATTGTCTCGCACGACCTTCAGGAGCCGCTGCGGACCGTTGCCAGCTATGTTCAGCTCTTGGCCGAGCGGTACCAGGGGCTCGACGACCGTGCCGTCCGCTGGACCGCCTACACTGTGAGTGCCGTGGACCGCATGCAGCGCCTTGTCGCGGGGCTGCTGGCGCTGGCGCAGCTGCGGACGGACGGCGGAGCGCTCGCGCCGACGTCACTCGAAGAGGCCCTGTCCCACGCATGGGAGCATCTGCGCCCTCGGCACGCCGGCAGCAAGGCGCGGCTCGCGCATGGCGCGCTGCCCACGCTCGTTGCGGACGCCACCCAGCTGGAGCAGCTCTTCCAGAATCTCCTGGGCAATGCGCTCAAGTACCATCGCTCCGGCGTGCCGCCGCGCATCCATGTATCGGCCGAGCGCCACGCGACCGCGTCGGGGCCCGAATGGGAGCTGGCGGTACGCGACCACGGGATTGGAGTGAAGGTCGAGGATGCCGGACGCATCTTTGATATCTTCCACCGGCTGCACCGCGGTGACGAGTACGAGGGATCAGGGATCGGGCTGGCGATCTGCAGGAAGATCGTCGAGCGCCACGGGGGCCGGATCTGGGTGGAGCCGGCCCCCGGCGAAGGCGCCGTTTTCCGTTTCACGCTTCCGGAGGCGAGGGCCTGACAAAGGGCAACCGCGGAGGTGGCAGGTGCCTGCCCGGCAGTGCGTCCGCATTCGCGGTTGACCGCCGATCGTACGAAATGGCGGCCACATGCGATCGCTGGCGGTGCTGCTCGCCGCAGGTGGCCTCGCGGCTGGAACTTGCCGAGGTTGACGAGGCGTCCGGAGTCGGCGCGGCCAGGGTCGGCGCGAGACCGGAATGGGTACCGGAGGTGAAGCTGGCGGGATGCCTCACGCCGCGAGGATGCCCGCCTCGACCGCGAAACGGACGTACTCGGTGCGGTGCTCCAGCCCCAGCTTTTCCTGGATGCGCTGCTTGTACGCGGCGACCGTCTTGGTGCTGATGCCTAACCGCTCCGCGACCTCTGCCCCGCTGTAGCCCTCCGCCACCATCCGCAGCACCGTCTGCTCGCGCGTGCTGAGTTCCTGACACCGGCCGCTGGCCGTCCGCGCCGCGCGCCGCGTGACAACGGCCGAGGCGAGCAGGCGGGCCGTAGCGGGGCGGACGTAGATCTCGCCACTGGCTACCACCCGGATTGCCTCCACCAGCTCCTGCGAGGCCGCATCCTTGGTAAGGTAGCCACCTGCACCCGCCTCCAGCAGTTCCAGCAGGCGCTCCTGCTCCGGGTGCATCGTAAGGATCAGCACGCGCACCGGCGGCAGCACCGAGAGAATCTCCCGCAGCGCAGCGAGGCCCCCTCCCTCCGGCATGTCCAGGTCGAGCACGGCGACGTCCGGAGCCAAGCGCCGGGCCAGCGCCAGCGCGGAGGTGCCGCTGGCGGCTTCGCCCACGACATCGATGTCCGAGGCTCCGCGCAACACCAGCCGCAGCCCCTCGCGAACCAGCTCGTGGTCGTCGGCCAGGATTACGCGGATCGTCTCCATGCTCGGCGGCACGCCGCGCCGGGCATACGGCTTCGCGGCGAAGCTGGCGCCGAGAGCTGCCAGGGCGTCGGGCGCGCCGTTCCCTTTCCGCGGTTCGGTCGTGGAATGCATCGCTGTATCATCCGGTCGTGGTCGGTTCCAGCGCCGCTGGAATCGCGGCGCCCAGGGTGAACCAGAACGTGCTCCCTTGTCCCGGCGCACTCTCCACGTACAGGCGCGAGCCGTGCGCTTCGATGAGCCCGCGCGCGATCGCCAGCCCCAAACCGGACCCGACGTGGCGGGTACGGTCGGACTGCCAAAACCAGTCGAAGACATGGGGCAGGTCTTCTGGCGAAATTCCGGGCCCCGTATCGCTCACCGCGAAACGGACCGCGTGTGGGTCGCTGTTCCCTTTCTCCGCGGCAACCGTGCGCACCCGGAGCGCCACCCGGCCGCCGGGGGGCGTGAACTTGAGCGCGTTGCTCAGCAAATTCGCGAGCACCTGCAGGAGCCGACCGGAGTCGGCATCGATGTCGGGCAGCCCCGCTTCACACTCCACTGCAAGCTCGATCTCGTCTTCCGCCGCCACCCCGAACATCACCTCCGCGGCCCCGATCACCTCGGAGACGGCGGTGGGTCTCCGCTCCAGTGCCAGCCGGCCCGCGTCGAGGCTGGCGCGGTCCAGGAGGTCGCGGACAATCTGCTGCATCCAGTCAGCCGAGCGCTGAATGATCCCGGCCTGGTTGCGCATCTCCTCTGCAGGCTGCGGCTCCGGGTCCAGCAGTGCGGCGGCGCACACCTGGATCGTGCTGAGCGGGTTGCCCAGGTCGTGCGAGACAATGCCTACGGCCCGGTCACGCGCCGCCACAGCTCGCTCTGCCCGGCGCAGAAGGCGCGCGCGCTCCAGCGCCACGCCCAGCCGGTCGGCAAGCGAGCGGGCGAACTCGGCGGCCAGCGGCTCATCGGCGCGCGCGGACCCGCACGCGAGCACCAACACGCCGCGCCCGCGACCACCGCTGTTCACGCGGACCGCGATTCCCGAGGCCATCGCCAGCGAGTCCAGCAGGGGCCGCAGAAGGCCCCCCGGCGGCTCGTAGCCGTCCAGCGCCGCAAGCAGGGGGTCGGTGGTTTCAGCCGCGGGGGGCAGCAGGTGCCGGACGCGCCTGCGGAGCACGGCACCCCGCCGCCGATCCACGTGCTCCGCCTCCGCGACCCCCATCCCCGCGTCCCCGCCGCGGACCAGGAGACCGAGGC
>SXGQ01589115.1_pt1 | contig 14525 bp, 10 predicted proteins | sample 3178371 | NCBI WGS metagenome assembly SXGQ01 (sample SAMN11356859, study PRJNA531348) | freshwater metagenome | isolation source: freshwater sample F1-20 | place: China: Fuxian Lake, Yuxi | collected 2017-12-25
AGGGCAACTCGGAGGTGGTGTGGTTCGAGGGCAACTATCAGGAGTACGTCGAGGACTACCGCAAGCGTCGGGGCGAAGACGCCAACCAGCCGCACCGCATTCGGTACAAGCCGCTGGTGCGCTGAGGCGTCAGCCGCCGCCGGCAGAATTGAGGATCGCTGAAGCGCCGATGGCGCCACGGTCCTGCTGATCACGCACCCAATCGCCCGAGGCTTTCTCGGAGTTCGGCGAGGAGCAAACCTTGCGCGTGCGGAAGTTTGATCCCGTCACTCGTTCGGTGCGGCAGGTGATTTTTTTGGCTTCGGCAGCCGTTGCCGAGGACACGGCTACCGGCGCACCCTCGGCGGGGGCTGCCGCATTGGCGGGGGCTGCCGTGGTCGGCGCCGCGGGCGCGGGCTGCGCCGCATCGGGCGCGGCAGCTCCGGTGGTGGCGGCCTGCGCCGCAATGCCCGGGACAGCGACGAGCAGAGCAACGAGAGAGAACGTAGCGAGGAGCGGCTTGCGATACGTCATGGGCGTAGATCCTGCGGGAAACGCGCGGAGTAAATCTGCCGATAGTTTACGCTAACGGTCCATGGCCTCAACGTCCGCTCCTACGCCCGCCAACACCCCCACCCTGCTGCACGAAGCCTGGGAGCTCATCGTGCGTGGCCGGCTGGATGAGGCGCGTCGCAAGGAGGCGGAGTATCTGCGCGAACTCGCCACCGACCCGCCGCTGCAGCGCGCCGCCCGGGCGCTCTGCGAGGATCGGGTACCGGAGGCAGATTTCCTGCTCAAGGAATACCAGCGGCAACATCCCGACGATGCGCTCGCGCTGCGGCTGCGTGCCGAGGCGGCTTTTTTACGACGTAAGGATCTGGATGCCGTCGCGTGGCTGACCCGCTGCCTTGCGCTCACGGAGTTTCCCGGGGCACGCTTCGCCCGCGCCCTGGCCAATTATCGGGCGGGTCAGGCGGTTGCCGCACAGCAGGATCTCGAGGCAGCGCTCGCGACGGATCCCGACAACCCGGCCTATCGAGCCTTGCTCGCCGCCGCGCTGAGCAAAACCAGCGAGGTCGAGCGCACCGTCGAACTCTACGAGAGACTGACCCGGGAATACCCGCAGCAACCGAAGCTGTGGATGGCCTATGGCCACGTGCTCAAAGCTTCGGGACGCCAGCCCGACAGCATCGCAGCGTATCGCCGCTCCATCGAACTCGAACCACGGCTCGGGGAGGCCTGGTGGAGCCTCGCGAACTTGAAGACCGTGAAGTTCGATGCGACGGACATCACGACGATGCAGAGGCAGCTCGTGCGCGACGATCTCGACGGCGAAGATCGACTGCACTTCGAGTTTGCGCTCGGCAAGGCGCTCGAGGATGCCAAGCGTTATGAAGAGTCGTTCAAGCACTATGCCGAAGGCAACCGGCTGCGATTGATCGAGACGCCTTACGACATCGAGACCTCGACCATCAATCTGCGACGCAGCGAGCGCATCCTGACTCGCGAATTCTTTGCCGAGCGTGCGGGACTCGGCTGTCCCGCCCCAGATCCGATCTTCATTCTCGGTCTGCCGCGCGCAGGCTCGACCTTGATCGAGCAGATTCTCTCCAGCCACTCGCAGGTCGAGGGCACGATGGAACTGCCCGACATCACCGACATCGCGCGCAGCATTGCCGATCGACGCAAGAACCGTGAGGACTACGACTATCTGCCGTTGCTCGGCGAGGTGGCGCCGCAGGAGTGGCGAGAACTCGGCGAACGCTATCTCGCGACTACCCGCGTGCACCGCAAGCTGGGGCGGGCGTACTTCATCGACAAGATGCCGAACAACTTCACGCATCTCGGACTGATCCATCTCATCCTGCCGAACGCACGCATCATCGATGCACGACGCCATCCGCTCGCCTCGTGCTTCTCGAACTTCAAGCAGCACTTTGCGATGGGGCAGCTCTTCTCCTACGGCCTCGAGAACATCGGTCGCTTCTACCGCGAATACGTGGCGCTCATGGCGCACTACGATGCGGTGCTGCCCGGTCGCGTCCATCGGGTGTTCTACGAACGCATGGTCGAGGATACCGAGAGCGAGGTTCGTCGCCTGCTCGAGTACTGCGGACTGTCCTTCGAGGAGCGCTGTCTGCGCTTCTATGAAAACGAACGCATCGTGCGCACGGCGAGCTCTGAGCAGGTGCGACGACCGATTTACAAGGAAGGCGTCGATCATTGGCGGCACTACGAGCCGTGGCTCGATCCGCTGAAGGCGGCGCTTGGCGACGTGCTCGAGGCTTATCCGGAAGTGCCGAAACGATAGCCGAACCGCTCGATGTCCTCGCGGTAAAGTGCCGCCACCGCGTCACGCAGTTCTTCGTCGTAATACTCGGTGTAGGGCCGATGGACCGAGGCATTGCGCTGCTCGAGCGCAAGCGGCGGCAGGCCGATCCGCGCGCACACCTCGGCAAAATCCGCCTGCAGACGCTCGACGCGACAGAGCGCCGAGACGATGACCTGCCCGCCCTCGTCGGTGACGAAATCCGACTGCGGCCGGTAATGCACGGCGCTCTGGTTCTGCGGATGCGCAAGCACGCGACGCATCGCGGCCTGCGGGTCACGTTCAAAGAGCCCGTTGTGGCGCATCATGAAGGCAACGTAGGAGACAAAGCGATCCCAGGGATTGCGGATCACCGCAAAAGAAAAATACTGCTCCCACAGTTCCGGCCCGAGCGCTGCGCGTACTTCGCGCGCCAATTGATGACCATGCTCCTGCGCGTCAAAGACGGGCCGCGCGATACGTTTGCGCACGAACAAGGACACTTGCTCTTCATCGTCGCCACCGAGATGCGGGCGCAGCGCAAAACGGATGCTATGGCTTGCCACCTTCGGAATGGCAACAAAAATCAGGCGATGGCGGTGCGAGAGGATGGTCATGCGGCGGGTGCGCCGGGATCCTCGTAGTAATCGACGATGATGTGAATGCGCCGCAGGGGCGAGCCGTTGAACACCCGATGCCGGCGCATGTTATCGAGTTCGTAGGCTTCACCCACCTTGAGCGAGATGTTCTGCCCCTCGACGATGAACTCGACCTCGGGATGGGTCTCGAGCGGCACATGCACGCGGTGGGTGACCTCGAGCGTCGGTCCGAAATCGACGTGTTCGGGAATTCCATCACCCGCACCGAGCATCGCCACCTGCGCATTAAGCACGCGCCCCAGCCGCGGGTAAAAGCCGGCGATGCGCGCCGCGATCGGCAAGAACGCCTCCTTGAGCGGCTCCCAACCCGACAGATACTGTGTCGGCGCACTCGGTCCGCCCACGGTCATCGCGAGGTAGATCGTACGGGTCTTGCGATAGGGCGCGAGACGCTTCTGGAAAGCGAGGTCGACGTCCCAGAGCGACTCGGGCTGCGTAGCGAGCGCCGCAACGAAGGGCGCGATGTCCACGGATCCGAGGTGGCGCATGGGTTCAGCGCATTTCATGGGCGGCATGCTAGCGGATCGGCGCAGAGCCGACCATTCGGGCTATAGTCGCGCCCCATGTCGAGCCGCGACGATGCGAACCGCCTGAAGGATGCCCATCAGGCCCTGATGCGGGGCGAGACGACGCAGGCCGCGGCGCTCATCGGTCTCGTGCTCGAGGCCCGTCCCGACTGGGCACCCGCGGTACATCTCGCCGGCTTGATCGCCCGCGACCAGGGCGATCTGTCGCGTGCGGAAGATCTGATGCGTCGCTCGCTCGAGATGGGGGGCATCAACGGCCAGACGCGCGCCGAGTACGCCAACAATCTGGGCAATCTGCTACGCACTGCAGGCTATCCGGCGCAGGCCGAAGCGGCCTATCGGCTGGCGCTCGAAACTTTTGATCTGCCGCAGGCCCGCACGGGTCTCGCACGCACCCTGCTCGAGAGCGATCGACCCGATGAAGCACTCGTGGTGCTGCGGGGCCTGCGACCGGGCACGGGCGGACTGAGTGCCACCGTACTACTCTCCGAGGCGCTTGCACAAACCGGTGAGCGACAGCAGGCCATTGACGTGTTGACGCAGGCGGGGGAACAGGACCTCTCACGCAGCAGCTTCTGGCTCGCGCTCGGCGCAAGACTTGGCAGCCTCGGCCGCCATGTCGAAGCCGAAACAGCGCTGCGGCCGTTGCTCGCTGGAGCCGATGCACCGAGCGCTCTCATCGCGCTCACCGATCTGCGTGTCTTGCGCCATGAGTGGCAGGAGGCGCTGACCTTCCTGCGCGAAGGCGTACGCAGCTTCCCTGCGCATGTCGGTCTGCAGACCCGCCTCGCCGGTCTCGAGTGGATGCTGGGCGACACCGTGAACTTTGCCGACGGGCTGCGTCGTCATGTCGAGACGAGACCGCAGGATCGCGCCATGCGTCTCGCACTCATCAGCACGCTCGGCAATGCGGGCTTCACCGAGGACAGCGAGGCACAGATGCGCGCGGGGCTCGAGCAGCTGCCGGGCGATTATCATTTTGCCGCGCTGCTCGCGACCCGCTGCGCCGAAAGCGGACGGCACGACGAAGCGGTGCGCCATCTGGATGCCGCACTCGCTGCGGCGCCCGAACTCGAATACGTGCGTGAACAGGCAGCGATCGTCACGCTGCTCGGCGGTCGTATCGACAGCGCCCTCGAACACACGCTGTGGCTTGCCGAGCGACGACCGCTCGGTCAGTTCGCCTGGGCGCTGCGCACGCTGGCGCTGCGTGCCGCGGGAGACAGCGCGTGGCGCGCCATCGCCGATCCGGCGGCCGTCTGTCGCAGCGCAACACTCACGCCGCCCTCGGGCTTTGCGACGATCGAAGAATTCAATGCCGTGCTCGCGGCGCGGCTACGCGCGCGACACACCCTCACGGCCCACCCACTCGTCAACTCGGTGCGTGATGGCACGCAGATCGAAATCCACCCGGGCACCGAAACCGATCCCGTGCTGCGCGCTTTCTTCGAGATGATCCGCGCGCCGATCAATGAATTCATCGCCTCGATGCCAACGGATCCCTCGCATCCGCTCTTTGCCCGAAAAGCCGGGGCGTATCGCCTCAATGGCTGCTGGACGGTGCGGCTCGAGGGCGGTGCGGGACGGCACGTGAGCCATATCCATCCGCGCGGCTGGATCAGTTCGGCGTACTACGTCTCGGTACCCACCGAGGTGGTCGAATCACCGGCGCGCGCAGGCTGGCTGTCTTTCGGCAAACCGCCCTACCCGATCACGGGCCTCGAGGCGACCGGCTGGGTCCAACCTGCCGTGGGGCGACTCGCGCTCTTTCCGTCGTATCAATGGCATGCCGTCGAGCCCTTTCCGGGGCACGGCGAGCGCATGACCCTCGCCTTCGACGTCGTGCCGATCGCTAGCTGAGTCGAAACGCGCGCTCGGCTTCGGCCATCTTCTGCACGATCAGCCGCTCCTCGACACTCAGCAGCGGATTCCATACGTCGAACAGCATGACGACGCGAATCTCGTCGCTGTCGTTCCAGGCTTCGTGTTCGATGGTGTCGTCAAAGATCAGTACTTCGCCCTCGACCCAGCGACGATTGTCGTAGCCGACGCGAAAGAGACAGCCCTCGGGTACGACGAGCGGCAAGTGAGCGACGAGACGCGCATTCGATTCGCCGTGATGCGGCGGAATCTTTGCCTTCGGCTGCAGCACCGAGAACATCACGTTCGGGCAAGTGCCCGCAAGATGCACGGCATCGATCAGCTTCAGTGCCTCGGCGGTTTTCGGACAACGCTCGATGTTTTGCGGCACCGGCTGACCGCCCTTGTAGAGGTGGAATGAGGTCCACTGACGTGAATGGTTGAGCTCGCCCCACTGGTTCACCGGGTCGCCCGGCTCGTATTGAACGTAAGGCTGAAACTCGTCACCCGCCTCGCTCAGTGCCGCGATCATCTCGGCACGGATCTCGGGAGTGCGCTGTTCGAGTTCGGGGACCCAGTCGAACATCTCGCGCCGAAAAAACGGCTGTGCGGGCAGCCGCGGCACCGTGAGCTGATTGCATTCGGACACGAAAGGCTTGCTGCGCCCAGCCATGATCGACACCGACTCACGCCAGCGCTGCGACAAACCGGGCAGGCCGTCGATCGCCTGCAGCAGCGTCATCTCGAGCGCCTCGGCATACATCGCCACCACGCGCTCGGCGTGGGCCAACGGCTTCTTGAAGGCTTCGGGACGATAGTCAGCCGGCGGCGAAATCTTGAGTGCGTCGCGGTAATAGAGCGCAGCCGCCCTGGTCTTGCCTTGACGCTCATGCAATTCGGCTTTCTGCAGTAGCGCGGGCCAGCAATAGGCATCGATGGCGAGCGCACTCTGCAGAGCCTGCAACTCCTCCTCAGGCTGCGACAGCATACGCAGCGCGGCCGCCTGCATGAGACAGCACTCGGTCTGGGCCGCTGGCTCGAGTTTGCCGATCGCGACGTTGCCAAGTTTTTGCAGTGCTTGTGCGGCGTGACCGGCACCGAGGTCGCCTCGCAGCTCAGCCATCAGTACCCGGAAATCATCCTGCGCATTCGTCATGGTCGTTCCCAAAAGAAAACTGGGGTGCCGCTTGCGCGACACCCCAGTAATTTTCACATCACCCGTGAGCGGATGTCAGAACTTGTAGGAGACACCCAGGCTGTAACGGGGACCCAGCGGGTCGTACGTATCGACGTAGGCATTCGGCGCGGTATTGGCCCCCGGGATGTTGCCGACCACCGTGACATCTCGGTCAAGCAGGTTCTGCGCAGCCAGCGTCACGCGCAACGCATCATTCCAACGCCAGGACACCGAAAGGTCGAGGTAGTTGTACGAAGGAATGCTCTCGATGAGATAGATGCTGCGACCCTTTTGGTCTCTATCGTCCTGACGAGCCTGCACGTCCACCGCCGAGATGTGGCGGAGGAAAGCCGTGGCCGACAGCGACCGCCAGGTCACACCCACCGACAGCGTGGCGCGGTCGGTCGGCGTCGGGTTGCCGCAAGTGTCACCGTAGACGCCCTCGCACTCGATGATCGGCGAAGCCGGGCTCGACTGGAAGGCGCTCTCGAGCGTGTGCGAACCGGACAGCCCCAGCGCAACCTTGTACTCGCCGAGTTCGAGGTTGTAGCCGATCGAGTAGTCGATGCCCTTGGCGGTGATCACCGAGAGGTTACGCACCTCCTGAATCACACCGAAACCGTCGCCCTCGAGTTCGCCGACCGAGTTGCGCTTGACGAGGCTGCAGAACTGGTTGAGGTTGTTGTTGAAGCAGTTGTCGAGGATTTCCTGGGCGCCGTACGCACCGATACCGCCGTCGATTTCGATGTCGTAGTAGTCGAGCGAGGCCGAGAGGCCCGGAATCGATTCCGGGTTGATCTGCAGGCCGACCGTGAAGGTGTCGGCCTCTTCGGGCTTCAGCGTGATGCCGAGTGCCACCGCACCACCACCGATGCTCGCCGCCTGCTGCGCTGCCGGCGGGGAGATCGAGCCGATCTGCGAGAGCGGCGCACCCTGAGCAATACACTTGGCGCGCAGCGCCGTGTTGGTGACCGGCGCGGCACCCGCACAAGGATCGCTGCGGACTTCGGTGAGACCGAAGGACAGCGGCGCGTACTGCTCGCCGATGTTCGGCGCGCGCACGGCCTTTTGCAGCATCGCACGGAAGCGATAACCAGCGACCGGGGTGTACTCGACGCCGAACTTCCAAGTCTCGAACGACCCGGCAAGGTTGGTGTCGGAGGCACGGAAACCCGCCTCGAGCGCGAGGTTCTCGATCCCGGCCTGACCGCTGGCGAGCGGCAAGTAGGCTTCGGCGAACAGCTCGCGCGAGTCGACGCGACCGGCGAGCGGCGGCGCCGTGCCGCCCTGACCCATCGCACCACCGAACTGCGTCAGGTCGTCCGGACGGAAGTCGGAGTTGAATTCGTTCCAGTCGGCGCCGAAAGCGAGACCGAGGCCACTTTCTGCCGAGGGCAGCTTGATGCTCGCGACTTCGCCTGACACGCTGGCTGAGGCACTCTTCGCCTCGGTGACCTGAGTCGAGTAGTAGCTCGCGCGGATGTAATCGAGACCCGCCTTCGTCATGGCGCCCGTCATCGGGATGCCGCTGTCACGGTAGATGTCGCCATTGCCGTTGAACAGGTTGATCGGCGCACAGTCGCCGCCCGAGACACACTTGATGCCATCTGGCGTCTGGATCGCGATGATCGCCTTGCGGGCGCGATCGATGCTGACGTCGTTCTGCAGACCATCGAGTCGCGAGACACGGCCAAACTGCGCCGAGGTGTCGAAGCTCCAACCCGTCTCGCCGATATCGCCGCGAAGTCCTGCGGTCATCTGAATAGTCTTGGACTCCGAGATGCCGACGCGAGGGCCGAGCTCGATGAGACGACGACGCAACCCATTGAGCGTGACCAGCTGGGTGCCTGGCGCGGCGTTCGGATTGAACGGTCCGTGCGCGGGTTCGCCGGCGATCGGGAACGCAGCTTCCGCGTTGTAGGCGGCAATCAGCGCGGTGCGCTGTGCTGCCGAGAGGAAAGGGTTGTCGAGGTTGATCTTGAAGGTCGCGGTCGAGCCACCGAAGTAGGCCGACGAGGCGAGCTGAGTCGGCACGTCGGAGTTGACGGCGAACAGGCGGCCGTAAACCTCGAGCGAGTCCGTAACGTCGAAATCGACCGAGGCGTAGGCCGACCAGCGCTCTTGCGGCACCTGGAAGTAGTTGTAGGGGTTGTAGTTGAACGATGCGTTAGGGCTGTACTGACCGAGACCGGCGGAGGACACCAGCTGACCATTCGGGGTAAAAAACCGTGTGACGAAACCGCCGGTCGCCGAGCGCACTCTGGCGCGCGTGGCGCCCGCGTTGCTCGAACCCAGACGACGATCGGTCCCCAGAATGTCGGAGGAGTATTCGTACCAGTTGCCCGCATAGCGGTAACCGTCGGAGGCGAACAGGTTGTAGTTGGAGTAGTCGCGATCGCCCTGCAGCACTTCATCGCGCTTGGTGTAGCCAAACGAAATGATGGCCGAACCGCGATCGTCGGCAAACTTGCCGCCCGCGGTGATGGCAGCGTTCTGCACTTGACCGTCGCCCTCGCCGTACTGGGAGGTGTTGTAGTCGAGCTGCAGACCGGAGAAATCTTTCTTGGTGATGAAGTTGACGACACCCGAGACCGCGTCGGAACCGTACACCGCCGAGGCGCCACCCGTGACCACATCGACGCGCTCGACAATGGCCGAGGGGATGAGGTTGATGTCGACAGCACCGCTGGTGCCGAACGGCGGCAGCCGCTTGCCGTCCATGAGGACGAGCGTGCGATTGGAGCCGAGGCCACGCAGGTTGATGGTGGCGGCGCCCGGGTTGCCGTTGTTGATGTACTCGGTCGCGCCGGGGAGGAACTGCGGCAGCTGACGGAGCTGATTTTCGAGGTTGATGACGTTGAGCTGCTCGAGCTGCTCAGCCGTCACGGTGGAGATGGGGCTGTTCGAGACGAGATCGGGACGCGTGATGCGCGTACCGGTGACGACCACTTCTTCGAGTTCGGCGGCCTGTTGTGCGATGGCACTCTGCGCCGCGGCCAAGGCAACAGCACCAGAAAGGACACGCGCAACAGAGTTGCGAATCAGCGGATTGCTATTCAAAGGATCCTCCTCGTCGGCCGATTCAGGCCGTCCCGTACAACGAACATGTGACCGCGATATTTTTGTTGCGGCTAAATCACGGATGAGGATAGGCAACCCACTCGGGTAAGGTCAAGGTTCATATTACAGCCAGCTTGCTCAAGGGAGCGTCAGGCGGACACCGTCGCGCACCCCGGAGGTCGGAAACAGCACCACCCGATCACCCTCGGCGAGTCCCGCCCGAACGATCCGAAAGCGTTCATCTTGCGGTCCCAGCTCGACCGGCTGCAGCCACGCGCGCCCCTCACGGACGACGAATACCGCCCAGCCCTCGCCCTGACGGAACAACGCCCCGAGCGGCACGCGCAGACCGTCCCCAACCTCCTCGGCCACGATACGGACATCTACGCGAAAGTCGTGGGCACGCAGCGCGAGCGGCGGGGCCTCGTCAAACCCAAGGATGATGTTGGTGCGCTGCTCCTCGATGCCAAGCGCGGAGACTTTGGTGCGTGCCACGGGCTCGATGCGCTCGACGGTGGCAGGGATGGGCGGCAGACCGAGACCCTGCTCACCCCAGTTTTCGATGAAGGCCCGGTCGCCGCGCTGCACGCGTACTGCATCCTGCGAGAGAAACTCGGCGATCACGTCAAGCCGCGACGGATCACCGAGCACGACAACCGGCGTTCCCGCAGCAACCGTCGCCTCGCTCTCCTGGGGCACACGCAAGACCACGCCTGCCGAGGGTGCATTCAGGGTCAGTGTCGAGCTCTCGCCATCTCGGCCCGCGGCGAGCAGTGCACTGCGCGCCCGACGCAGTTCGGCACTCGCCGCGGCCTCGGCGGCGCGCGCGGCGCGCAACCGCGCCCGCGCAGTATCGAGCGCCGCAGTGGCGATCAATCTTTGAGTGGCCAACGTTTCGGCACGACTTGCCTCGATCTCAGCCAGCTCGCGCTCGGCGCGTGCAGCCGTCTCGCGAGCCTCGGCGGCATTCACGACAGCCCGCGCTTCGGCATCACTACGCGGGTCGAGAAAGCCGGCCACGCCGCGCGTCATGCGCGCGAGGGGTTCGCCCTGGACCACGATATCGCCGGGCTCGACGGCCACCCGCAACAAGCGGCCAGGCACAGGCGCGCTGACCACGTACACCTCGCGCATGCGGGTCCGACCCTCATCCACGATAGTCGCGCGTACCGCGCCGCGATCGACGCTCGCCGCCTCGACCTCGACGGCACGCGGCCACACCGCGATGATCGCGAGCGCGATGACGAGCAGTGCGCCCCCAAAGTAGAACCAGTGTCGGCGAGTCTTCATTCGCGCGATTTCAACACGGCGACAAGATCCAGTCGATCCACATCCCGCCGCACCCAGAGTGCGGCAGCGAGCACTGCGGCGATCACGAAGAGCGCGGCGCGCGCGTAGGTCGGCACGTCGAAGATGAACGGAAACGAGAACAGCTCGGTCTCGAACTGCTCCATCATCCAGCGCGAGAGCGCAGCGCCGAGCAGCAGACCGATCGGTATCGCCACGACGAGCAGCATCAGCAATTCGCCAAGCAGCACCCATGACGCCTCATGACGCCGGAAGCCGAGTACGCGCAGCGTGGCGAGATCGCGCTCCTGCTCGCCGAGCGTGACGCGCGCCGCGGAGAAGGCGACGCCAGAGGCCATCGCCAACGAAAACATCAGAAACATGAAGGAAAAGAAACCCGCCCCCTGCTCGAAGAGTTGGCGCAGCGAGCGCTCGGCGTTATCGGCGAACGTAACCCCCACGACTGCCGGGATATCTTTGAGCCGTGCACTGAGCGCCGCCCGCTCACGGGCGTCGATCCAAAGATACGCCGAGTCGACGCGCCCTGGCTCGCGCAGCAGACGACCCAAGGCCGACTGCTCCATGTACGCGGCCGAACCGAGGAACGGTTGTACGATGCGCATCACCTGAACCTCGGTGACCACGCGTCGACCGTCGGTCGCCTCGAGCCGCAAGCGATCGCCGACACGCACCTCGAGTTTGCGCGCAAGCCCGCGCGACAAGGTGAGCCCGTCGGCACTCGGCTCCACGACCGCAAGATCGGTGCCGACCACGCGGTTGAGCAACGCACCTTGCGGGATACCGAGTACGGCCTCGCGCTCGCGTCGCGCGCCGGCAGAGAGAATGACCTCGGCCGTACGCAAGGGCTCGACCTGCAGCACGCCGGGGAGCCTTGCCACCTCACGCAGCACCCGATCTTGGTCACGCTCGGCAAAGGTCACGGTGACATGCATGCGCTGAGTCGTGCCGAAATTGATGTTGATGATGCGCTCGATGGCAATCGGAAAATGCTCCGACATGATGAGCAGCGCGAGTGCGAGCGCGATGCCGCCCACCGTCGTGGCCGATCGTCGCGGAAAGCGCACGATGCGCCGCACCAGCATGCGCGCCCGTGCATCGAGCGCACGAACTCGCTGTTCGAGATTTTCGCCGAAGCGACGGAAGTCGGTCGGCGCCGGGGGCGACAGGGCCACCGCCGGCGCAAGACGTATCGCGCGCCGCACAGCCGACACGGCACCCAGCAAGGCGGCCAGCAGCGCCACCGCGAGCGCCCCCAGATAGACCACGAGCCCGGCGCGAAAATCGAGTTCGGGCAGACGGTAGACGGCTTGATAGACCGTTGCCATGTAGGCGCCCACCCAGTTGCCGAGCAATACGCCCAGCAGCGCTGCACCGAGACAAAACGCCATAGCGAACTTCGCATAGTGTGCGCCGATGGTCACGTTGCCGTAGCCGAAGGCCTTGAGCAGCCCGATGTTGGCGCGCTCGGTGGCCACCAACCGCGACAGAGTGACGTTGATCAAAAATATCGCCACCAACAGGAAGATCGGCGGCAGGATGCTGGCGAGCGTGCGCAGCTGCGAGAGCTCGTCAGACAAGTAGCGCGCCGAGAGCATACGGTCGCGCCCATACAGGCCACGGCCACCGAAGCGCGCAAGCCGGGTATCAACGGCAGCGATCACCCGAGCGCGGTTGGCCTCACTCGTGGTCTCGCCACCGGCATCATTCGCCAAACGCAGCACGACATCGTTGAAGGCGCCGTCGAGATCAAGTGCACGACCCAAGGCTTCGCGGCCCATCCACAGCACACCGAAGCGGCGCGGCTCGGGCAGGATGTCACCCGGCGCGACAGCGAAGACGAATTCCGGACTGCTCGCGATGCCAACGATCTCGAGGAACTTGCGCTGGCCGCGGATGAGTACCGGAATGCGCAGACCAGGTTCGATGGCATGCGCCTCGGCAAAGGCTTCGTTCACCAGTACTTCGGCGCTGCGCGCCGCATCGGGCCAGCGGCCGCGCTTGAGAACAAGATCATTCACGCGCGGCCGACGATCGACGGGCAGCGACACGAGCCGCGCCGAGACCGGTTCGCTGACGCCCTCGAGGCTGATGAGTCCGATGCCCGAGGCGCGCGTTTCGAGCGCGGCAATGCCGGGGATCGCGGCCAGCTCGCGACTCATGCTCTCCGGTGCGCGCACGAGCGTGCCGGCGAGATCCGCCATGCGCGAACTCGCGTAATAGCGATCGCGAGCGTCCTCGAGCGAGCCGTACATGCCGGTCGCCATCACGTAGAGCGCAATCCCGCAGCCGAGTACGACGCCGACGGCGACGGCCTGCATCCACAAGCGCCGCAGGTCGCGCAGCAACTTGCGATCGAGCGGCTTCACCAGTGCAGTTCCGTCGGGGCGACGCGCTGCGGATTAACCTCGATGCTGCGAATGAGCCCATCGGCAAAGCGCACCACCCGATCGCCAAGGCGCGCGATGTCGGCATTGTGGGTAATGAGGAGCGTGGTGGTACCGAGCTGTTCGTTGATCTGCAACAAAGATTCGAGCACGCGAATGCCGGTAGCGACATCGAGCGCGCCGGTTGGTTCGTCGCAGAGCAACACCGCGGGACGCTTGGCAATCGCACGCGCAATGGCCACCCGCTGCTGCTCGCCACCCGAGAGCTGCGCCGGAAAATGCGTCAGCCGTTCACCGAGTCCGACCAGGCCGAGCGCTTGCTCGGCGGGCATAGGCTGATCGGCGACCTCGGTGACGAGCTCGACGTTCTCAAGCGCCGTGAGACTCGCGATGAGGTTATAGAACTGGAACACGAAACCGACATGATGGCGACGATAATCGGTGAGTACGGCGTCGGTCGCGGTGGCGAGTTCGAGTTCGCCGAAGCGCACGCTGCCCGCCGTCGGCCGATCAAGACCACCCAAAATATTGAGCAACGTGGACTTGCCCGATCCCGACGGCCCAAGCAGTACGAGCACCTCGCCCGGATCGATATGCAGATCGATACCGCGCAGCGCGTGCACGGCCGCCTCGCCTTCACCGTATGTCTTGCGCAGCCCCCGCACCTCGAACACGGGCGTGCGCGGCGCGGTCATCCGAGCCAGACCCGCGCGTTGCGGAAAAAGCGCATCCAACCGGAATACTCACCGCTACCGGACGGCCGCCACGAGAGCTGCACACTGCGAAATACGCGCTCGGGATGCGGCATGGCGAGCGTGACGCGACCATCGAGGTTGCAGAGGGCGGCGAGCCCGTTCGGCGAGCCATTCGGGTTCGCCGGGTAATGACGGGCGATCTCGCCCGCGCGCGTGACATACCGCAGGCCGATCGTTCCCGAGCCCTCGCAAGCGGCGGCCTGCGCGGCGCCCACGAACTCGGCGCGACCCTCGCCATGCGAGACGGCGATCGGCAGCACGGATCCGGCCATGCCGGAGAGAAAAATGGACGGGCTATGCATCACTTCGACCAGCGTGGCACGTCCCTCGAATTGCTCAACGCGGTTGCGCACGAAGCGTGGCCAATGCGCGGCGCCGGGAATGATCGGCGCGAGCTGAGCCATCATCTGGCAACCATTGCAGATGCCAAGCGCAAACGTGTCGCGCCGTGCAAAGAATTGACTGAAGGCGTCGCGCAGCGCCGGGTTGAAGAGGATGGACTTCGCCC
>SXGQ01514917.1_pt1 | contig 14522 bp, 8 predicted proteins | sample 3178371 | NCBI WGS metagenome assembly SXGQ01 (sample SAMN11356859, study PRJNA531348) | freshwater metagenome | isolation source: freshwater sample F1-20 | place: China: Fuxian Lake, Yuxi | collected 2017-12-25
CCCCGGAAGCGTGCAGCAGCATCGGCGGCTCATCCGCTATCGCATCGCAGTGACCGACCAACTCGGGCAGGGCGCGACTTATCCGGCGAGCACCGACCCATGCCCGAACTTCGCGTATTTCTGCTACGACGGCGTGCCAGCGTGGACGGCCGCAGTGCAGCCGGGTGTGACGAGCGCAACGACGTTTTCGGAAGCCACGATGCGCAAGGTGCGGCCGTGGCATTTGCTCTCGCAGGCGGCGGATGTGCCGGCCTGCCAATACAACGGCGCGTTCAACGACGGCGTGTATCGATTCTACGGCGCGATGGTCGTCGATGGCGTCGTTTACGACCACGTGCGCTACCGCATCAAAGGTCAGGGTTCGACATTCAACACCGGGAAGAACAAGTGGAAATTCAAGTTCAATCCCGGCCAGTTGCTCCGGATGCCCGATGACTACGGCACGAAGACCACAACCATCGAAACGCTGAATATCAGCAGCGTTCCCGCGCCGTGGGCTCCGTGGAGTCGCGGACTCGCCGGGCTCGATGAAGTCATGCAGTTCCGGCTCTCGCAGCTCGCGGGCGTGCCTGCGCCGAATACGAGTTATCTGCAATGGCGCGTGATTGATTCCGCTGCGGAAGCGCCCGCATCGCAATTCGACGGCGACCTTTTCGGGCTCTACCTCGCGTTTGAGAATCAGGACAACCATTTCAAAGACGAACACGGACTTCCCGATGGAAACATTTTCCGAATGCAGGGCGGCAACAACCACATCCTCGGTCAGGGCGCCGGCCAGCCGGATGACCTCAGCGATTTGGCAGCGTTCACGAGCGCGACGACCGGCTACAACAAAGGCACCGCGGGCAGCGTCGGCACTTATCAAAACGAAGCATGGTTCCGTGCGAATGTGGATCTGCCGCGCTATTACTCGTGGCGAAGCGTGGTCGAAGCGGTGAACGGCACGGACATCCGCGAGCAGGAAAACGTCGTCTATTTCCGCGACCCGCTCACCGGGCGCTGGCACATCCAGCCGTGGGACTGCGACCTTCTCTACGAGCAACTCGACCGCTGGGGTCCGAAAGGCACGCAGGCCGCCGCCGGGCAGCCCGCCGCGCCTTACGAACAAATCCGACGCGGCCTCGCGCATACGGCGCTGCGCATCGAATTCCAAAATCGTGCGCGCGAGTTGCAGGACCTTCTGCTCAACAACGACCAGGCTTGGAAGCTCATCGACGAATACGTGTCGCTCATCACCGACGAAACGCCGCGCATTATCCCGAATGGCGGCGCTGTCGCTGCGGGCTTCGTGGAAGCAGACCGTCGCCGATGGGATTACTGGCCGCTCAACCCTGTGCAGCCGCGCAGCAATGGAAACAACTTCGGCCAATTCTACCTCACGCCCTACACCATCGGCGACATGGGCAACGGCCCGTTCGCTCCTTACAACGTCCGCACGCTCGCCAGTGCGGACTTCGCGGGCCTGGTGAAATGGGTGAAGGATTTCATCGCGACCGATGTGTATGGCGGTGCGCGGCTCACGGAGTTCACGCTCAATCAGCGCGACCTCTACACGCTGAATCCCACAGGCTCCACGCAGCAAATCCCCAACACGCCGACGCTCACCGATCTCAGCCCCGGCACGCATCCCATCAACGCACTCACTTTTTCGACGTCCGCATTTTCCAGCCCGAACGCGCAGACTTTCGCCGCGATGCAATGGCGCATCGCCGAAGTCCGCTGGCCCGGACTCACCGGACACATCGATGGCAAACGCTGGCGCTACGAAATCGAAGACACGTGGACCAGCGCGGAGCTGCCGGTCTTTAACAACCAAATCACGTTCCCAGCCCAGCCGCTCGAAGCCGGCGTTACGTATCGGGTCCGCGTGAAAATGAAGGACTCGGCCGGACATTGGAGCCACTGGAGCGCGCCCGTTCAGTTCGTCAGTGGCGCGCCCGACGTGACGTTCTACCAGCAAAACCTCGTCGTCTCGGAGCTCATGTATAAACCGACCGGCGGCTCCGATTACGAGTTCATCGAACTGCAAAATCTCTCCGCCACCACCGCGCTCGACCTCGCGCCCGTGACCATCAGCGGCGGAGTGGACTACGCATTCCCCGCAGGCACCACGCTTGCCGCCGGAGCGCGCATCATCGTTCCAAAAAACCTCGCCGTTTTCCAAAGCCGCTACGGCACCGGGCTCCCGACCGTCGCCGGTTGGGGCGTCGCCGATTCGCTCAACAACAGCGGCGACACCATCACGCTCAACTACGGCGAGAACGTCGTCATCCGCACATTCACCTACGACGACCTCGCCCCTTGGCCCGACCTCGCCGCGCTACCCGGCCACAGCATCGTGCTGAAAATCCCCGGCACGACCGCGCCCGACCACGCCCTCGGCACCAACTGGCGCGCGAGCCTCGCTCCAAATGGAAACCCCGGCGCAACCGACGCCACCACATTCACCGGCCTCGCCACCGCCGACGCCGACGCCGACGGTCTCAACGCCCTGCTCGAATACGCCCTCGGCACCAGTGATACCAACAACGCCACCGGCCCCTCCGCCTACACCATCACTCGCGAACCCGCCGGCACATTCCTTTTCTCGCACCAACGCGTTCTCACCGCCGACGACATCACCTACGCGCTCCAAGCCACCCCCGACCTCGCCGTCCCTTGGTCCCCCGCCGACTCCACATTCGTAAGCACCACGCCAGTCTCCGCCGGAATCGTCAGCGACACATGGCGAATCACCCCGCCGGTTGGCGCGGTGAAATTCTTCGTGCGACTGCGTGTGGTGAGGTGAGCGCGAAAACCGTAGAAATGAAAACTATGCGTTCTTTCTCATGGGCTTGGTTTGTTTGCTGTGGGTTGATTCACCTTTTCCTCACCGTCGTAGTGGCCGACTTATTTCTGCTTGCCAGAGTTGTCGCAGGTTTTGAGGACGTCGCTGCGGAACTGACGGTCTATAAAGCCTTTCTGTGGGTTTGGACGCCCGGTGCGGTGCTGGCGATCGTGTCGGAGAAGGGCGAGAGCTTCACGATATTTACGGCATGTCTGACTTCACTACTTGTGGGGACGTTTGCCGGATTCTGTGGTCCGCGCACCATCGTGCGATTCGCTTCGCGCTTTCCGCGAGTTGCGAACCGTCTGGCGGGAGCGGCGACTCGCTTCCGTTCCGCAGTTGTCGCAGCAATCGTAGTTCTGGCAATCGGCGGTATCGCGGGAACCGTTCATGCGCGATTCGCACGGTGGGATACCCGCTTTTCCATTCGCGATGAGTTCAAGTTCCGTCCATTCGCCTCGCAGATCCGAAACGCAAAGTCGTTCACGCTCTACGAAGGGCTTCCGCATCAGTTTTCCGAGGCAGCATTGCTGCGGAGCGAACTGGCCACGAAGGAGACTTTCCGGATCTGGGACTTTGATTTCTACAGCGCTCCAGTGCCTATTTCGCCTTCCGATCAACAAGTCATTATCCAGCTCGCTTCATCGTCCGGCACCTACGTGAACTATGGTGGCCCGAAGCTCTGTGTGGGATTTCACCCGGACTTCGCACTCACATGGAACGACGGCACCAAGCGCACATCGCTCCTTCTTTGTCTGGGCTGCTCCGAGATGGTTTTCCTCGATGGAGAGCGCAAGTTTCTCGTCACGATTCGCCGCGAATTCTGGGAGCAATTCCGCGACATACTGAACCGATACCACCCCAATCGACCGTTCATGTAGTCTGCGCGGCGCGCTGTTTTTGACGCGTCTTTCCTGTCATCCTCCCGTGCAACCTTCGCCGTGCGCTTTAGCGACAATCGACATTGACCACCGCTTCGTGCGGCGCAACATCACCGCGCTATGTGCTGCTTCTCCGGAAACGTTCGCTCGGTCACCAATACACGCATCTTCGCCCGACTCCTGCCCGAGAATCGACAGGGGCTCATCTATAGTATGTCGCTCGATACGCCTCAGGATGTCGCAATGATTCTGCCGATTCCCGTGCCGCCGGGGAGTGGTGAGAAGGCAGTTCGGTTCATCAGCTTTGAAAAATACGCTGATGTTTTTGAGGACATCGAACGCACGTTTCCCCGGTTGGTGCCATTGAGCTTTGGAGGCATTGCGTCGCGATCGCTTCCGAAGGCTGCGAAAAACGATCTCGAAGTCCAGAAGGTCGGTTCCTTCAACGCGTCTTTCGTTCCGTCGATCAAGGACTTCTCCCGACTCGATCCGCAGTTTCGCCTTCCCGACGGGGTCTGGGAGAAGATCGGCAACTACGCGAATTTTGGATTCGCCGTATTCAAACTGCGCAAGGGGAATCACGAGGTGCACCCGATGGCTTTTGCGTTCCCGACGTCGATGCCCGGACGAATCTTCTTCCCGACCGTTCATATCCACGACGGGGAAGTGCACAAGCAGGCCGATTTCGATCATACGCTCTATGCGCAGACAGCCTCCGGCCGCGCGCCGCAGACCCTTGGTTGGGAGGAAAGTGAGACGCTCGCCTCGGGTGCGGTGAAGCTGGACAAGACGAGCGGTCTGATTGTCGGGCCGAGTCACTTTTTCAGGAAGAAGATGCACGGCCGTTTGCGGAATGTGGACGTGATTGTCTGAAGCGCAGCCGCTCTGCGGGCGAATCCGCGGACCGCAATCTTCTGATTGGAAATCCGTCTGCGGCCGACAGTATCCGTGTCATGAAAAATACCGTCCGCCTCGCCTCACTTGCTCTGCTTTTCACCGTGCCCGCTTTCGCCGATGAGGCGAAATGGGTCTCTCTTTTTAATGGCAAGGATCTCACGGGCTGGACGATCAAGATCGCCAAACGCCCGCTCGGCGAAAACTTTGCTAACACGTTCCGCGTCGAGGATGGCATCTTGAAGGTAAACTACGACGGCTACGAGAAGTTCGACCAGCAATACGGGCATCTTTTCACGAACATCGCCTACTCGCACTACATCCTGCGCATGGAGTATCGGTTCACCGGCAAGATGATGGCCGATGCGCCGAATTATGTGAACCTCAACAGCGGTGTGATGCTCCACGCGCAATCCCCGCAGAGCATGCGGTTCGATCAGGGCTTCCCGGCGAGTCTCGAAATGCAGTTCCTCGCCGATGAAGGCAAGGGCCAGCGCCAGACGGGGAATCTCTGCACTCCGGGCACTCACGTCGAGATCGACGGAAAACTCGTCACCCAGCACATCGTGAAGTCCAGCGCGCCGACTTTCCCCGCTGAGGAGTGGGTGCGCGCCGAGGTGGAGGTGCACGGCAACGAGATGATCATCCACCGCGTCAACGGTGTGGAAGTCCTCCGCTACCAGCGCCCGCAGCTCGATCCGACGAACAATAACGCCCCCGCGACCGACCTGCTCGAAGCTGGCGGCAATCTGATGCTCCACTACGGACACATCGCGCTTCAGGCCGAAGGACAGCCGGTTTGGTTTCGGAAGATCGAGTTGAAGTCACTCGAGAAGAAGTAGGCTTGAGCGTGTGCTCATCCAGCGACGCCCCACGGCAGATACGGCGCTTTTTTCCGCCCGTCGCGAGAATAGGAACTGAATTACCGTCTCGAAGCGTTAGAACGACGGGTCACTTGCCAGATTCAAGTCCCGCGAAAGTCTTATCGAGTGCGGCGCGGAGAATCCATGCACGCTGGCGTGCGGATTTCTCAGCCCGGGCGTCGACGAGTGCCTTGGCGAGTGCGTTGCGTGAGTCTTCCGAAACGCATTCCATCGTGCGGAGCGCCTCGCTCGTGACCTCGTAGATCGCTGCGCAACCGGCGACGTCACCGCTGTTGAAGATGGGCACACCGCGCTCGATCGCGAGTTCGATTAGCTGCGAGGACTTCAGCGGGCCGGTTTCCGCTTTCACGGGAATGAGGACCTGATCGATGGCATGTATGATTCCGTTTGATGCCAGGACGTCGGCATTCAGCAATGTGGCATTCCCGACAAGAACACGACCGTTTTCGAATCGAAACGGGATCTTCGAGCCCTGCAAAGATGCGGCCTCGCGGGCTTCGAGCGCCTTCGCAAGTGTGATGCGTCCGGAGAACACGTGATTCTTCAGGACTGCGACCAGTCGTTCGCGGTTCTCGGGGCGGAGGAGCGAATCCAAGGTGCCGGCGGGCAGTTTCGCAAATGCATCGTCCGTCGGCGCGAGCACCGTCAGCGGACCTTCACCATACAGCACGCCGCCGAGTTCCGCGGCAGTCGCGGCTGAGAGGAGTGTTTTGAAAGCACCTGCGGACCTCGCGACGTCCACGATGGTTTTGCCGGCTTTGGAATCCGAAGCGGCGGAGTCCGCGATGGCTTTCACGTATTCGACTTCGAGAGCGAACGGTCCTTCCTTTTTGTCAGCCACGGTGAAGCCGACGGACGCGATCGACGCCGGATTGATCGGCTTGAATGGAAGCTCGCGTCCGAATGCCTGCAGTTTGAAGTCCGCGTACGCCAGCCGCGTCTCCTTCCACTCGCCAGCGGTTGTCGGCAGGAACGCACGATACGAGGAGGCACCCATCTGGTCGGCAAAGCGAAGATCCACCCAGTATGTCCGCCCGTCACCTCTGGCCTTCACGACGAGTGTGTCGGTTCCGCCGAGAGCAAGCGCGGCCTCCTTCATCCGAACCGAGGCAAAACCTCCATTGTTTGCGAGGGAAAGTTCGCCGCTGAAAATCATGGTTCCTTGCTCGCTGCGCTTGAACCCGCCTTTTGAAACGCCTCCCATCACACCATCATTCACTGATGTCCAGATCTTCATCGCGTTGTCGTTTCCGAATGAGGCAACTTCCTTTTCCGACGCGAAAAGTGAATGCCGTCCGAAGATCGCGGAAATCGCGAGAAGTGCGATAAGGCTGAGGGAACGGACGTTTGATAGGTTTGATTTCATGGTTCTGAGCAATTTGATTACCGCTAAAATATTCGCCGCAGACACCCTTCCGGACTCAACAATCGAGCGGCATCCGCCGAATAGCGAACCCACACGCACGCCGGTTCACCAATTGCCCCCCGGATCGAGACAGAACGCTCCTTTGCTGTTTCCAATCCGCAATATTTCTCTAGCACATTGAGCCATGCGCGCGCTTTTCCTCGCACTCCTCGCCAGCTCAGCCATCGCCGCCGACGGCAACCGCCTCGCCTACCTCGACGACGATTCGCCATTCTGGCCCACCGCGAAGTCGCCGAAATTCATCACTCCGCAGTGGATCGGCGAGGAGGGCGTCGAGGCGGCGGTCATCCTCTCCATTGACGACCTGCGCGATGACCCGGCGAAGTGGGAAAGCTACGTCCGCCCCGTGCTGGAGCGCCTCAAGAAGATAGACGGGCGCGCACCGTTCTCGATCTTCTGCTGCAAGTTCGACCCCGCGCATCCGCAGTTCCAGACGTGGCTGAAAGAGGGCGTCTCACTCGAAGTCCACACCGTGGACCATCCGTGCCAGTGCCTCGGCAAAATGGACTTCGCCGCCGCCTCGCACACGACGCACGACTGCGTGGACCTGCTCTCGCGCATTCCCGGCAACAAGCCCGTCGCGTTTCGCATGCCGTGCTGCGATTCGATGAACTCCTCCTCGCCGCGCTTCTTCGCCGAAATCCTCGCCGGCACGAGCGCCGAGGGCCGCTGGCTGTCGGCGAGTTCGTCCGTCTCGATGATTTTCACCGACGGTAAAAACCGGGCGCGCTTTGCTAAATACCAACCGCAGGAGCATCGCCCGCCGGTGAAGGTCACGTTCGACCGCTACGCCGGCGACATCTCCGACTATCCGTATCCTTACATGGTCGGGAAAAAGTGCATCGAGTTCCCATTCGTCGTCCCAAGTGACTGGCAGGGCTACAACGCGCTCGGCGCGAAAAACCCGCAGATGCTTGCCGATTGGAAAGCCGCGCTCGACACCACTGTCGCCGCGAAAGGCACGATGACGCTCGTACTTCATCCGCACGGTTGGAGCGACCCGGCGCAGATCGTCGAGTTCGTGGACTACGCCGTCGCGAAATACGGCAAGCGCGTGAAGTTTCTGAGCATCCGCGAGGCGATGGAGCGGATTGAGAAGAATGCGCTCGCCGGAGAATCGCTGCGCTCCGCGAAAGGTGACGACGCTGGCGTGCGGATGTTCGATTTGAACGACGATGGTTTTATGGACATCGTGATGGCGACGGAGCAAAACCGCATCACACGTGTTTGGCAGCCGGAGTCCAAGAAGTGGCGGGAAACAGAGACACCGTTTCCGCTCACTGCGGAAACAATGCGACCGAGATTTGGGTGCGTGAGAGATGCGAAATCAGTAAGCGCGATGTTTTTCTCATACATCACGATGGGGATCACGTTTCGCGATGGAAAATGGGAGCTCGATCCGGAGGTAAACGGGCCAGAGGCTTTCACAAAAGGAGTCCGGCTTCCGGGAGTTTCGAAGATTGGAGTCAGCGGAGACTTCATCCTCCGCGACTTCGACAACGACGGGCGCTGTGAGATGCTCATCGGGGATCAAGAGTCGCATTCGATTCTCACATGGAGCCCATTGTCCAAAAAGTGGGAGGACGCAAATTTCGCGATGCCGGCCGGCTTTGCGGTCGCGCGTCGCGTCGAGAACCAGGGGTTATTCTGGGCGCGTCATCAGGACAACGGCCTCCGCTTCGTTGATCTGAATGGCGACGGCTTCCTCGATATCTTCCAGAGCAACGAGCGCGGCTACGCCATCCATCTGTGGGCTGGAAAAATCCGCAACGACCTCGGCTGGACGCGCGGGTGGTCGCACAAGGTCGCCGTCGGCAAAGCCGCAACGCCGCCGTTCACCAACGACACCATCCTCCCCTTCGTAATGGATGGCAAAAACTACGGCGCGTGGTTTCATAAAGACCACGTCGTCTGGCAAAACGAGGACACCGTGAAGCTCGAAGCGCACGTCTCGCGCATCTCGTTCAAAGACCTCATCGCCGTCCCCATCCCGCCCATCAAGACGCCGGCCGAGTCGCAGAAATGCTTCGTCCCGCCCCCGGGCTTCACCGTCGAACTGGTCGCCGCCGAACCGCTCGTCGAGTCACCCGTCGCCTTCGAGTGGGACGCGCACGGGCGGCTGTGGGTCGTCGAAATGCGCGACTACCCGCTCGGCATGGACGGCAAAGGCGCGCCCGGCGGACGCATCAAAATTCTCACAGATACCAACGGCGATGGTCACTACGACAAAGCTACGATCTTCGCCGATGGGCTGCAGTTCCCGACCGGTGTGTTCCCATGCTACGACGGTGCCATCGTCGCCGCCGCGCCGGACATTCTTTTCCTCTCGGACAACGACGACACCAACGACAACGTCGCTCCCGCCGACGTGAAATTTCCGATGTTCACAGGCTTCACACCCGGCAACCAGCAGCACCGCATGAACGGTTTCGAGTGGGGGCTCGATGGCTGGCTGTATGGCGCGAATGGCGACAGCGGGGGCACAATTCGGATCGTGGATACATCGCGCAGTCCATCGGTCATCAAAGAATCACCGGTCGTAAGAATCAGCGGTCGCGACTTTCGCTTTCACCCGAGTGGCGACCGCATCGAGGCCGAGTCCGGCCAGACGCAATACGGCCGCCGCCGCGACGACTGGGGGAATTGGTTCGGCAACAACAACCCTACGTGGCTTTGGCACTACACCATCGAAGACCGCTACCTCCGGCGCAACCCGAAGCTCGCTGTGAAATCCGTTCGCCGCGTGACGAACGGCGACACGCGCGTCTTCCCTGCCTACGCGCTCGCGGACGCGCCGACGCGCCTCAACCAGCCGCAGACACTCGGCAACGTCACCAGCGCGAACAGCCCGACGCCATATCGCGACGAGCTGTTCGGCCCGGACTTTGCCACGAGCGTTTTCATCAGCGAGCCGATGTACAACGTCGTACATCGCGAAGTGCTCGTGCCCGACGGCGCGACCTTCACCAGCCGCCGCGCCGACGATGAAAAGGAGCGCGAATTCCTCGCGAGCACCGACCTGTGGTTCCGCCCCACGATGTTGAAAACCGGCCCCGACGGCGCGCTCTACATCGCCGACATGCATCGCTTCGTTCTGGAGCATCCCGAATGGATCGCTCCCGAGACTCAGTCGCGCATGGACCTCCGCGCAGGTGCTGACACAGGACGCATATGGCGCGTTTTCCCGACTGGCAAGAAGCCGGGAAAGATTCCTTCGCTCGAGAACCGCGACGACAAGGCGCTCGCCGCTGCGCTCGATTCTCCGAGCGGATGGCAGCGTGACACGGTTCAGCGACTGCTCATTCAGAACCAGAGCTCGGGAGAAACCGCAAATACGGCCGGGCCGATTCTCCGCAGACATCTTCGCTCCGCAAAGAACCCGAAAGTTCGCGTGCAGGCCGCCGCCACGCTCGTCACGCTGAATGCATTCACACCCGACGACCTCCGCGCCGCTTTGCGCGACGCGCATCCTCAGGTGCGCGTGCAGGCACTTCGGGCCGCCGAGAAAATGACGCCGCCCTTCCCGACTGTGCTCAGCGCGATTGCGCTGTGCGCCGACGACCCGGAGTTCATCGTCCGCCGCCAGCTCGCGCTGACGCTCGGTGCGATTCGAGACGACGATTCAAACACCGGGAACGAGGTCGCCGCAACGCTCTCGCGCCTCGCCGAGCGCGATGGCGACAACGAGCAAATGCGCGTGGCCATTATGTCGTCGCTACAGCCCGAAGATGCGCTTTTTAAAAAACTGAACACAGCGCCCGCCGCCGTCGACAAAGTGCCGGAGCTTCCGAAGCCCACGACGCCCGACCGCGCGAAGGTCATCGCCAGCTACGCCAGTGTGCCGAAACTCAAGGGCGACGCCGCGCGTGGGCAGCAGCTTTTCAAAACGCAATGCGCGCTTTGCCACCGTCTCAAAGGCGAGGGCATCGAAGTCGGCCCCGACCTGGCGATGACTGCGACGAAGCCAGATGACTGGATGCTCACCGCGCTCTTCGACCCGAACGCCGCCGTCGAGCCGCGCTACGCCGCGCAACTCGTGAAGCTCAAAGCCGGCGGCGAGCTCGGCGGCATCATCGCCAGCGAAACCGCGAACAACATCACGCTCCGCCTCGCCGGCGGTGGCGAGCAGGCCGTCCTGCGTTCTGATTTTACAGAGCTGAAGCCGCTCGGAAAATCCCTGATGCCCGAGGGCCTCGAAGCTGCGCTGAAGCCGCAGGATGTCGCCGACTTGCTCGCGTGGATTCGGAGCAGGTAGTCCTGGCGAAGCGACGTGATGTGAGAGCCCCCGGTCGCCTCTGCGTTTCGCTCAATGCGATGTTCCGGGTCTTTCAGGCAAGGGGCGCTGCTAAAAACTTGTGGAACTCCGTGATTATCATACCCTTTCGGGAAAGCGCGTGCTCACCGGAAATCCATTTATGAATCGAGCCACAACAATCACCCCGGAATACCGCCCCACGGATCAGCCCCCCAAGAGGGTTTTCAATCCACGTGCGAAAGTTGGGATCATTTCTGCAGCTACCCTGCGGTAAGTGAAAAGACGCAGGAAGAACTTTCAACGACACGATTCCATGCACGAAACCGGCCAGAGTCCCGCAGTAATAAAATTCTGGGGTGTACGCGGCGGGATTCCGACGCCGGGACCGGAAACGGTACGCGTCGGTGGCAACACCTCGTGCGTCGAGATCCGTGCAGATGGCGAGTTGATCATTCTGGATGCCGGAAGCGGTCTGCGCCCGCTTGGGCGAGCGATTGCCGCCGAATTCTCCGAGTCGCCGGTGAGCCTCACGCTTTTGATCACCCACACCCATTGGGATCATATCCAAGGATTTCCGTTCTTCGTTCCCGCGTACAGTCCTCGCAACCACATCCGCATTCTCGGATTCGAGGGCGCACGGAACGATTTGCAGGCGACGCTGGCCGGGCAGATGGAAAGCCCCTACTTCCCGATCGCGCTCGCGCAAATGCCGGGCAACATCGTCATTGAAGAATTGAAGTCGCTGCGATTCGAAATCGGCCGCATCAGCGCCGAGGCCTGCCACGTGAATCATCCCGGCGTATGCGTCGGCTACCGCCTGAAGACTTCAAACGGCAGTATCTGCTACATCCCAGATCATGAATCCGCGCCTCTGGACGCAATGGAGCCGGATTCCGTGAGCGCAACCATCGAGAAGAAGGTAATCGAATTCATCCGCGAAGCGGACGTGCTCATCATCGATTCACAATACACCACGGAGGAATATCGCAGCCACGTCGGCTGGGGACATGGCTGCCTTGATGATGTCGTGCGCGTCGCACGGGCGGCGAGGGTAAGACACCTTGTTCTTTTCCACCACGACCCCGGACACGACGATGACTTCATGGACGGGATGCTCGCCCGCGCACGGACACTCGCGAACGGGAGCGACCTGCATATCTCCCTCGCGAAGGAGGGCGAATCGGTGGTGCTAAAGCCGATGCCCCTTTAAATCGCCCGCCCTCCAGCCGCTTGCAGCGGGGCCGCATCTCTGCTGGATTCTACGCCATGGCGTTACCGCGCAAAAACAAAACAAACATCGGAGTCATCGGCCTCGGCATTATCGGCACCCGGGTGGCCTCGGGTCTGAGAAAAGCCGGATTCCAATCATTTGTATGGAATCGCACGCCACGCCCCGTCCCAAACTTCCTCGGCTCTGCGGCCGAAGTCGCGGAAATGTGCGAAATCATCCAACTCTTCGTCGCCGACGGTGCAGCGGTACTTGAGACGATTGATGCCATGCAGCCCGCACTGACAAACCGACACATAATTGTCTGCAACGCCACCATTGGCCTAGAAGCGACGCTCGAAGCGGCAAAGAAGACACGCCTGCTTGGCTCCGCGTTCCTCGACGCACCATTCACCGGCAGCAAAGGCGCGGCGGAAAAGCAGCAACTGGTCTATTACGTCGGCGGCGACGAGGAAGTCTTCCTCCGCGCAAAACCCGCACTGGAAGCCAGCAGCAAGGCAATCCTTCGCATCGGTGTAATAGGCCAGGCTGCTGTCATCAAGGTCGTGACCAATCTCATCAGCGCAACCACCGCACAAACACTGGCCGAAGCGCTCGCCATCGTGAAGAAAGCGGGGATCAGGCCCGAAGCGCTCGGCCATGCCATCGAGTTGAACGCGATGCGCAGCGGCGTTACGGATCTCAAACTTCCAAAAATGATCGATGGCGATTACGAGCCCCATTTTTCTGTGAAACACATGGCGAAGGACGTGAATCTCGGGCTGTCGCTCGCACAATCAATGGGGCTGCAAGTTCCCGCCACAAGCTGCGTGGGAGGCGCACTTGGTGCCGCCATCGCCAAAGGCTGGGGCGAACTGGATTACGCGGCCCTCGCAAAAGCATACGATGATAGCAGCCCTCGAAAAGCTATGAGCGAAGGCGGCGTCTCGTGAATCTCCAGAACCAATACGCCGCCGTGAAGAGCCGCGGCGGCGTCATCAATCTCTCGCATCGCGTAAAACTCGCATTCACCGGCGCGGACCGTATCCGCTACCTCAACGGCCAGATCACAGCCCGCCTTACCGGAAAACCCGGCATCATCCCGGCGTGCGTGACTAGCGCGAAAGGAAAGCTCTGCGCCGATATCTTCGTCTCCACTTGGGAACAACTCGTGGTCGTCGATGCCGATCCGGCCGTGGCTGCCACCCTTCCGGCGCGGATGGAAAAATATATCGTCGCAGACGATGTCGAAATGACAGAAGCACCGGAAAAAGCCCTGCTCCACTGCGTTGGCATTACCCCGGCGCAGATCGCGGACCTCGCGCCCGCCCTTCCATCCACACGATTTGGCATCCCGGGCTGCGACCTTGCCTTGGTCGATACGCATGAACTGCCCGCCCTCTGGGAAGCACTCACCAGCCGATTCGCAATCGTCACGGACGAACTTGCCGAATGCCTGCGGGTCGAAGCCGGCATCCCGCGCTGGGGCTTCGAATTGGACGACAACACGCTTCCTGCCGAAGCTGGTCTGGACCGCACGCATATCGACTTCCATAAAGGATGCTACATCGGGCAGGAGGTCATCAGCCGTGTAAAGAGCGTCGGACACGTAAATCGCAGTTTGCGAGGTTTCGTTACGCAAAATCGCGAAACCATCGATGCAAAATCGCGAATTTTCTCTGTTGACTACCTCGATAAAGAAATTGGCTTCATCACCAGTGTTGCGAATTCCCAAGCCCTGAATCGGCCTATTGCACTCGGATACCTTCGGCGCGGAATGCCGGAATCAGGATTGATGGCAGTATCCCCCGAAGCACCGGACGCACCCGTTCGACTCGAGTTGTCGAACCTTCCGTTCACTCACGAACGAGCTTAAACACAGGGGTTTTGAAGTTCCGAGATCGCGGCCAGCTCCGCGCATTCCCATTATCCGGCAAGTCCTCGTCGGAATTATCCCCTACTATTCAGGACAACAGCACGCCGCTGGCATCGCGGCTGCTCAAAACCACATCCGTAGCGGGAAACCGCAACAATCAAAACAACACATAAACCAAAACAGAAATAATACTATGCTACAGAAACTGAACACAAAACGCGGCGGCTTCACACTCGTCGAAATCATGATCGTCGTCGCCATCATCGCGCTGC
>SXGQ01851846.1_pt1 | contig 14521 bp, 24 predicted proteins | sample 3178371 | NCBI WGS metagenome assembly SXGQ01 (sample SAMN11356859, study PRJNA531348) | freshwater metagenome | isolation source: freshwater sample F1-20 | place: China: Fuxian Lake, Yuxi | collected 2017-12-25
ATCGCAAATAAAGTCACAAGTTAGCTTTGGCCACAGAGGTAAAATCATTTCATATTTTAATATTTTTTCCATATTCTTTTGATATACATAGATATGGAGAAAATAATTAAATATGCTCAGCCAACTTAATGAAGTAATGCGCGGTTTATCTAGAGTAGATAAGGTAGATCTTGCAGAAAAAAACAAAGAAATAGGTATCTGTGAGCGACAAAAAAATGAACACCGAGTGCAATTAGCTCTCTGTGATACAATAATTCAATCATTAATAGATAAAAATTCTTTTTCAACTATAGAAGAGTTAAATTCTTTGCTGAATACAATTCAACTAGGGATTGCACAAAATTTAGGTCAATATCAAAATATTGAAACTACTGTAAATTCACAGGCAGTACAATCAGCTGAAGCTGCAGTACGTGAAGCACAAAATTATAGAGCACAGTTAGAAGGGCAAAAAACATCCTTAAATAATGATTTATATAGTTTTAAACAAGGTACGGGAAATGTTGAAAAAGCATCATTTTTAGAACGTAATATAAAAACCAAAAGTCAATTAATTAATATGAAAGATACTCAACCAGGTCATTTTGTAAAATGCTTAGAGGATGCAAAAAAAGAATTGCCTTTAAACTTAGCTGGAGATTTTTCAGTTAAGGGTAATCAAATTATGAAAGACGGAAAACCAATGTTTGAAAAAGAATGTATGAATATAATAAATTGGATTTGTACATTTCCACATTATCCATTAACTACTAATGATCTTGGTATTTCTGTTATACAAGATCAAATTAAATCAATTAATAGTGAAAAATTTAACTCAACAATGCGTATTCCGGAAGCTTTACAGGCAGTAAAAATAGCAGCTGGTTTTGATGTCAGCTCTTCAGAGATAGTTGAAGTTGCATGTGATGATGCAACTGGAGAATATATCCTGCAATGCGCAGAACAAAATGTCCCACTTAATATAGATTTTATAGTAAACTTAAATGATACAATACAAGCAAATTCTAGCCCAACTGTAAGCGCAGAGGATAGCTTAGGTATGCTTAATAGCTTATTGGCAAATAAAAAATTTAGAGAAGCATTTTTTGCTAAATATAATGTTGAAAATTCTGAGGGAATTGCATTCGTTAAAAATGAAGAGAACGAATTAGTTGTAAGCATAACTAAAAATAAAAAAACAGAATTATTAGAAGTAGCTGATGATGATGGAGATAAAAAACTATTACGTCTAACAAGCAATGATTTAAATGACATAATAAATAATTTGGCAGCTAATGATCTTAGCTTAACTAAAGTAAGTCTATATGATCTTGCAACGCAACTTATGCACGGATCACGTGCTGATAATATAAAATGGGATTTACAAGCTTGGCAAGCATTTTGCGAAAATGCAACAACTTTAGTGCAAAACTCGCCAAAAGCAATCATAAATAGCTTTGGAGCGCAAATTGCACAGAATTTTTTCCGCTTTGATGTATTATATAATAATGGTGTTACAGGTATTAATTTAGTAGGCGCAAATGGAAATACTATTAAATTAAATGTAGAAGATTTTCTTGGAAAAATATATCAAATAGGTTCTAAAATAGCCGGCCCAATTAATGCAATTTGTAAAGCTCTTGATATTAAGCCAAGTCAATTTTCGCTTGCTGAATCAGAAATTAAAATTGAACGCTTACATAGGCATTCTTCAGAAGTAATTAATGAAAATAATATCTTCCTTGAGCATGCAAATGAGAAGCTTCTATTCCGTAACCTTTACTCAGAATGTCAACTAGCAATCAAAGAGCATGATCAAGATATAGATCATGCAGTTGAAGCTGTTATTGGTGTTATAAATAGCTTTAAAGAAAATATAGAAAAGAGTTTTGCAAATATTGAGCTTGGTAAAGCTGTCTTAGATGCTCAGAAAACCGCAATAGCAGAACAGAATCGTAGTATAAAGGAAGAAAAAGTATCACAGAGTGTAGAAATATTAGCAAATACGCTTGAGCAGGAAAAAGTAAAAGAAAATATTGATAGGATGCGGCGATTTGAAGATAGGAGAAAAAGAGGCGAATTTCTTGACACTCTTAGAGAGTTGCTAACGAAGGTCTAACTTGTTTAAAATTATAAGATAAGGTATAATTCTTGTATATGACCACTTTAAGTCAATTAATTAAAAATCCTCGAAGAAAAAAAATTCGTAGAACTGTAAGTGCTTTAGAGGGTAACCCTCAGCTTGCAGGTGTATGTATTAAAACAGCTAATAGAAGCCCAAAAAAACCTAATTCCGCTAATCGTAAAGTAGCTATCGTTAGATTATCTAACGGAAGACGTATTACCGTAGCTCAAAAAGGCGAAGGGTCTGCTGGTATAAATCAATATTCAGTAATTCTTGTAGCTGGCACTTCTATTAAAGACTTAATTGGGGTAAGATATAAAATGATACGAGGTACTCGAGACGCTGCGCCAGTAAAAGATCGTAAGCAAGGAAGATCAAAATATGGAACACTGCGACCAAAATAATGAATTATTATTGCCAATAAAGAAAATTATTGGACGTAAAAGAAAATATAACATACAAGCTGATCCTATTCATAATAGTTTATATGTAACAGCATTAACAAATCGTATTATGCGTAAAGGAAAAAAATCTGTAGCCTATAAAATAGTATTAGATGCGTTAAATCTTTTACAAGAACATACAGATCAGCCTGTGCAATCTTTAACTAATGCAATTACCTATGCAAGGCCATCAGTAGAATTAAAAAGCGTTGCAAATTCATATTTTCCAGTACCAGCTGAAATTAAAACTGCTCGTGCATTTTCATTAAGCTTAAAATTTTTAATTAATGCAGCCAGAAAAAATGCAAATCAACCTTTTGCAAAAAGGCTAGCGCGCGTAATTTGGGATGCTGCGAATAACAAAGGTGAAGCAATTGCAATGAAAGATAGTATGCATGCAGCAGCTGCGGCAAATAACGCATTTAAGATATGATAGATATAGATAAAAATAATAAATTAAGAAATATTGGTATTATGGCTCATATAGATGCTGGTAAAACTACAACTACAGAACGTATTTTATATTATACTGGGATTAGTTATAAAATTGGTGAAGTACATGATGGTCAAGCGACAATGGATTGGATGGAACAAGAAAAAGAGCGTGGTATTACCATAACATCTGCCGCAACACGTTGTGCATGGAAATATAAGGATCAGGAATATTTTATTAATATTATTGATACTCCTGGGCATGTAGATTTTACAATTGAAGTAGAACGTTCTTTACGTGTATTAGATGGCGCAATTGCAGTATTTGATGGAGTTTCTGGTGTTGAACCACAATCTGAAACCGTATGGCGACAAGCTGATAGATATAAAGTACCTCGTATTTGTTTTGTAAATAAATTAGATAGAGCAGGGGCAAATTTTAATCGCGCAGTAAATAGTATTAAAACAAAATTAAATGCAAAACCTTTAGTAATGCAGCTACCAATTGGCCTTGAAGCTGACTTTAAAGGTATTATTGACTTAGTAAAAATGAAGGCGTATTTTTGGCAAGATGATCAGTTAGGAGCGTCTTTTTCTGAAACAGAAATTCCTATTGAATATAAAGTAGAAGCAGAAGCAGCTCGTCGTTTATTGCTTGATGAATTAAGTAATGGAATGCTTGAAAATACAGATTTTTTAGAAAAATATATTCAAGAGATTTTAACAGAAGAAGATATCGTTCAGGCAATACGAGATAGCTCTATTAATTTATATCATACACCTATTTTTTGTGGATCAGCATTTAAAAATAAAGGTGTACAGCATTTATTAGATGCTGTAACTATGTATTTACCAGCGCCAACAGATATTCCTGAAGTGCAAGTAATTGATGAGGACTCTAATAAAACAACTCGTCCAAAATCTGAAGATTCTTCCTTAATTGCATTAGTATTTAAAGTAGTATCAGATCCTCACATGGGAACACTTAACTATATTCGAATATACTCAGGTAAATTAAAAGCTGGCGCAAGCGTATTTAATACAACAACAAACAAAGCTGAAAGAGTTAGCAGAATGCTTAGGATGCATGCAAACTCAAAAACCGAGATTAATGAAGCGGCAGCAGGAGATATTGTCGTAGTAACAGGGCTTAAAACTGTATCCACTGGGCATACACTTTGTGATCCAAAAGATAAAGTATTATTAGAATCGATAAATATTCCTGAACCAGTATTAAAAGTTGCAATTACTCCAGTTACTGCAAATGATCGTAATAATCTAAGTGTTGCATTAGTAAAAATGACTCGAGAAGATCCTTCATTAATTGCCCAAATTGACCATGAAACTAGTCAAACGATTTTATGTGGAATGGGTGAATTACATTTAGAAAGTGCTGTTGATAGATTAAAAAGAGAGCATAGAGTAAATGTAACTACTGGGCCACCGATTGTATCCTATCGAGAAACAATTACTAAAGAAGATGCTGATCCGATTAATTATCAACATAAAAAGCAACAAGGTGGACGTGGCCAATATGCTCGCGTTGTAATTAAATTTACTCCAGGAGTCACTGGTACTGAATTAGAATTTATTAACTCAATCAAAGAAGGACGCATCCCATTAAGCTTTATTCCAAGTGTTGAAGAAGGCATTAAACTTGCAATGCGCTCAGGTAAAACTGGCGCGCAAGTTGTAGGGGTGCGTGCAGAGTTACTTGACGGTGATACTCATCCGGTTGACTCTGATCAAGAATCTTTTAAAGTTGCTGGTCAAGGTGCATTCAGACAAGCATTAATTCAATGTAATGCAAGAGTACTTGAACCTTATATGTCAGTTGTGGTTACTACTCCAGAACAATATATGGGCGAGGTACAAGCTGACTTAAATAGTAGGCGCGGACAAATTACTGAAGTAGAAAATGTTTCAGAGAATACATCTGTTATTAAAGCATCAGTGCCGCTTGCTAGTTTATCAAATTATGTAAGTACACTACGTACTCTTACCCAAGGACGCGCATCTCAGAGTATGCAATTTGAGAAATATGAATTTGTTCCACAAGATAAAATAGTAAAATAAGATTTATAAAAATAATCAGTCTAGTTCTATAAATTTTTTAATGGTAATATTAAATTATGATAAGAAAATTTGATGATAAATCTTTAGCCAATAAAGATTTAGGATTACAATCTACCGATTCAGAGACTTATAAAAAGCGAAGGCAAATTGATGTTGAAGAAAATTCAGATAAAAATTCTGATACTAAAATTTTTGATATTAAAGGTTTTGATATACATGCAATGTTACAGCTATGTAATCAAATTAAGGAAAAAACTTTAAAAAACTTAGGTGGATTTATTGGCCCAGTTGTAATGCCAAAAAAACGCGCAGATCATACACAAATTTTGCGTGCTCCTCATGTATACAAAAGATCAATGGATAAATTTTGTAGAATTAAATATAAATTACGTATTTGCATTGAAAGATTTAGCCAAATTGCTGATGCAATCACAAGTATTAATCTTCCGTATGCAGTAACTGTACGCATGAAACAACCAAAAGAACAGGAGACTGAATTATGTTAATCGCGATAAATGGAGTAATGGGCAAAAAAATTAAAATGTCTAGAATATATACAGAAAATAAGATATGGGTACCAGTAACTCTTGTATGGGTTCCTCGCGCTAAAATAATAGAAAAAAATAAAAATATAGTCTCTGTTGCTTACGATGAATGTCGTGCAAAATTAATTAATAAACCGCAAAAGGTAATATTTGAAAAATTTGAAGGAAATGATTATTATAGACATAGAAAAAATTTTACAATAGTTGAAGGGGATGTAGCTGCAGGTGATTATATAACTGGCTCAGATTTCTTTACAGATATGCAATCAATTTACGTAACTGGCAAAACAATTGGAAAAGGTTTTTCTGGAGTAATGAAGGCGCACGGTTTTGCGGGACTTCCAGCAACTCACGGTACAAGCTTAAAGCATCGTAGCGGAGGTTCAACTGGTTGTAGAACATACCCTGGAAAAGTATTTAAAGGGAAAAAAATGGCTAAAAATTTAGGAAATGCTACAGAACATAAGCAAAGTACAGTAATTAAATGGCATCCTGAGCAAGAAATAGCAGTTTTATATGGATCAATCCCTGGCAAATGTGGATGGGTTAAACTTTGGCAAAGGGTATAGTAGAATAAAGATATGTCTGTTACATCAGTTGTAATTGTAAATGAATCTGGCGAAGCATGTGGTCAATATAATTTTGACACTTTGTTAAATGAAGCATATAGGCCTGATATTTTACATCAAGTTATTCGTTGGCAAGGAATGAAAAGAAAAATGCCACATGCAGCTAAAACAAGAGGAGAAATAAATTATTCTAATCGTAAATTATATTCTCAAAGACGCAGCGGTAGAGCTCGTCGCGGAGCATTTGGCGCACCCCAAACTAGAGGCGGAGGAGTAGCATTTGCTCCTCGTCCAGTAATAAGAGATTTTGGGTGTCCAAAGAATATGCGTCGCCATGCTTTACGTATTGCATTAACTAGATTAGTTCAAGAGTCAAATCTTGTTATTATAAAAAACTTAAATACTATACACAAAACTAATATCATGAATCAACTCTTAACAAAGTTTGAAATTAATAGGCGTAACCGCGCATTAATAATTTCTCCAACTCATCATCTTGCGGCTCGTAGTCTACCTATTGCAGATACTTTACCAATTGAAGGTCTAAATTTACGCTCTATTATGAGATGCTCAAAAGTATTTTTAGCTGAAGAATGTGTTGATGAAGCGAAAAGGAGATTAAGAATATAAATGAATATTTGGAAAAATAGAGCAAAACATTCTGGATTAGAAATTTTTTATATGAAGCATATTTCGACAGAAAAAAGTGTTATAGCCCGTGCTAAAAATAAATTAATTTTTCAAGTTCCATTAGAGTGTACAAAAGAAAATTTAATGAAACTTACAGAAATACAATTAGGCACAAAACCATTAAAAATAAATATTATAATCCGAAAAGGTAAAGTTACAAATTTTCGTCAAAAAAGAGGCGTTAGATCTAATATAAAACTTGCTATTATTACAATGCCTCAATCTTTTGAAATCTCTGAACCTACAGAAATAGAAGAATAAATTCTTTACCCTTTATCTTACAGATATTTGTATATAGAGATAAATAAAAATATATGTTAAATTAATTTATGAGTTTAAGATCTTATAAACCTATTACTCCTGGATTAAGAGGAAGGATAATAGTAGATAAAAGCAACTTATACAAAGGGAGGTCAGAAAAGTCATTAACTGTAAGAATTGCAAAATCTGGCGGCCGTAATCATCGTGGAGTTATTACAGTTAGGCATAGAGGAGGAGGAGCGCGTAAATTATATAGAATGATTACTTTTCGTAGACAACCTACAGATGTATTAGGTAAAATTGAGCGTATTGAATACGATCCAAATCGTACCGCAAATATTGCATTTGTACAAGGTGAAAAGAAACATTATATAGTTGCTACAGAAAGTATGAAAATTGGTCAAACTATAGGTGGTACAGAAATTACGGATGGTGTTTGTTTACAATTAAAAGATATTCCTAGTGGTATTAAAGTACATAATATTGAAATAAGGCCAAATACTAGAGCATGCATGGTGCGCTCTGCAGGTACTTTTGCGCAGGTGCTTGGTACTGATGGTGATCAAGTAGTATTAAAATTACCGTCTGGACAACAGAAAAAAATAAATAAAAATTGCTCTGCAGTAATTGGTGTAGTATCAAATTCTGATCATATGAATATTGTAAAGGGTAAAGCTGGAGCTACAAGACATTTAGGAAGAAGACCCCATGTTCGTGGAGTCGCTATGAATAAACGTTGTCATCCTAATGGGGGTGGCCGAGGTAAGCAAAAAGGTCGTCAACCTGTAAGCCCTACTGGTAAGATTGCAAAAGGAGGACGTACAAGACGTACTTCATAATGCAAAGATCATTATCAAAAGGACCATTTTTACATCCTTCTATATATAAACATGCCTTTAAGGCTTTGCAAATTAAAGAAAATAATACTCATGCTTCGATAAAACCAATTACAGTTTATTCTAGAGCTTCTGTGATATTACCTGAATTTGTTGGCTTAAGTTTTAAGATCCATAGAGGAGATAAAAAGTTTGTATTATTAACCATTACTGAAAATCATATAGGGCATAAATTTGGAGAATTTGCATTAACGCGTGCTTTAGCAAAATATAGCGGTGGGAAAACTGGTCCAGTGAAGCGTCCTATACAGAAAGGTAAAAAATAAGTAAGATTTTTGTATGAATGTGTTAAAAAAACTTGAGTTAAAAATTAAGTCGCAAAGATATAAACAATGTGCTCATGCTACTCGTTTTATTAAATCTTCTTATAGAAAGGTTAATGATGCAGCATGTTTAATTAGATCATGCTCAATCATAGAAGCCCAACGTAAGATTAAATTTTGCCCAACAAAAGCTGCGGCAGAAGTACGTAAAGCATTACAGTCTGCAATAGCAAACGATCAGTATTTAAATGGCGCAGAAGATATACCATTTGTGATACAGGCAATTAGCGAACGCTGCAAAATGTTAAAAAGAATGCGTCCTGCGTCTAAAGGAAGCGCTCATCCAATTATTAAACATTTTGCTAGAATTAAAATTATTTTAGGGAGACCAATATAAATGATTGCGCCGATTACACCCATTCTATTTAGAAATGGTAAATTTGCCTCTTGGTATGCAGACAAGAAAACTGAATATAGAAAAAAATTACTTGAAGATTTAACTTTAAGAAATTATATTGATAAATATTTTGCTAAGAGGTCTGTATGTTTAGGGCATGTATATATTAATAGAGCAGGTAAACATATCAATTTAGGGCTTGAATCTGGAAAACCAGGATTTATTATTGGGCAAAAAGGAAAAGATATAGAAACATTTACTTCAAAAACTATAAAGGCTTTGCAAAAAATTGATTTTCAAGGTACGATAGAAGCAAATGTAATCGAAATACGTAAACCCGATGCTCACCCGGTATGTATTGCTCAAAAGATTGTAGATCAAATTGTAAATCGAGTAAATCCTAAACGTGCAATGAAGTTTGCTGTTAATAGCGCTAAAAAAGCTGGAATTAAAGGAATTATTGTAAGATTATCTGGTCGATTAGCGGTAATTGCCAGGTCAGAAAAAGCTATTTATGGAAGCGTTTCTCGTAGTACTATTCGAGAAAAAATTTCTTCTTGCTTTAAAACAGCTGTAACACGTTCAGGAACAATTGGAGTACAAGTATTTACAAGTCATTTTCAGGAAAAGCAAAAACCTGCTAAAATAAGAGAGGAAAAGGTTTAATGTCTATTTACGATTTTAAAAAACATTTCAGAGGTAGACGTTTATCTGGAGTTGAATGCCGTGGTTGCAAGGTAGAGTATGGTGAATATGGTCTTGTTGCAAAAGAATATACCGCAATTACGGAAAAACAATTAGATGCTGTACGAATCGCTGTTAATAAAGCAATTAAAGGAATTGGTAAGGTATTTGTACGTATTTATACTCCATTTGTACAAACAAAAAAACCGCCTGAAACTCGAATGGGAAGCGTAAAAGGTGCACCAGATCATAATAGTTTTCCGCTACGCCCTGGAAGAATAATATTAGAAATTACAAATATACCATTAGATAAAGCTCAAGAAATTTTACGTCTTGGCGGGTCAAAATTACCATGTAAGTGGGAAATTATTCAAAGGAGAATATTTTAAATATGAATATAGATAAAAAAACATTAACTATTAAAAATTTACGTAGTTTAGATACACATGCATTGAAAGAACTCAAGCGAAAGCTTTTGTTGCAAATTATCGCAGAACAAAGCATGGGAAAAATAAAAAAACCTCAATGCAAGCTATATAAAAAAGGTAGAGCTCGCATTTTTACAATTCTTGGAGGACAAAATGCTTAAAAAACTAAAAGGCATTGTTGTTGGTAATAAATGTGATAAAACAGCAAGTGTACTTGTTGAAAGAATTAAAATTGGTTTTGGCAAAATTAAATATGTGCGTAAAAAAATTAAAAAAATTTACCATGTGCATGATCCCCAAAATAAGGCAGAAATAGGGCAAGAGGTGTTTATTAGATATGCTGGTACTCCATTGACCGGCAAGACAAAAAGTCATATACTAGAATATGAATAAGATATCTAAGATAAGAGCTCTTAGACCTTCAAAAATGGTTGGAAAAACCGGATTTCAAGCTGGAACTCGTTTTTTAGTTGCAGATAATTCGGGTATTTTAATCGCTGAATGTATTTGTGTTCTTGGAAATAAAAAATATGGGCAAATTGGAGATGAAATTTTAGCTGCTGGTAAAAAATTTACCCCAAGTTCTCGTGCTGATTTTGTAAAAAAAGTATTACGCATGAAAATTATTAGATCTGCGGCAAAAATTCGTACTGAAGATGGTGGCGTGCAAAGTTTTGGCGGATATAGCGCAAATGCAGCAGTATTAATTAATGCAAAACATGAAGTATCAGGAACTAGGATATTTGGGCCAATAGCACGTTCTCGTTTCAAGAATATCAAGATGATTGCATCAATAGCAGAGGAATTAGCACCATAATGAAAAGATTAAAAATAGGAGATAATATTTTAGTGATTACAGGATCTGAAAAAGGTAAAACCGGTAAAATTCTTAAATTTGTTAAGAAAGACCGCGCTATTATTGAGGGTGTTGATATGCATAGACGACATTATCCTAGTTCTCCAACAAGGGACGCAGGAATTGAGAATGTAAATTGTTCAATACATACATCAAATTTAATGTTAATTATAAACAATAAACCAACAAAAGTAAAAGTAATAATGCAAGATAAAAAAAGAATTCGTATTTCGAGAAAAGAGGTAGCATAAAATGAATATTAAAGTATCTACAGAAAAACATGTACCATATTTTTTAACTAAATATCAGAAATGTGCCCCTGATTTGGCAAAACAATTTAATTTATGGAAAGCTCCTAAATTAGAGAAAATTGTTATACATTGCAGATTTGGAAAATATATGCAAGATAAAAGTATCCAGCAACTTGCATTCGATGTTGTAAAGTTGATTTCTGGGCAAATGCCTGCAAAAAGATATGCAACAAAATCAATGGCCCCAAAAGTAAGAGAAGGGATGTATTCTAGTATTATTAGCACATTAAGACGCGATGCTATGTATGAGTTTTGGGCACGTTTATGGTGTGCATTACCTCGTATTAGAAACTTTGAAGGGTTTAAAAAAAGCGCTTGTGATTCTACAGGAGGATTTTCAATTACTATTAAAGATTGGACATCTTTTCTTGAATGTGATGCGGCAAGATTAGATTTAAAGAATGCTAGCTTAATTGAGTTGGGTATTTGTATTAAAACAACTGCAAAAAATTCAGAAGAAACTAGCGAATTATTAGAAAAGATGGGACTTCCATTAAGAGGATAAAATTATGAAAGGAAAAGTAGAAAAAAATAAAAAAATCTTAAAAAATTTTAATCGTGATTGTGCCAAGATGATCGAATTAAAGATAAAAATAAAAGATAAAAATATAGGGTATATAGAAAAATTAAAATTTATTACTAAATTACATAAAATGCGCAATAGCTCAATGATAAAATATAGAAATCGTTGTGCTCTTACTGCACGAGTAAATAGTTTTAAGAGAATCACAGGTTTATGTGGTTTTCAGACTAGACAAGCTTTACGCAATGGATTTTGTCCGGGATTTATTAAAATATGAGTAAATATATTAATTTAGTTTCTGCAATTAACAATTGCATTGGATCTTCTAGTTTTTGTACTGAAATTATAATAACTAAGAAAACTTCTGCAATTTTGACTAGATTACAAGAAATTAATTTGATACGCAAAATCGAAAAATGTGAAACAGGCCGTAAAAGTCGTATCTTTGTGAATCCTAAATACGGAAAAACACACTTAAAAAACATTTCTTTAAATAAAAATAAACAGATTTATTTAGGAGTTAATGAAATTCCAAGAGATAAATTCTCTAGAATTTTATTATCCACAAATAAAGGCATTTTATTTTCTAGTGAAGCTATTAAATTTAATATCGGTGGCAAAGCATTAATGAAAATTTGCTTACGCAGATCTAATTTTAATTCTCGGATTGAATAATTATTATTCTTGTGCGAATATAAAATATATGTTGAAAAATAAATCTAAAATAGGAAAGCTTCCTATTAGATGTCCAGCTTCTGTCTCATGTAAGCTGGAGAATAATTTGATGCAAATCACTGGCCCTAAGGGTTCATGTTCATTTAACTGGTGCAATGATTTGAGTTTTAAACATGAAGATAACTTAATTAAAATTGAGCCAAAAAATGATAGTAAAGATGTATCTGCTATCTGGGGCACCATGAGAAGTATTTTAAATAATTTTATTTCTGGTGTTCAAGATGAGCATAAAAATAATGCAAAGCTTTTGCATGTGGGTTATAAAGCGCGTGAGTTTACAGCAGATAACAAGGAAATGATTGAATTTACTTTAGGTAAAAGTACAAAAAAAATCCCGCCTGTAGATAAAAAATCTCATCTTTATGATGCGATTAGCAAAGCAAGCGATAAAGGAGTTTATCAACAAGATTATTTAACTAAAGAGGTATTTCCAGGAGCTACAATTAAAGTAATAAAACCAACAGAACTATTAGTAGAATCGGTAGATAAAGCTTTATTAGGTGCAGCAATTGCAAAAATTAAAAAATTAAGAAGTGAAAAATTTTATAAAGGTCGTAGAATTAGCGCTGGCGGAGATTTTGTAATTAAAAGGGCGGTTAAACAAACAAAATGATTACTAGAATTCAAAGAAGACAAAGAAGAGCTATGCGTACTCGTTATAAATTATTACAAAATAATCTTGCAAATAAACCTTTACTATCAGTTTTTATATCACATGATAATATTTATGCTCAAGTACAGCATGAAGGAAAAACATTAGTTGCATGTAGTACACTTACTGTTGAAGGTTCGCGTAAAAAAACTAATAAAAGTTTTGCATCCTTAATTGGTAAACAAATCGCAGAAAAAGCTTTAAAACAAAATATTGCTACAGTGATTTTTAATCGCGGATATAGAAAATTTAATCCTGTAGGTAAATTAGGCGCTTTTGTGAATTCTGCGCGTGACGCTGGCCTTTGTATTTAAAAGTTGATAATATAAATTATGAATGAACCAAGAAAAAAATATCAACAAGACTTTATTGTTGATAAATTTGAGAAGCGGTCTATTAAAATGCGCCCTGTTTCTCATACAAAAGCTAGCGGCCGTAAAAGAAAATTTTCAGCAGCTGGAGTAGTAGGAGATGGCCTAGGAAATGTTGGAGTAGCAATTTGCTCTTCTAAAGAAGCATCTGAAGCTATAAAAAAATGTTATACAAGAGCTATGAAAACTTTAATTAAAATACCAAAAGATGGTACTACTATTATGCATGACGTTGAAGCAAAATTTTGCTCTGTTAGAGTTTTAATTAAAAAAGCAAAAAAAGGGACAGGTATTATTGCAGGTAATGTAATGCGTGATATATTAGAAGTTGCAGGAATCGAGGATGTTGTATGTAAAATAATTCGTGGAAAAAATCCTTTAAATGTTGCGCAAGCCACAATTAAGGCATTATCTGAATTACAGCGTGTAAGTTACTTTAAGGAAGGATTATAATGGTTAAATTAAATGAAATTTTTCCTGATCCTTATTCAGTACATAATTCTAAAAGAGTAGGACGAGGACCAGGATCTGGAAAATGTAAAACTTGTGGATCTGGCCATAAAGGACAAAAGGCGCGTTCAAGAGTTCCGTTAAGAATGACTGGAGGTCAAACACCTATTACAAGATTATTGCCAAAAGTAGGATTTCGGAGATTAAAAAACAAGTTGCATACAACGATTACAACAGATCAAATTATGCATGCTATTGAAGCTCATAAGCTTGATAAAAATTTAACGCTTGCTATATTAATAGAGCGTAGAATTATACATAAAAATATTAAGCTTTGTAAAGTAATTTTAGGTAAAGTTGAATTCGATTCGGAGATTAAATTTGGAGAAGGAATTAAGCTTTCAAGGTCTATTTGTTAAATGAAAATCTTGCCAAATTTATCAATTTCTAGAATTCTTGGTTCAACTGATTTAATTGAACGACTTCTTTTTACATTTTATGTTTTATGTATTTGTAGATTAATTACATATATTCCTTTACCAGGACTTAACTATACACAATTTGATCTTACTTTACAATATTCTGCCTCTATTGCGCTTAATGCGTTTGCCGGAGGAGCTTATGAGCGAGGATCAGTTGCATCTTTAGGAATTGGTCCCTATATTACCGCTAGTTTGCTTATACATATAATGAGCCTTGCTGGGGGAGGTGGCTTTGATTTTTTAGTTAAATTAAAAAAAGAAGGCGCATATGGTAATGCTGAACTTAAAAAATATACAAAGTTTCTTACTGTTTTTCTATGTTTACCATCAGGTTTATCTATCTTAAATACAAT
>SXGQ01574975.1_pt1 | contig 14519 bp, 9 predicted proteins | sample 3178371 | NCBI WGS metagenome assembly SXGQ01 (sample SAMN11356859, study PRJNA531348) | freshwater metagenome | isolation source: freshwater sample F1-20 | place: China: Fuxian Lake, Yuxi | collected 2017-12-25
AAGCTACCTTGCACAAAAGCAGTAATCCCAGTCTGTTATTTTAGACTTTAAGGATTCAAGTAGTTTAATTTTTTCACCGTTTGACTTCGCATCTAGCAAATCCATAAGTGCTTCTAAAAAAAGTTCTTTACCAGTTACTTTCATAGTACCTGCAACATGATATCTGGTTATAGGACCATACATCTGAACTCTTAGTAAGTCATCCATAAGTGACATCACTTTCGATTTGAAAACATCTGCTTCAGTTATTTTGATTTCTACTTTTGGCTCTTCGGCAACTTTTTGTCCAGTTATTTTTGAAAACTTTTTCATTGTGTATATATTTAATTTGAGAATACTTTTATGAGATTATATATTAAAACAAAAAAAGTCAGATTTAAATCTGACTTTTTTATTTAAGAAGAAATTTTAGATTGATTTTCTATAATCTTGAACATCATCTCTAATCTCTTGAGATTTTTTCTTAATCTCCTGCATAAACTTCCTAACTCTAGTAGCGGCTGTCTTATTTCCCTTAACAAAGAACTTTTCAAATTCTTCTTTAAGTAAATATTTCTTACCGTCTATCTCAACCTCTTCGGTAATTAACTTTAAAAGCTGATCATATTTGTCAATATACTCCATAAAACAAAATATTTTTCTGTATATATTCTTTTTTGAAAACCTTCTTTTAAAATTTGTTTGTAACACCAGACCATCTTTCTTTCCAAGTTAATTTCCTTGGTAAAGTAGCTTGTTCGAGTTTGTTTTCGGAGTCAGCTCTCTCTATTTGAGTTTTTACAATTTCTTTATTTAGTTTATCAACATCTGCTGTGAGATTTCTTATTTGAATTTCAGTATTTGTCTTGTATAAACTATGTTTGCCATATAACATTTTATAAAAACTTCTAAATTTTAAAATTAAATATTTATATTCTTCAGTCTTAAAATTTTCATCAAGGTCTGAAGTCATTAAAAACTCTAATATCTTATCATCTTCTAATTCGGAAATCATAACTTATTTATTTTAAACCGATAGTTTCTTTTTTATTTTTTTTATCCTTGTTGAAGACATCTACCAGCCTCGTCTTATCTTTGAATATTTTATTATGACCTAAAATTTTACTAAGTTCTGTAGCTTTCTCAGAATTCAATTCTTCAATTTTTAATATGTCAATTAATTTATTACAGTCAATTAGATTCTCATCTATTTCATCTTCGTCTTCACAATTAAATATTAATAAGAATTGAGCATTTATTGAATCAGAATTGAATCCATCTATAAGTTGAATTATGTTATTAGAGAAATAACTCATTTTACCGTAAACCGGATTGTAAATAAATTCACAATCATCAATAATTACTAGTGATCTTTCAAATTTTTTCAAAAATGACTTAAACTCGAAATTATTAATTGTCTGCTCTATCATGTTATTCGGAATAAAGATAGAAATTCTGTCATTTTTATTGGCAATAAATTTAGATAAATTAGTTTTCCCAACACCTTTATCACCATATACTATCAACAGACCATTGTCTTTCTTTTTTAAAATCTTCAAAAGCTTTTCTACTCTTTTGACAGTAGAGTCCAGGTAAAGACTTTTTAAGTCAGCGTTATCAACTATTGATACTGGTTCTAATTCTAATTGATTATTAACAATTGATACCGTGTTTAATTTTGCGATATCATTTTCTTGGTAATCAACCACTGTCTCAAGTATTTCAGAAACTATCTGGTTAATTAGACCTTGATTCTCAACTCCTTTATAAAAAAAACAAACTTCATTGATAATGAATGAGTCTATGTGTTTATCAACTTCTATATACGATACCCAAACTTCATCGCTTAATTGAATCAAGACCTTCTCATTAATTATGTACTCATTCAAACTTGGAATATACTCGGTCAGAAAATTTTTTTCATTAATTTTACTATCTTTATATTTTTCAATGATGTTATTGAATTCAATTCCTAAAAACCTATCGTGTATCAAAAGTCGGTTGGGCCTTGATTTCATCGAATCGAATATGATTAGAAAGTCATTTAAACCGGAGTCTTCCTTGTTTATATTGATGTTCATTTTAATTTTTTTAATTTTAGAGTTAATATATAACTAAAACTTAGCCTTTCAATGAGTTCAGACCAGAATAAAATCAAATCCATTTTACTCATAAATGACTATCTAAGTATCTGTAAGCTTTCAAATCAAAATTGCAAAAAGTATCAATTAGTTAGAAGATACCTTTGTCATAAAATTTCAAAATTACTAATAGATACAAAAATTACGAATCCTATTTAGTTATAGGATTGGTCCATTCGATAAATCTATCTGTGGTCCTTCAGTAGTTGTTGGATTAATTTGTGGTAGATTTTCAAACATACCTTTTTGTTTTTCTTGCTCAATAAGATTCATAATCATTTCTCTCTGAAGTTTTTCAGCTTTTCTCTTTTCTTGTGCCAATCTTAGGCTTCTTGCTTGAGACTTTTTTTTGTGATCTTTTCTATTTCTTGATTTAGGCATATAATTATGTTTTTAATGTTTGATGTTTATAGTTTTTTTTTAATCAAGTGTTTCAAAATTTAAGAAATCAAAGTTTAATTCTTTATTTTCAGTCATTATTTTCTGAACTTGGTCTCTATTAAGATCCTTTTTGATTGTACCATCTGGTAGTTTTACCTCATATATAAAATCATATGTACCTCTACCCGGACCATCAGGGCCGTTTGGTCCGTACTTTTTCAAATCTTCAGTTGATAGATTAGGTGGTACGATATTAAGGTCATCATCTTTGTATAATCCATTTACCACATCTTGTAAATCTTTAGGATCCATATTGTCTGGGAGTCTTTTACAAAGTTTTAATAGTGGTGGTGGTATCACTGCCGTAATTCCCATAATAGCCCATATTAACATTATAAACGCATTTACTATTTTTTCTATAAAACATAGGAAAACATTAAAGAGTCTAAAAGGTCTTAAACATAGATCTCTATACTGTTTTGCGGTATATATAGGTAGCTTTGCTTCAAATCCGACATCTAAAAACTCATTTAAATCAGCTATTATGTAATCATCAGGTATCAAATATTCCGAAAATCCAGGAACAGTTCCATTTAATGGATTTGGTATGTTTACTGCAATGCACCATTCTACTACTTTTTCTGGTTTGAATTTTATACCTGCTAATTCTAACAATCCTTTTGGGGTGAAGAATTGCATAATCCACTTGAAGGATAGAAATTCTATCATTAATCCAGGAAATTTTACTGGATTCACCAGTTTTTTAAAAAAATCTAATAACCACTTTATAATACTAAATATAACTTTTATTGGAAGTGTTACAATACCTAATATCAGTTTAAACAATGGCTGTGACACAATGTTAATTTTACCTTTTATTGATTTGATTTTATCGAGTAGGGTTTTTTTAAGAGCGTCATTACTTTTATCATTTTTATCTAGCAAATCATAAGCTTGTTGGTATTTCTCAGATGCCTTTGACAGATTATCAATTGAGTCTTGAGCCTCGCCTGAAAAATCTACTTCTGATTCTTTATTTACAAGCTCATCAGCTTCTTTTATAAGACCTTCTATTTGTTGATTCAGATAAATATATTTGTAGTCAACTCCTTCTATGAACTTACCTGTTGAGTATGTAATTGATACTTCTTCATAGTATTGAACATTTCCATTTTGTCCTTTTACTTCATTCTTCTTTTGTTCGTCTGGTTTAGTTAAGTCAAGATTTTTAATGACTTTATCTTCAAGTTCTTTCTGACTAATCTCATCAGTTTTACCATCCTTGTAACCATAAACATTGTCAATCTTAGGTTTGTTGTAATTTTTATTTAAATCAAAAAGACCAAACAATGCGTCCAATGTACCACCACCGGGATTAGCTTGAAATATTGGTTTAATTGGTATACCACCATCAAATGCCTTAGTTAAGTTTAGTTCAAGACCGAATAATATTCCGAAAAAACCTATCAAGGCCGGACCATCGATTACCAGTCTGAATTCACCTAAATCATCTACATGTAGGTAATTAGCTAGCTCTGAGGCCTTTACAAGTGACCTCATTTCTGCCACCAAACCTACTCTTTCATCATAGTCCTTTGCACTTTTAACTCTCTTTCGATACTGAGCAACATCATTCATTAAACTAGTTACCCTTGGATTAAAAATTATAAAATGGTCTTCTAACTTCGCTTTGATAATCTCTGTGAAAAAAGAAGCTGGGTTCTTAATCAATGCTATTAACTTATTTATAGCAGGAAATAGTTTAATTGATATTTCTATCACTAGCTCAATTAAGACCTTGGCTATACCGACAGCTGATGGCATTCTGTAGAAACCACCACCGCCACCACCTCCTCCACCTGCGCCAGCACCACCACCATTAGAAGAGTTTGGATTACCCTGACCGGCATTTCCTGGACCACCTTGGTCAGCACCCTCATTATCTTCTTTTTTCTTCACACCTTCTATGATATAATATGACTCAACATCAAGCTCGGTTAATTGACCTCTTCTTTGCCATCCAACAAATTGTGGATTATCTGGCTCAGTGTGTGTTACTTTACCCTCTGAGTCTTTTACTGGACCACCTTGCCAACCAGCACCGTATCTTCCTTTTGAGTAGCTAATATTAGCTCTACCTAAATCTTGAAGTCTATAATTTAGAATAGATGAAACTCCGTAATTATTTGAACTAATATTTCTAAACTTACTTGACAAGGAATTGTAAACATTATCGCCCTCAAAAACTTCTATTTGAAACCTTTCAAGTTCTGTTGTTGTCAAATCTAATGACGCTTTAAGATTGTATAATGGATTAAGTTGACCTTTTGTTAGAGGCTCAAGAATCGGAAATGATAGTAAACCAGCTTGACCCACTACGAATTTTAAAGTATTTTCTTTACCAAAAAGAGGAAGAGCTTTTCCAGATGAAGAGGACAAAAGGTTATCTGGTAGTTGCTCATCACTTGTTTTTATGAAATATCCAAGTGATATTAAAACCTCTTTATCTATCACACCTCTAAAAAATGTAAATTCCTTTACTAGACCATTTATTATTCTTAGTGACCATGCTCCTCGACCATCTCCCTGCCACATTTTAGGATTGTCTAAAGAAGTTGTCTCAGATGATACTTTGGCAGTTCTCTTATAATAAAAAAATGTTGTTTTAGCATCTTTGAAGCTTTGTATAGCATCTCTGATGTCATCAAATGCTTGAACTATATTTAAAGCTAAGAGATTAACAACAGCTTGAAAAGTATTTATTATCGCATCAGCCACTTCAAATGGCTTTAATACTTCTCTCGTAATGTAAACATATTCTAAATCTACAAACTTAGGTTCTCCAGTATCATAAGTAAGTAAAGTTGGTGTGTCAATCCAATCTACTTTCTCAGCAGCAACACTGACATTTCCAAATTCATTTATTTTATCTATAACCCATTGTGAATTGTCAACAAAATCTTGAAATTTGCTTCTACTCCAATCTAAGCCCCAATCTCTCATTCTATCATTGAATTCAGTATCAGAAGTACTATCTGCGAGTCTTAAAAATGCATTTATGTTGTCAGTAAAACTTAATGTAGAATATCTAAGTTCCTGATTTAAACCATTTGTTCCATCGACATAGCTGCTATTAGGATAATATCTACTTCCCGTCAAATACTCTTTGTTAAAAAGTTTTGAAAGAACTTGTGGATATCCAGTTAGTGAATCAAAGTAAAGCTTGACAGCGAAAGGTGTCTCATTGACTACTCTATCACCGGTTGTTGTATCAAAGATTACATTCCAATTATTAATACTGTATGAATCAGTATTGAGAATTCTTTCTACTGAATTATTCAATCCAATATCATTGCTCTCTACATTATCTGAGTAAAAATCAGTAGTCTGTCTATACACTTTAATAGTGAAATTTACTAACTGACCAGTATCACCATCTTCGACTACTAAATTGAGTTTATTCTTGATGAAGTTTTTTATTTCGGAATTTTTCTTAATAGTTGCAGATGCGCTATTTGGTGTATCATTTGAGGATGCCTCAGGTTCTGAGTTGTAATCTAGTTTTAAATTAGGAACTACTCTGATTACCTTCAAATCATAATCATCATCAGGATCAATCCAGACTATTTGACCATTGAGATTGAATCTCATAGGTATAAATACCTTTTTTAGCTCTTCCGGGAAGTTGCTTGTTGGTCTTGGTAAAGAACTTACTTCTTTCCAGTCTTCTTGATCTACTCCATTATAATAGGTTGCTTTGAAGTCACCAAATTTCATCAAGTTTTGCAACTGCTCTAATATCTTATCATTAGGACTCTTTTCACTAAATATCTTTTCGACCTGTGTCATAACTTCTGGTCTATCTTCTGGTGGTACTTTATATTTCTTCATACCCTTATCAATCAAGAAGTCATAGTAGTTTCTATATGATGATATTGTAGCTGGTGTGAATTCCGTAACATAGTCATCTTCCTTATATTTTAAGTACTGAAACTCCTCATTATTAAAATCCAGTATATCTCTATATTTTAATCTCTCCCAACCTCCGTTATCAGGATCGGGATTTGCTAATTGTCTTTTAATTTCTCCGCCTTTTCTCCATAAATAGAATTCAGGACCTAACATTTTCCAACTTATCATATTTGGAAAATCTATAGACTTACTAAAAATCCACTTTTCACCTTTAATCCAAGGAGCTCTTTCAAAAATTGAATCTTGAATTTGCAAATTAAGACCATCACTCGTTGGTGCCCAGTACTTTATCTTCTCAGTAGGATCCATTGGACTACCATCTTCTTTGAAAATACCGAAGATAATTCTTTCTGGCCTCAGGTCTGGTTCAGGTGGATCAGGAGGTGTTATTACATTTGGTAATTCCTGATCAGGTTCAATATCAATATACTTATATATGTATTCTGTTTTCTCATCGAAAAGACCTGTTGAATATACCGTAGATATAGTAACATATGTAAATTGTTTATTAGTTAGGCTACTGTCTGTTTCAGATTCTTGTGATTCAGTATTTTCATTATTGAACTGTTTAGCAACTTTTGTATATTTGCCATTCTTATCAATTTTGACACCTGCTCCCTTTTGTAATTGAGTTTTTACTTTATCTAAGTTTTCATTAATTTGTTGACCACTTTTATATCCAAGTGCTTGTGGTGTTCCATATGGACCAAAAACACTACCAGATGATTGTGGACCATTTCCTTTTGGTTTTCTTGATTTAATTGAAAGTGCCATTGGGGGATTTATCGCAGCTCCAAAAATAGGACATATCCTGGCTATTATATCTTCAACCTTTACTATACTCTTTATTACTATCTGCGCAATTTCGAAGTATGGTTTTTGTGTTTCAAATGCAGAAGATAATATTGTCTTCTCCATCGATTTGAATCCCATACCATCTCTAAATGCACCTGTTTTCAAATCTTGTGAACCAAATAAATCACCAAATGATTTTTTTAAAACAGTATTTTCTGGTTTAATTTTTGAAATATTTTGTTGTTGTGTTGCCTTTAACATGGAATCAGCTATTCCAAGCTCATAATTTGCAAATCTTTTTATATACTCTATATCTGGAATAAGAATCGCTGCTTGAGTATTCGGATAGTTATTATCCTTACACCATTGTCCGATTCCTGGCAAGTCCCAAAGTTTAGGACCAGGTATGGCTAATGATACATTATATTGTAAAAATGATGGTGATGGATATAAAGGAAAAATCGGTAAAACTAAAGGCATTATAGTTCTATATTTTATAGTTATATATTAGAACTATGTTTTTTTCTCAAATTTCTTCTTTACCCTGTATTTTAGAGACTTGGTAGTTAAAATCGTCTGACAAGTCAAATTTATATTTTGCATTTAATTTTCCGGAAAATTCTCCACCTGAAAATCCTATTGTAATATTCATAAATATCAACTCTTTTCCGTCATGCAAAACCTTTATTTTAAATTTAAAATTATTATTTTCTTCTTCTGGTGATACTTGAAATTTAACATGATAATCAAATAGAATTTCTAAATTCTCATACTGTTCTCTAAAAAACTGTCTTGATGGTACTTGTATAAAGTTATTACCACTATTAGATAGGTAGAATATTGGTCTTTCTAGACAATTCATTTTTTCCACAAGTGTCTTTAAGAGTTTCATCTTTACATTACCTGAAGATTTTTTAAAACCATCTTCGAGTTTAATAATTTCTTCAGAATTATTCTTTTTAAGACTATTTGTAAAGATATTTTCCAAAATCCTTGAATTAAGAATAGTAATCTTACACTCATACCACTCTTTCAAAACTCTATCTAAGTCAATGAAAAATGATTCTTTCTTTTTCCAAACCTCATTCATCAAATCTGAAAGTTTCAGTATATTCTTTTCAAACTCCTTCATATATTCACCAAGATATTTGAATCTATTATCTCTATGTCTAATATCGAAATATTCGAAATACCCTATTGAATCTATTCTTTTAGTATCAATAAATTTTTCAATATGTGATTGAATACTTTTGTTAGAGTTTTCATATACTATTCTAATCCATTCCTGGGTTAACTTGTCCCATTTTCTAAGATTTTCTTCTTTGTAAAGATCATCAATACTTTCTGGAATCAAATCATCAGCGAAAGTATTAAAACTTGCTGTTTTTTGTAAAGATAGATTTTTATTTAAATAGAAAGAATATTGTGAACCATCATTTAGTTCTATGACTATATCTTCTTGAACATCTTCATTTTTGTTTGGTCCTATCCAATATATTTTAGATATCTTATCACTTGTTAATTTATCATTAGGTAAAAGCTTGTCTATAATGTTTCTTGCTGTAGTTCTTGCATTTACTAAATAATCCCAATTTTCTTCAAGGCTAAAGTCGTCACTAAATACAGAGTTGACTTTAGACAACTCATTATCAACCACACATTTATTTAATTCGAATTTTCCTAACTCTAATCTATTTTTAGTGAGTAAGAGATTTTTTAAATCCGTTAAGAATACTGATGAATTCTCGGAGTATCTGGCTTTAAGACCTCTGTCCAATATATTATCTAAAAACTCATTATTAAGTAATATCATAGAAGTGCATATTTCAAATACCAAGTTTTTAGTATTATATGTGTTTGATTCTTTCTTAGATTCAAATAGAAGATGACTTTTAAGATACTTCATAATTAAATTATGTTTTTCTTATATATTAAAAATAATATGTGTTAGCATCTATTAAATATATAACTCATGGCAGATAGTTTAAATACAGGCATTCAGAAATTAGGAGATACTTTATCAGCTAAACTATTTGGTTCTTCTAAAGAAAACCCAGAAGGCTCAGGAAATTTTAGTGGTGTCTATTTCGGACCAGGTGGTGGTGTCACAAGAACAGACTCTTTTACAATTGATGGTAATAGATATGGTGCCGCTTTTTTACCGGTAGGATATTTTGATAAAACTAATCAGTGGGTTTCTGGAATAATGAGTGATATAATTAAGACACTTCCGGGCGTCACTAAAACTAACTCTGAAAATGTTGAACAGAAATTTCCACAAAGTGTCACTGATAGTAGATCTGGTTTAGAATTACAGTATTCTGGTGAGGGTGGTATATACAAACACGTTGGTAACGGATTTATACCACCTGGTTTTTTTGATCCAAATACAAAATTATGGTATGATTCTAGACTAAGTCTTTTAATACCGGAATTTCCACCAGGAGTACACCGAACAGAAGGTGTTGGGGTTTTTGGACCTCAATCATTAGAAGATTTAGATAATCCTGAAAATGCGATAACCAAACCGGGGTTTACACCAGTTGCTTATTTTAGAACCGGAAAAGAAATCTATATTGGTCAAAAAAATATTGAAAATAATGTTGGTGTAGTTACTGACGAAGAGGCTCACAAATTTTCAAAAAAATATGGAACTGATGGTTTTTTTGACTCAGCACTATCTCCTGACTACACATTTAAATACAGCTTAGAAGATGAAAAAAAATATTATTCTGAGGACCTAACACCTACTGACAATGAGGATCCTTTATTTGTAGGTTTTGAAATTATTATAGATCAACCTAATTCTCCACTTTTCAATGGTGAGATTGTTAAATTTATAAATCAATTTAAGAATAATGCAGAAATAGAATCAAGAGGTAGTCTATTTAATGAAATGGCCGCACTAATGAAAAAGCTTTTCAGATTTAATGGTCCGGTAAAGGTCTATGGACAATCTGAATTTTTATTTGATTTGACTCCGGGTAGTAGAAGGCACTATATAAAAAAAATCACAGGTTTAAATAAGTTAGTTGAAGCTAATACACCATCAGCACAGGCAGCATTTGTTAAGTATAGACAGGATCTTATTACACTAAGTTTTTATGAAGACACTACTCTCAATTTAGGTACACTCGCGTCTCTTTATAAATTATTGTATTGGTCTAGAATTAATGGTAAAAATATTATACCAGAAAATTTACTTAGATTTGATTGTCAAATAATAGTATCAGAAGTTAGAAATCTGTCAAGAATTGTTAAAACAGTTAATGCTGAAGGTGCTGATGTATATCAAACTTTGAAAGAAAATGTATCAAGATATGTTTATAATTTATATGAGTGTCAATTATTTTTTGATAAAATGACTCATGGGGATACTGTTGATTTAGGAGGTAGTCAACCAGCACCTGTTGATAATTATGATGTATCATTTAGTTATAAATTTTCAACTATGAGATTTGAAAGATTTAATTTTGGTGCCTATAATTATAGGTCTATAGACAATCTACAAAAACAACCTCAGAAAAAAACTCCTATTACCTCTGATAGTGCATTTGTGACGGATGGTGGTATACAACCAACTAATTCGATAAGATTTAGACCACTCAGAAATGGTTATAATGGTAAAGACTTAGAGGATGATGCTTCTGATATCCCAAGTTGGTCTGTCGTTTCTGACAGTAGACCCGACAGGGGATTCATTAATACTCAACTTGATGATGTTAATAGCTTTCTTAGCGAGCCCAATTTAACAGACTTAAAACAGGCTGATAAGTATAGAATTTACAGTAATGCTTTTGATAAAGTGGTTCCAGAAGTTGGTGAACAGAATATGAATTTTCTAGATGTTGGTGGAATGATGGGAGGTGCTAATGATGCGAAAGGTGATTCTGAAAATGAGATTAAAGGTAGTATTGGTAATGTACTTAAAGATGCTGGTAAGAATTTATTACAAAATGTTAAAAAGGCCGCCTTAAATGAGGCTCAAAGACAACTAAATAATCAATTTAGGCTTGTAAATAATAGTCTTGATAAAATTAGAAACTCATTTGGTATAGGAAAAATACCACCACCAACTAACGTGTATGACTCTCCACCTGGTGGTCAATTCTTTTTTGATGTTCAAAATTCACTCAGAAACTTTGGAGGTGACATACTCGGTGGAATTTTAGGAGGATAAAAAATTCCAATATATAATTTATGTATGTCGATAGAACCAGAACCTATATTGGTATAGTAGAAGATAATGAAGATCCAAGAAAACTAGGTAGGTGTAGAATCAGAGTAATAGATATATTTGATGATATACCGAAGGAAGACATACCTTGGGCATCACCTTGGAAAGATTTAAATGGAAATGCATTTAATGTTCCTGAAAAAGGAAAAATAGTCACAGTTATATTTGATTCTGGTAATATCTACAAACCTGAGTTTGTTTATGCTGACCATTATAATATTAATTTAGAATCAAAGTTACAAAAACTCTCTGGTAGTAATTATACTTCGATGAAGTCACTTATATATGACCATAAAACTCAAATATATGTAAACGATGATGAGGGTTTAATGATTGATTATAAATTTCATAATATCAATATAAAAGATAATATTGATATAAATCTTAAAGATAACTATACCAAAATAAATCTGGGCGATGCAAAGTCGGATCAACAAGCCATATTAGGAACTAATTTCATGAATTGGTTTGATGAATTTATCGCTAATTTATTAGGTGAAAGAGGAGGTCCTTATTTAGGTAATCTTGGTGCTCCAGTTGTTGCAAATCCTGACTTCATTGAAATTTGTCAAAAATATCGAGCACTTAGAGATCCTAAATTTTTATCTAATAATGTCTACATAACTAGTAACTTTGTTATAAATCAAGTCAGTGATACAACCGGTCCAAAAAGACCAAACGAGGCGAAATTAGGAGACAAATATAATATAAGCAATAATGGTGCTAATTCACCTGGTCAAAGTAGTGACCCTGGTGCACAGAGTGATTACAGTCCACAAGTAGATCCAAATAATCAAGCTAATGTTGAAAATGACCCAACAGCTTCTGAATCAACACCTAAATCGGAACCACAATATGTAGATCCGGCTGTTGGACCAGCGAGTGGTATAACGACTGACTTTGCTAAGGAGTTAGTAGCTCTGGCAAAAACACAAGTTGGTGTTAGAGAAAAACCATTGAATAGTAACACCGGACCAGAGGTAGAACCAAGATATCAAAGAGCAACTTGGTTGAAAGGAACAGGTTGGGCTTGGTGTGCCGCATTTATATGTTATTTATTTAAAACAGTTGCTGAAAAACCAAATATCAAATACTCGTTCAAACTTCCAAAGACAGCGGGCGCCTACGACTTTGAAAATTGGGCAAGTGCTAATTCACAATACATTGAAATTTTGAAACCACCATTTACAAAATTGTATCCGGGTGATGTTTGTATATTCAATTTTAGCCATATAGGACTTATAGTATCTGAGATAAACGGTGGTAAAGTAGATACTATTGAAGGAAATACTGATGCTGCGGGTAGTAGAGAAGGGGGAGGTGTCTACAATAAAACTAGAAAACTATCTATAATCAAAAGAGTTTTAAGAATTAAAGGTAATCCAAATCTAATTAATGATCCAAACAAACCGAAAAAAGAAGAGCCAAAAACTGAAAATAAAAATAACAACACGAATACAAACTCTTCACCACCGGCTGGAACGATTGATGTTGGGAATTTTGGAAAATTAGCCATGAATAGCAATAAGAGTGCCCCATTACTTGTCGTGTTTGGTGGTATAGATGTCGGAGGTAAAAAGAGTGGAATTTATATGTGGGACTATGTATCTGTTCTAAAATCAAAGTATCATGTATTTGTCGCGGACTCATCAAGAGTAAATGGAACTTCCACTTATTCAAACTTATTGAAAAAGGTTTCTGAGAATGGTCTAACTCCATCTTCAAAAATTTTGTATTTATTTTCTGGTGGGTATTTACCAGGAAAACCAGTTTTGACTAGTAATAATTCAGACTTTTCAAGGGTTCTTTTAGTAGATATTTGGATGGGTAATCCTAGCATAGAATCTTTCTATAAGAAATATGCAAATGATAACAAATCAAAGACAAGTTATTTCTACACAACATTTGGTGCGAATAGTGAAACAGCAAGAGATACTATAAAAAATACTGTCACCTCGAAAAAGAATGATAAAAATGACCATATGAAAACTAATAAGGATGCTGTTGCAACATTATAGTTTTACTTTAGTTACCGAGTATGGATATTTTCTTTTTATATAGAACTTTTCTCTTTCTTTGAAATGTCTGAAAAGTATATTCTTTGGCTCTTCAAGAGAGAATACATCCACTAAATCGAATATAAGTGCGGTCTTTTTTTCTTCGTGTAACCTCAAAGCTCTACCTATTGATTGAATTATTATTTGTTCTGATTTAAAAGAATCTGCAAACACTACGTTGAATATTGCATTTATTGATACCCCTGTTGATAAAGTACCATAAGAGGCTATTAATATCTTTGTGTTGGTAGAGGTTTCTTCCATAAATTTTTTGATTTCTTCTCTCTCTTTATTTCTTACTTCACCATCTATATAAAAGAAGTCTTTGTTTTGAATTTCAGATTTTAACTTGTTAAATATTTTTTGACCATATTCAATACTGTGAAATAGGACTAAAGTATTTTTGTCACACTTTTCTATTATTTTCTTTATAAAGTTTAACCTCTTATCTGAATCATGAATAAAACTTTTTTCTAACTCAAGAGCTTCCTTTCCCATTCCACCTCTTTTTATTATTTCAAGCCTTTCTGCGTAATCTAAATCTTGATGACTCATTAGTACAACCTTTATATCCATTGGTGTTATTATTCCTTTCTCTTTCAACTCATTTGCAGAGACTTCTGTTATCTTTGGACCTAAAACGGATTGAATAGTTAATATCTCACAGGAATCATCCGGTGGAAAAGTACCAGAAACTCCGAATCTAGAGTATGCAGAACCAAATGTTTTTTGTAAAATAGTTGTTATTGTTTTAGCCTTAGCACCGTGTGCCTCATCACAGGCGACTGTGTGAAATTGTTGAAAGAATGGTTTTGGCCATTTTTCCAATGATTGATAGGTGCCTATGTAAATGTTAGGATTTTCTGTTCCTGAGTATTTTCTAGGTTTGTCAGACATAACTTCTTCTATTCTAATATCACATCCATCATTGTTAATTTCTTTATTTACCAATCTATT